>Ga0208373_1002933_pt1 | contig 17660 bp, 18 predicted proteins | sample RifOxyC2_FD_184036 | JGI IMG/M metagenome (GOLD analysis project Ga0208373, IMG submission 184036) | Soil microbial communities from Rifle, Colorado - Rifle Oxygen_injection C2 (SPAdes) | ecosystem: Environmental > Terrestrial > Deep subsurface > Rock core/Sediment | place: Rifle, Colorado... | reverse complement strand
GAAGGTCAGGAAAGGTATGTCCAAATGCGCCGCGACGCGCATAGCGTCGCGGCGCTCCTCCTCTTCATTACACTCTATAAAATCCGGATGCCAGGTACGGATAAAAACCCCAACCACCCTGTAGCCCTGCCTGCCGGCAGGCAGGCTTGCCTTCAATAAAGCTGCGGAAACAGAAGAATCCACCCCGCCCGAGAGGCCAACAAACACGGTTTTAACTGCTTTTTTCATTAGTTTTCTATTTTAGATATTTATTTATGTTTTGTCGATGTTCGCTAAAACTTTTGGCATAGTAAGTGTTGCCTTCCTTGTCGTGTATATAATACAAATATTTAGAATCTTTTGGATAAAAAGCGGCTTTGATTGTGTCCAAACCTGGGTTGGAAACTGGCGCATCTGGTAATCCTTTTTCTTTATAGGTTGTCGGCACTGCATCCACCTGAAGTGGCATGCCTATTTTTATACGGTGCCAAAGTATCCCCGATATTATTTCTCGGTCTGCTTCCCCACTAGCCTCTTCTTCTAGAATCGAGGCCATTATAACTATCTCTCTAGTATCTCCACCAGAAGCTTTTACCGCATCGAAAACTTCCTTGGTTTTATTTTTAAAATTTTTACTCATTAACTGCATTACTGAACTTTCATCGTCAGTAGTAGAGAAAAAGTAAGTATCCGGAAAAAGGTACCCTTCCTCTCCACTAGCCAAGGACAAAAACCTTTCTTTGTTAAAATTTTTCAATTTCAAATCGCAAACCTCGGCGATCTCTTGGTTGTCGAAACCTTCGGGTATGGTTATCTTTACCAAGCCTGTCTGTCTATCCCCGGTAGCCATCTTTCTAGCAACCCCAGCCACAGAAAGACGATTGGGGAAAATATAATCCCCAACTACTAAATGTTTTTCATCTCCATAAAATATAACCAAAGTCTCAAAAGCAACTCGAGAACGAATGAAACCACTTTCTTTTAGTTTGAAAGACAACTTCCTCAGACTGTCGCCTTCTTCTACTGAAAATATCTCCCCCGTTTTAAACTCACTCGGTGGACGAACCATGAAAAAATACACCGCCACAAATCCGAAAAGTATGAAAACAGAGATATAAACCCACCTCGGCAAGGTGGATTTATTTATTTCCCCAGTTTCAATTACAGGAACTTGATTTTCCATATGCTAAGTCGGCAAGTTAGTTGGTGGAGCAGCTTCTTTGGATTCAATACGTTCAAGGGTTGGAACTTTAAGCATCTGACCTGGAAAGTGCCACAATGTAGCTATCTCCTCTACGTTCATGACTTGAGTTTTTGATTCAAAAAAAGTCATTGTTAGGTACGGCGTGATCGGCCAAAACAAAAAATTACGCAAAACTTTCTTTCGAAGCGATCCATTGAAAAATCCTCGGTTTCGATAATCCTTGAGCATTCTGTTGCATAATATCGTAACCTTCTCTGGTGCCAACAAAAAGAAACTTCCAAAGAAGCCTCCCCCAGCCAGCGAGTCTGCCTGAGTTGAGTTTACACGCACCAGCTCGTTTACCGGCATGTTGGAATACTGACGAAAGATGAGACGTATATCACGCCGGTGATTCATGTCCCAGGCTTCTTTTTTAGCCACATAACAAGCACGAATACCAGTGTCAAAACCAATCTTTGACATTTTTGCCATAACTCCTTTTACGGCAGGATCCTGAGGAGCGAAACCGGCTGGACGAACAGGGTCACCCTCTCCTGGTGACTGATACCTTTTAAGTAATGCATTCAACACGTCTTCAGATTCTTTGACCCAATCATGTACACCCTTACCGTCTGCGTCTGGAAATTCTTTTTTACTAGGCCTCACAACTATCTGAAGCCACATTTGCTCACCTTTCTTTATCGATCCAAAAAGTTCAATCAACGGCGAAATCGGATCTATTTTGTATTCTTCTTTTGGATCTTTGTCCAATCCATAATCTACATAAGTCTTGATTGGAAAAGCGTCTGGTTTAGCCAAAGCGAATTCACAACCCCACAGTTTCCATTCTCCATCGTCAACTATTTTATCGACAGCCAGTGTATAGTCATCAACAACTTTTACTTGGGCTTGTGGATACTGAGCATACATCTGTGTTTCAATCAAGTCTTTGATACGACTCGGGGTACGAATGTAGAAATGCACCTGGCCATCAATAGATACGAGCTCCAAAGAATACCAAAACCAGATGGCACCCTGCCAATACAATTCAAGACCTCCCTTGTTACTGTGGTGATACAGCGCGTTGGTAAAGAAGAGTTCCATCGCCTTCGGAGACCGCAGGACTTCTCGCGGTGGGACGATTTCCAGTATCACCCAAGTTATCCCAGATTTAAAATCCTGCTGGATGTAGTGCATCCAAACTTTGAACGCGATTTTAAGCAGAAAGTAAAAAGCGATGAGCTCCAACATGAGCTCACGGTTAACAAAGAAAAGTATAACTCCTACGGTAAATAAAATAATACCAACTATATTGTCGGCAATCAGAGAAAATATATCAGTGAAAATACTGTCCTCACTTTTTGCGTCCTTTTTTGCAGGATCTGCCATGCAAACATTTTACTACAAAAATATAGTAAAAAAAAGAAGCTAGTATTAAAAATCAGAACTAAGCTACGGAGTACAAACCTTTTTTATCTTTTTTGAAGTACTTTGTATTGAGGAGGTTGACCAAAATAGTATTCTTTTTGAAATATCTCTCCTTCATGACTTTGTCTACTATATCGTCTTTGGACATTGGACCTTCTTTTTCTAGAATGTCGCGGATTACATCACGAGCGATGCCAGTCTTGTATCCCCATTCAGATAAAGCGTACAAACCTCGGCCTACTAGCACGAAACGCTTGTCTTTGATAAGTTCGTTGTGAACTGTTGCAAAATGAGTTTTGCGGCCAAAAGTTTTACTTATAGAATCTGCTACTTCTTTGAAGTGCATTGGGGAGCCGTGTTTACGCATGACCAAAAAGGCATAATCTTTAACACCCCTTGTTTTAACATTCTGAGAATCAGCTTTACCCCATTCACCGAGTGGATTCTTGCCGATTGATTTTGAGATAGACAACCATCGCTTTGCAACTTCTTCGTCTTTGTATTCGTTTGCAATTTCTTTCATCTGATCGAAAAACTTTTCGATCATTTCTGTTTCCGGAACCAAATCTTCGTCATTTAGACTCTTGTAAAGTAGGTGTAGTGAATTGTGAACATCCTCTGCTAGTTTGTCGTCTACACTCCAGCGAGTTTTGAAATGATCATTCTCTCTGTGTTTAGTAAAGTAGTCTGAAAGAGTTAAATGAAAATGGATGTGATTTTGAGTTAGTTTATCTTTTGCGAAATGTTCTAGAAGTTCTGTTTCTGCAACAATAGAACCGAGAGATTTAACCACATCTTTCAATTCATCAAAAAAAGCCTGCTCAGCTTTGAATGCCGGAGACTTCTTTATCAAACTCAAAGCATTTTCTTCGATTTGTCTGACGCGTTCACGAGTGATTTTGTATTTCTGACCGATTTCTTCCAAAGTTTTACGTTCTACGTCTTCAGCATTTAATCCAAATCGATTTAAAATAACATCTAGCGGTCGTTCTGCTAGATGTGAAGTAATCTTTTTTGTAATTTGTTTTGGTTTGAAAGATTTAGTTGTCATTTTTTATTATTATAAATTATTTATTACGTTGTGACCTTACTCTATCTAATTCAGTTAAAAACTTCTTGCGCAATCGGACTGAATTTGGGGTGATTTCCAAGTACTCATCTTCACCCATGACTTCCAATCCTCTCTCGATGCTCAATACGAATGCAGGTTTGAGAACGATGGCGTCATCTGTACCGGATGCTCGCATGTTTGTGAGCTGTTTACCCTTGGTTGGGTTAACGGACATTTCTTCGCCTTTAAGTACGTTACCTATGACCATTCCTTCGTATACTTCAGCACCGTGATCTATGTATAATATACCACGTTCTTGCAAATTTGCAAGGGAGAAGGCCACGGCCTTGCCTGAAACCATTGAAGACATTGAGCCATATTCGCGTTTCTTGATCTCACCAGCGTAAGTATTGAAGTTTGTGAAGCGTGAAGACATGATACCCTCGCCTTTGGTATCTATTATAAACTCGCCTCTGTAGCCAAGTAATCCGCGAGTTGGGATGTCAAAAATAACACGAACGATGCCCTCCTTCTCTATCATGGACTTCATGAGGCCTTTACGCTTGCCGATCTTCTCAATGACGGTACCCGAGAACTCCATAGGCACGTCGATAACTAGCTCTTCGTATGGTTCGAGCTTTACACCGTTTTCTTCTTTTACGATAACCTCTGGTTGGGACACCTGCATTTCGTATCCTTCACGTCGCATGTTCTCGAGCAATACTGCAAGGTGCAATTCACCGCGACCGTAGACTTTGAAAAAGCTTGGACCTGAATTGTTGCCTTGCTCGGGAGAGAAGTCCACACGTAGACCCACGTTCATTTCTAATTCTTTTTCCAATCTTTCTTTTAATTGTCTAGAAGTTACGAATTTACCTTCGCGTCCTGCAAAAGGAGAATCGTTGACCAAGAAGTTAAGCGACAGCGTTGGCTCGTCGATAGCGATGTGAGGTAGCGGAGTAACACTTTCATCTTCACACAAAGTCTCACCGATGAATATATCCGGTATACCGGCCAGTAGGACAATGTCTCCTGATTCAGCGGATGCAGTTTCTACGCGGTTGATACCTTCGAAACTGAAAAGTTTGGTTATCTTACCCATGCGAGATTTGTCATCATTTTTTACTACTACTTGTTTACCGGAAACTATCTGACCTCCGTATACTCGAACAATAGCTAAACGGCCCAAGAAGTTGTCGTACCCTAGGTTGAAAACCTGAGCGGACATTTTCTCTGACTGATGGTTTGAAGCCACTGGAACTTTCTCTAAGATCAAATCAAGTAATGGGGACAAATCTTTGGAATCGTCACCGATTTTTTTGAACGCTTTACCTTCACGTCCGATAGCATAAATAGTTTCGAAATCTATTTGTTCGTTGTTGGCACCAAGTTCCAAGAAAAGCTCGAGCACTTCCTCGTGCACGCGGTCAGGGTCTGCAGCTGGTTTGTCTATTTTGTTTATAACAACTATCGGTTTCAATCCAAGCTCTAGAGATTTCTTGAGCACGAATCGTGTCTGAGGCATCGGACCTTCAACTGCGTCCACTAGAAGCAAAACAGAATCGATAGCTCGGAGTACGCGCTCAACTTCAGATCCGAAGTCTGCGTGACCCGGTGTATCCACGATGTTTATTTTCGTGCCTTTGTATTTGATAGATGTATTTTTGGAATATATGGTGATACCTCGCTCTTTTTCAATATCGTTTGAGTCCATTGATGCATTTACATCTTTGGCTGCGCCGTTTTGTTGCATAAGGGCATCTGTAAGTGTGGTTTTGCCGTGGTCCACGTGCGCAATAATAGCTATGTTTCGAATTTCCATGATATATGTGTGGGTATTAAAAATAAAAAGCCTTTCGGGCCTGAATTAACCCGTTCACAATAACATGAATTCTTTAATGATGCAAATCATACCCCTTAGAAACATCCCCAAACTCCCCCTTGGGGTTGACATTGTAATAAATCCATGGGAATATCCAGACGAATCAAATAAACTTGTACCATGAAAAAAATAGGCTGGCCGGACATAGTTGCCGGCATCTTTACCCTACTTTGGGAAGGAACCTCCACCTTTATCTTGTTCCAGCAATGGAACACCCTCGAAAAAACTGATGTTTTCGTTCTAGTGTTTTTTATGTTTCTTGTCCCTTTGATTTTCTGGGGTAAAGAAATAAAAAAGTTGCTCGAAAAAGAGAACTAAAAAATTCATTCACGCCCTCCCGCTTCGGGATGGGTTTTCCTTTCACCAACACTTAATTCACTCAGTTATGAAAAACCTCCGCCTTTGTGCACTCGCCACCCTTCTGTTCATCGGTTTTACCGAAACACACGCGCAGACCAATGTAATGAATCCCAAACAAATCTTTTACAGACTCATTCAGCCGATTGTAAGTGATACGGATGGAATTCATCCCATCTTATTTGTGGCAGCCTTTGCTCAAAAAAATCACGACGAACACACCCGTTACGAATGGAATGCATTCAGTACGGGACTGAGATTCAGTGGTACATTCGAGCATTTTGAACACATATTTGTGTACGGTGAATGTTTTTACCGGTCATCAGAGTATGAAAACAAATACTTCAAACCTTCAGTTTTTACAAAAGATCAGGGGCTTGATTTGGATTTCGGCGCAGGAATGAGATTCCCTGTACAGATTGGCGAAACCGGATTTATTTTTGAAGGTGAATTCACCATACCTTTCAATTTTTTCAATCCAATCTTAACCGCACAACTGAAGTGGGAAAATGAAGCCGAGAATTTTAGCGCCGGATTGCGCAACAGTATCGTTGCAAGAGACGCCAGCATATGGAACCCGGGAATTCACTTCGAATACAGGATATTACCGAGAAGACACTCGAGAAAAAAGTAACAACGAATTTAACGAAACAATCACGACCGCCGGAGCGTACCCAACGCCCCGGCGGTTTATCGTTTGACAGAAAAGTAAACTCGTGGGAATATCGACAGGAATCAAACATACTTGTTCTATATGAAAAAAATACTCACCCTCCTGCTGGCATTCTTGTGCTGGCAACCTGCTCACGCTCAACAGCCAGTTTGGCTTATTGAGGTTGTTTCTTTCCCATCTTTTGATGATGTATCGCCCGAAGCTTTCGAACCGCAGATCACGCTCGCCCTCGACCAAGATTGGGACTTCCATCACTTCTCACTAAGCACCTCAGGCACTTTTTCAGCCTTGAATGGTATTACTGCCGGAAGTGTATATCCCTACGTTTTTTTGTCGTACAATCCACGGGATGAATCTTCGTACACCAGTTTTGGTGTATCAAAAGATATTAACCATTCCGTCGGATATATCGAACTAGGTTTCGGTGATGCTGATTTCAAAAATTGGTCAATAAGTGTTGGGATAATTTACTCGATAGAAGTTCCCAAACTTAAAAAGCCAAAATTATGGGTGCTCTGATTGCATTTTTAGGTGGTGTTTTGTTAAATTTCACTCTTAAGAAATTACTATTGATTTTTAATCAAGACACCAACCTAAGTAACAGCGCATACGAAGCAAAAAATGGGGCCACAATCCGGAGTTTACTTTTCTTAATCCTTTTTGCCGTAATTGTAATAATTATCGGCATGCTAATTTTCAAATACACCTAAGCAGCAGCGCTGAAGGTGTATTTTGTTTATACCGCTTTTGCGACGGCCTTAGCTAGGCCTTTATCGAACATAGTTGGGAGGATTTTTTCAGTAGTTGGCTTTTTCACAAATTTCGCTATCGCCTCTGCTGCGCGTACGAAAACTTTTTCATCAAATTGTTTTTTCTTATCTATGATTCCACGGAAAAGCCCCGGAAAGCCCAGTGAATTGTTTAATTGATTTGGAAAGTCTGACCGGCCGGTAGCTATGATGAAGGCTCCTGCTTTCTTGGCCACATCAGGCATCACCTCTGGTACCGGGTTAGCCAAAGCAAAGATTATTGGCCTTTCAGACATAGTTTTTATAATTTCTTCATTTAAAGTATTTGCTTTAGACAATCCAACGAACACATGGGCACCCACCAGAGCTTCCGCCAAATCTCCTTTTATATTTTCCTTGTTTGTTTTGGTAGCTAGAACTTTTTTATATTCATTCAAGTCTCCACGGTCTTTGTAAATAGCTCCTTTTGTGTCACAAACAATAATATTTTTAAATCCATATGCAAGTAGTAAATTCGCCACTGCTATGCCAGCCGAACCGGCGCCGTTTATAACCACTTTTGCAACTTCCTTTTTGAGTTTACGCAAACGCAGTGCATTAATGAGTCCAGCCAACACCACGGTAGCTGTGCCGTGTTGGTCGTCATGCATCACCGGTATATCGAGTTCTTTTCGCAACCTCTCTTCTATCTCGAAACATCGCGGAGCAGAAATGTCTTCTAGGTTTATTCCACCAAAAACAGGCGCAATGTTTTTTACAATTTTTATTATCTCTTCGGTGTCTTGAGTTTCGAGACATATAGGAAATGCATCTACTCCGCCGAATTCTTTGAATATCGCAGCCTTGCCTTCCATCACCGGTATGGCGCCATATGCACCGAGGTTGCCGAGCCCCAACACGGCTGAACCGTCCGAGACTATGGCTACTGTGTTTTTCTTCAATGTATACACATGTGCCAATTTTTTGTCTTTTGCCACTTCAAGGGACACCCCAGCCACGCCAGGAGTATAGGCCAAAGACAAGTCACCTTTGTTTGCGAGCTTTATTTTATTTTTGAGTTCAATCTTACCGCCGTGCTTCTTGTGAAGTGCTAAGGACTTTTTATAGAAATTGTTTTGCATATGTGTTTTATCCGTTTATTCTGTTCGGAAAATTATTTTGAGTGGCATTTACCATATTTTCGACCCACTTTATCATTGAATTATTCATCGATCCATCTGTTACCCATGCGTATGCTGGCGCAGCCCAAACATTCCCTTCATAAATTCCGAACTCCCCCGGCTTCGCCTCAAATCCAAAACCAAAAAGTTTACCGCTTTTTACTAAATCAAGAACAATCTGCTCGTCGAATAGTTTATGAACAACACTGATAAAAATTGCTGTCGACTTCATTGAAACAAGCATTTCTGGTGTAATCAAATTTTTTGTTTCGTCATTAAATGCAATTGTCGGAAAGATAACATCCGCCGTCGCAAAAAGTTCGGCTAAATCTTTTCGATCATACTTACTTTCTTTTTGCGACTTTGACCAATAAACGACATTCATTCCTAGACCCTGGGCTTTCTCGGCAATTGCGCTACCAATATGTCCAAGACCGATAATGCCCGCTGTCTTACCTTTGAGTTCAACACCACGATATTTCATAAAGTCTTTATCAAAATCCAACGGAAAGCTATCTTTGATGAGACGCGGTACCTGCCTGGCTACATTAAACAGCATTGTCATAGCCCATTCAGAGACAGCTTGCGTCGAGAAGTTTCTAATATTACATATTGGAATATTATTTTGATCTGCATAGGCAGTATCAACCCAAGAAAACGAGGTTGCTGCTCCGAGAATCGCTTTCAGTTTTGGAATATTTTTGTAGTCGTCAGACGATAATTTCCAGTTAACATAATCTGGATTTAGGCACAAAATCCGGTCTTCGTCGCCCTCAAATAATGCCTTGTTTTCCGAAAGTGGGGCGATTTCTTTCGTTATAATAAGTTCAAGACCACTCTTCTCAAGACGGTTTAACAGCTCCTCTGTTATTAGTTCATCCCACAATGGATCAAATATAAATGCTTTCATGCCTGGATTATAGCAATTTCCTTATTTAATTAGAAGTACTAAATACACGCACAAAAATAAAAAATCCAAGCTTCAACTTGGATTTTTTATTTTTGTGCGTCGGGAAGGATTCGAACCTTCGTAGGCCTAAGGCCGACAGATTTACAGTCTGTTGTAATTGACCACTCTACCACCGACGCTTAACCGCCCCAAGGCGGATTGTTCTGCCTTGGGACTTAAGGAAGAGATTAGCATAAATTATTTTTCTTTGCACGTACTAAACAGTGGCTTTGGCCTTGCTTGCTATGTGGCTCCTAACCTTTTTCTTTTTTTCTATAACCAACTCCGATCCTTTCATTTCTACACCCACGGTGTCACCCTTCTTTACACCGTTTGATATGATGTAGCTTGCTATAGGGTCCAGGATTTTGTTTTGGATAAGTCTATTGAGTGGTCTAGCACCATAATGCGGGTCGTAACCGGTTTTTGCCAAAAAGTCTAAGGCTTGATCTGTAACTACAAGGCCGATGCCTTTGGAAAGCAACCTGTCTCGTACAACTCGCATTCGAATGTCAACAATTTCACGGATAGCTTTCTCGGAGAGAATATCGAAAAGAACTATCTCGTCTATGCGGTTTAGAAATTCAGGACGGAAATGGTCTTTGAGGGCGTCCATCACCTTTTCTTTTACCTGGCCGTAGTCGGCGGACTGTGTGTTGTTTGAAAATCCGATAGATTCCATCTTCTCGATAAATTGCGAACCGATATTCGATGTCATGATGATGATGGTGTTTTTGAAGTTAACTACTCGGCCTTTTCCGTCGGTGAGCCTGCCGTCGTCGAGGACTTGAAGCAACATATTGAACACTTCTGGGTGCGCTTTTTCTATCTCGTCGAAAAGCACCACTGCATATGGTCGGTGACGTACGGCTTCGGTTAGTTGTCCTGATTCATCGTAACCTACATAACCCGGCGGTGAACCGATGAGTTTGGAGATTGAATGTCGTTCCATATATTCGGACATGTCTACCCGGATGATGGACTTCTCGTCGTTAAATATGAACTGACCCAAGGCTTTGGTAAGCTCGGTCTTGCCGACTCCAGTTGGACCCAGGAATATAAATGACCCTATCGGCCTGTTCGGATCTCCAATACCAGCGCGATTGCGACGAATAACATTGGCTACTCTAGCTATCGCTTCGTCTTGTCCGATAACTCTGCCCTTTAATTCGCCTTCCATTTTTTCAAGTTTTTCGCGTTCTTCTTCGAGCATTTTAGTAAGCGGTATACCGGTCCAGCGAGCTACGACTTCGGCCACATCTTCGGTAGTGATTTCTTCTTTCAAGATTCGTCGAGACTTTTGCAACTTTTTCAATCGTGCTAATTTTGTATCCAATTCTTTTTTGAGACTTGGAACCTTGCCGTAGCGGATCTCTGCTGCCCGAGCTAAGTCAGAACGCATTTCTGCATTTTCAGCTTCGATACGCATGGTCTCGAGTTCTTTTTTAATCGCCCGGATTTCCACTACGATTTCACGCTCATTGTTCCACTTGAGTTCGAGTTCTTTGGTCTTTTCATTTAAGTTCGCTATTTCTTTTTCTATTTCCTTCAAGCGACCACGGATTTCTTTTTCCTTGTGTTTGTCTTCCTCACCTTCTGCTTCTTTTTTGAGTGCTTCTTTTTCTATTTCAAAACGCATTATCTTGCGATGCGCTTCTTCGAGTGCGGGTGGTTTGTTTTCGAGCGCAATCTTGAGCGACGAAGAAGCTTCGTCGATCAAATCGACAGCCTTGTCTGGTAGGAAGCGGTTGGTTATATATCTAGCCGACAGGTTCACTGCAGACACAATGGCATCATCGGTAATACGCACTCCGTGGAAAAGCTCATACCTTTCTTTAAGTCCTCGCAAGATAGCGATAGCATCATCAAGCGAAGGCTCCTCTACATAGACTGGTTGGAAACGTCGTGCTAGTGCTGGATCTTTCTCGATGTGTTTCTGATACTCTTTCAGAGTAGTTGCACCAATAGCACGTAACTCTCCACGAGCGAGGGCAGGCTTTAGCATGTTAGACGCGTCCATAGATCCATCGGCTCCTCCTGCTCCGACGATGGTGTGTATCTCGTCGATAAATAGGATGATTTTCCCGTCAGTCTTTTCTATCTCTTTCATTATGCCTTTCAGCCTTTCTTCAAATTCACCTCGGTACTTTGTACCTGCAATCAACAGACCCAAATCAAGCGACACAAGTTCTTTGTCGCGCAGAGATTCTGGAACATTGCCTTTGACTATTCTACTGGCTAGGCCTTCTACTACTGCTGTTTTACCAGTACCGGCTTCACCGATTAGAATTGGATTATTTTTAGTTCGGCGGGAAAGTATCTGCATGATGCGCATGATCTCATTCTCGCGTCCGATAACCGGATCAAGTTTGTCCTCGCGGGCGAGCTTGGTTAGGTTTCTGGTATATTTCAAAATGAGTCGGGGTTTTTTGGACTCAGGGGCGTCGGTGATATTTTGACTTTTAAATTCATCCACGATTTTCAAAACATCTTGTTTGTTGATATTAAACCGGGCCAAGTTCTCGCGCGCATCGCTAGTGATATCGAACATGGCGATGAATAAATGCTCGGTGGAGACAAATTCATCCTTCATGCTCTCAGCGATTTTAAGCGAATATTCGATAACTTGAGCTAGGTCTGGATTCAGATATATCTGATATGATGGCGAGACCGTACTTTGTGATTCTGGAGATTCTATGGATTCGAGTACAGAGTCAGTCAGTATCATGGTATCTATCTCGAGTCTGTCTAAAATAGACACCACCATACTCTCTTCTGCCAAAAGTAGTGCTGCGAGTAAGTGCGTCGAAGACACGTGGTTTTGTCCACGCTCGATGGCGAGTTCATGAGCTTTTTTGATAGCTTCTCTGGCTTTGATTGTAAATTTATTGAGGGGTGGCATTGTTTGTTTCTTCTTTTACTTCATTAACTTTTTTAACTTCTTTACCTATTTGTACAATGGTGAAACCATCACCTGGGGAAACTTTCACAACCTCATGTTCACCCATAATGCCATTCACTATGTATGCTTCGTTTTCTTTCGGCTCAGATATAACTGTGTTTAAAATAACTTTATCTTCACCGAGCAGTAGTCCAGAACCGAGCAATTTGTTTTCAGTCTCTCCTTTCAGATAAACCGAGACACTCAAGTTCTGCACAGATTTCAAATCTTCAAGCAACTTCTTTTCTTCGTCGGTTAATGCTTCGGTGGCCTCTGCTGGTACTATGCGTTCGACGGTTTGCTTTACTATTTTAGTTATCGGGGTTGAGACTGATTTCGGTGCTTGATCCATGAGCGAAACCACAGTGATACCGGTCACTACAGAAGTTATAAAACTTACCAACAATGCGAGCAAAAGAAGTTGTGATTTGTTTAAATCCTTTATATCCATATGTACTATGCATTATAGCACGAAAGTCAAATTTTTTCTATTTGGAAACCATCTTCTGTCGGATTATTTTTTCAATCGCGTAGGGGTTAGAAATGGCGACAAATTCAACTTCAATTTTGTCCGATCCAGAGGTGTCGAACTTCAAATTTCCAATACCGATGATGTTTTCGAAAAAAGTTTGGCTAACTTCTACGTTTTGGATATTTTCGTATTCCATGTATTTGCGATGTGTCGAGAAAAGTTTGTAACCACGAGCAATACCACTATCCAACAAATAAAAAGTTGTAGCTTTGCGAACAACTCCCGCTAACAAAAACATCAAAACACCGAGGATTATTACTGGCCACTCCCAGACAATGCCGACGGCGATAAAAATCATGCCGACGAAGTATAAAGAAAAATAATGCAGTGGGTGTGAATGAAACTTTTTAATTATCTGATCTTCTATGTGTGCGTCCATGGGTTAATGATACCATTCTTTGAGTTTAAGCAAAATCTCTGCGAGGGACTTCAAAGTGAACTCAATTTCTTTTTTGGTTGTACTTTTACCAAGCGAAAATCTGAGCCCACCGATATCTTTGCCAATTTCTGGACGAATGGCTCCTATCACATAGGAGCCTTCGCTGTTGCTACTCTGACAAGCACTCTTAGAAGCTACCATCACCCCCCGAGCAGAGAGTTCGAGCACCAGGAGTTCGCTTGGAATTTTCGGAAAAGTGATATTGATATTGTTGGGTAACCTCTGTTCCAGACTTCCGTTTACCACGACACCACATTCTTTGAAAATCTTTTTTTTATTCAGTTCTCGGAAAAAATAATCCCTGAGTATTGTTAGTCTTTTGCTTTCTTTTCCCTGAGTTTTACTTAGGCCCTGCAGAGCCTTGCCTAGTTTTACAACGGCTTCTGTGTTTTCTGTACCTGGGCGTAAACCGAATTCTTGCTCGCCACCATGCATGATTGGGGCAAGTGGTACATCCTTTCTTTTCCATAAAACACCCGAACCCCGGGCACCTTCGACTTTTGCCCCAGAAAATGTCAGCAAATCAACTCCTAATTTCTCGACATTGAGCGGTACATGGTTTACTGCCTGCACTGCGTCTACGTGAAAAAACGGCGCGTCCAGAAAATTTTCGAGCGGTCTGGCCGAGCGTACTCGCGAAGGAGATTCGAGGACCCAAGAAAATTTTGCTGGGCGCGCGGTTTTCCTGTAATGCCTAATTTCTTTAGCAATTTCATCTATGGGTTGCACTGTACCTATTTCGTTATTGGCGTACATTACCGAAACCAGAACTGTGTTTTCAGTTATCGCGGATTTTATTTTTTTCGGATCGACTACCCCATCCTCTTCCACCGGCACAATGGTTGAAGTTATCATTCCTCTTTTGGTCAAAGCCCGAACTGTTTCCAAAACCGAAGGATGCTCGATGTTCGTAGTAACGACATGTGGAACAAATGCAGAAAAATTTGACCAGACCAGCCCAGTTATTGCCAAATTATTAGATTCGGTTCCACTGGCAGTAAAAATTATTTCATTCGGGCGAGCGTGGATAAATTCCGCCACTTTCCTCCTCGCATCGTCCAAAGATTTACGAGCCGACACCCCAGCAGAGTGAATAGAGCTCGGATTTGGTTCCGCGCTCCCTGCAAAATCAAGATAAATTAAGTTTGATTTAACCATAAAATTAGTATATATTGAAACGACATGAATCCAAAGCTCGAAATCGCTTTTTTTGTTTTGCTGGGAATCCTTGTTTTAATCGAGGGCTTCTGGGCGCTGACTACTGAAAAGCGGTTAAAAAGATTTTTCTTAGGAAAAAAAGCAAAGGACTTGGAGGACACCATCATTGCTCTCGAGAGCGATATCACGAAGTTGACCAGCGCCAGGATACAAGCCGAGAAGGATATTGAACTTATCAATAAAAAATTAGCAATGAGTATCCGTGGACTTGAAGTTATTCGACCAGGGTGGTAACCAAAGTTTCGCCATCGGCATGTTGAACGAAGTTGGTGACGGCGTGGTACTGTCGAGTTTGTATTCCCGCGAACGAATGAGCGTCTTCGCAAAACCAGTAAAAGCGGGCAAATCAGAATTCGAATTATCTGATGAAGAGAAAGAAGTTTTAGCTCGAGCAAAAGTTTAAAACTAGGTTCTAGAAACCAGGAAAAATCCAATGAAAAAAACCACCGACAAAGAAAATCAAACAATAGAGAGACCGCCAGTAGTGGCGGTGATGGGACACATCGACCACGGCAAGTCTACCCTGCTAGACTATATTCGTAAAACCAACATTGTCGACCGTGAAGCCGGTGGTATAACCCAGGCCGTATCTGCCTACGAAGTAGTATTCAAAAACAAGAAAATAACTTTCATCGATACTCCCGGTCATGCAGCCTTCACCAAAATGCGTGAGCGCAGTGCCAATGTAGCCGACATCGCTATACTAGTAGTCTCTGCCGAAGACGGTGTGAAGCCTCAGACAGTGGAAGCTTGGAAAACTATTACCGAAAGTAATACTCCTTTTATCGTTGCAATCAACAAAATAGACAAACCAGAAGCTAACATAGAGAAAACCAAAGTCGGTTTGGCTGAACATGGCATATACCTAGAAAACTATGGTGGTAACGTACCCTTTGTACCCATCTCGGCTAAAGCCGGTACCAACATAGACGAACTGCTTTCCATGATTGAGCTCATAGCCGAAGTAGAGAGCTTTACCGGTGATAGCAAAAAACTAGCAGAAGGATTCGTAATCGAGGCCAACATGGATCCGAAACGTGGCATCCAAGCCACCCTCATCATCAAAGACGGCTACATAGACAAAAGCCTCTGGGTATCTGCCGGTGGTGCAACTTGCAAAGTACGAATTATGGAAGACTTCCTGGGCAAGAGTGCAGAAAAAATGAGCTTTTCCTCCCCTCTTCGATTAGTTGGTTTTGACCAAATGCCCAAAGTCGGTGCTCCTTTCAAATGTTTTGCTGACAAAGAAGAAGCTCTGGCTTATGCGAAATCAGAACAATCCAATACCAAAGAAGAGTCTTTTGATTTCTCTAGCAATAAAAAGGTCATCCCGGTAATACTCAAAGCCGACACCACTGGATCGATCGAAGCTATAGAAAAAGAAATCAGTAAAATAAAAAACGAGAACGCCATGTTCCGCATAGTGCAAAAAGGTGAAGGTAAAATAACCGAAGGTAACATCAAAAGTATTTCCGATGGAGAAGAAGCTTTGGTTATCGGTTTCAACGTCAAAGCTGACAACTCGGCCACCGAACTCGCAGAGAGACGTGGAGTCAAAATAGCCTATTTTGATATCATCTACAAACTCTCTGAATGGCTAGAAAAAGAAATGGAGGCGCGCCGTCCACGCGTAGAAACCGAAGAAACAGTCGGCCGTGCCAAAATACTCAAAGCTTTTAGCAAAACCAAAGAAAAACAGGTTCTAGGAGCCAAGGTAACAGAAGGCAAAATCAGCCTTTCCTCTATGGTTAAAATCATCCGCCGAGAAAACGCCATCGGCCAAGGAAAAATAGTAAACCTAGAAAAGAATAAAATGAAAGTTGGATCTGTCGAAGAAGGCACCGAATTCGGCATGATGCTCGAATCCAAACTCGACATCGTACCCGGTGACGTGATTGAAACTTTTGCAATAGTAAAAAGATAAATAAAAAATGACTGAAAGAAATGACAAAGTAGCTGGCTTGCTTCGCGAACTATCCGCACAATTCTTGGCGCGGGAGGCTAATCGAACATCCCTCATTACTGTAACCCATGCCAACGTTTCAGCTGACTTAAAGAAAGGCACGGTGTTCATCTCCGTACTGCCAACATCTGCCGAAAACGCGGCACTCAACTTTTGTAAACGACATCGAGGAGATTTGCGAGAATATTTAAAGAAAAATTTAGCCACAAAGAGTGTTCCTTTTCTCGATTTTGAAATTGACTTTGGAGAGAAGAATCGTCAAAAAATCGACGAGCTATTACGGGAATAGTTGATAGCTTGGTGTATATAAGTTATAGTTGAAAACAGTTTTTCAAAAAGGCCTGGTCGTCAAGTGGTAAGACAAGAGTCTGCAAAACTCTTATGCGGCGGTTCGATTCCGCCCCAGGCCTCAAGAAAGCAAATGGTTTTGCTTTCTTGCCGGTTCGCGTAGCGAAATTACCGTTGCGAGCGAAGCGAGCAGTTAATAGGGGGTAGATTTATTCTTAAAAAGAATATATGATACCAGGACGTACAAAGGCCCGGATGGCGGAATTGGTATACGCGCACGACTTAAAATCGTGTCCCGTACGGGATGTGGGTTCGACCCCCACTCCGGGCACCGGGGAAAAGTTTTTTAAAATGAAAATATAATGATGCGCCCATAGCTCAGCTGGTAGAGCAGCTCCCTCTTAAGGAGATGGTCGGGGGTTCGATTCCCTCTGGGCGCACAAAGCAATGGTGGTTATATACTGTTGCAATTAGCCGGGGTGGCGAAATTGGTAGACGCGCTAGTCTTAGGAACTAGTGGGGTGACCCATGGGAGTTCAAGTCTCCCCCCCGGCACATATGTTTTATAGATTAAGGCCCGTTTGGGTCTTTTTCTTTACCCCACCTACATAGGGTTACCCTATGTAGAGCTTGACATCCCCCCTCATATATGGTATGATACAAGCATGTTAAACCTCAACAAAAACCTAATAGTTTTGTCAGTAGCAATGCTAGCTTTGGTGGTAACCCTACCAGGTAAGGCAGAAGCTGGAAAAGGTTACTACATGCTTAAAGGTAGCGAAGCTGACGTTACCACACAAGGAACTGTTAACTGTGACCTAAACTCTGTAAAGCCAGCTCCAGTTATCTACTCTATGACTCCAGAGGT
>Ga0208373_1002932_pt1 | contig 17664 bp, 18 predicted proteins | sample RifOxyC2_FD_184036 | JGI IMG/M metagenome (GOLD analysis project Ga0208373, IMG submission 184036) | Soil microbial communities from Rifle, Colorado - Rifle Oxygen_injection C2 (SPAdes) | ecosystem: Environmental > Terrestrial > Deep subsurface > Rock core/Sediment | place: Rifle, Colorado... | reverse complement strand
CCAACTGAGGCTTTTTTTTGTTTACCTCCGTCGGAAAGTGCAATGATAGGATTGCCAGAATAGAAAAGAATGAAGTTACACATTGACTGTGGAAGTGATGAGAGGCATGGCTAATGCCTTTTTTCTAATGAGCTTTTGGGGGAATGCCCGCCCCCATGAAACTGCCTCCGAATTCCATCAAAGCTTGCCGCTCATGGCTATCCTGATCGCTTTTCAGGAGAGTGAATTGTTGCCATTCTGCAGCTCGGCTTGGTAATGCTCCTTCACGTAGGCATCAATCATCTTCTTGAAATCAGCTATCCGTGACTCGCCTCTGAGCCTGGCATAGGGCCTGCCATCAACAAACACAGGTGATAATGGATCCTCGCCAACTCCTGGTAGTGAAAGCCCTATGTTGGCGTGCCTGCTCTCGCCTGGACCATTTACCACACAGCCCATTACCGCTACCGTCATGCTCTCAAAGCCCGAGTATCCTGCCTTTTTCCACTCAGGAGCCATGGCTTGCAGATATGCGCTTATCTCTTTTGCTATGCTCTGAAAAAGTGTTGAGCTCGTCCTTCCGCAGCCAGGGCAGCTGGTGACTTGTGGCATGAATGAGCGTATGCCGTTGGCCTGCAGAATCTGCTGTGCTGCTTTCACTTCCTCTGTTCGTGAACTCTCAGGTGTAGGGGTAAGGGAGACGCGAATCGTATCACCTATACCCTGCTGCAACAGCCCTGAGAGCGCAGCAGCGGAGGATATGGTGCCTTTTGCTCCAATCCCTGCTTCTGTTAAGCCAAGATGCAGCGCGTAATCAGTCTTTTCAGCAAGCATCCTGTAGGAAGCGACCATCTGAGGCACGTTAGAGACCTTGACTGAAAGCACCAGCCTGTTTTTTCCCAAGCCGAATTGCTCAGCCTTCTTTGCTGACTCAATTGCTGATGCGACCATGGCATCCACAAGGATGGCATCTGCCGATTTTCTTTCAGCCGCAGGCTTTTTCGTGTTCTCATCCATAAGCCTGCTCAATACCTCCTGGTCGAGACTTCCTGCATTGACGCCGATTCTCACAGGCTTCCTGTTGTCTATAGCGCAGCCTATCATCAGCTTGAAATTCTCGTCATGCCTTGTGCCAAAGCCGACGTTGCCTGGGTTGATTCGGTACTTGTCCAGGGTTTGCGCACAATCCGGATGCCTTTTCAGGAGAAGATGGCCGTTGAAATGGAAGTCCCCTACTAAAGGGATGCAACCATACCCTTCTTCCTCAAGAATGTTTTTTATCTTTGGGATGGCCTGTGCATAGGCATCATCCATGACCGTAAACCTGACAAGCTCGCTTCCTGCCTCATGGAGCTCAATTATCTGGTGGGCCGTTGCACCATAGTCTGATGTGGGGGTATTCGTCATGGACTGGACACGCACAGGGTTGTCTGCACCGATTCCTATCTTTCCTACCATGACTTCAGGCGTGTTCCTGCGATGCTTTCGTAGAAGAGAAATATCCATCAAAAGAGAGCAGGTTGAGCGTACTATATAAATATTACAGGAGTGAACTTTTAAATCTGCGCTTTGCTAGTAACCCTTCACCATCATGAAGCCAGCGACCCTGTCGCATGGCCAGAGGCGCCAGTCTCGCTGGTCGCGAAAGCGAAGCTTGAGTCGACCCAGAAACGAAAGTTTCGCTGCCCGCCTGCCTTGATTGTAGCGTGGCATGGGTGGCAATCCCGAAAAGGCATTGCCGACAGCAACTTTACCAAAAGCGACGCTACTGTTCTCTCTCCTCCTGCCTACGATGAAATTGATGATGAACATTCCATCATGCACGGGAGCGGCGCCCATCCTCCATGCACGCAGGTAGCAGCGCGGTACACTGGAGCGATGCCGTGGCCGTTGGCGCAGCCTTTTTTTTTGTTTTCACTTTTCTTTCTTCTTTTCTTCCTTCACTTTTCTTTTCTCCCTCGGAATTGACAAGTGCACTATGCTCTGCAACAAATGGGATGAAGTTGCACATTGGCTGTGGAAGCGAGGGGAGGTACGGCCAATGCCTTTTTTGAATGATTTTGTTGGGAATGCCAGTTCCCCACGAGTCATATCCCTCAAAGCCTGCCGCTCATGGCTATCCCACAAAACTGCCTCCTTCCTCCCGACAGGGCTTTTCAGGGGAGTGAACTATTACCTTTGCTAGTAGTCATACTTAGAAAGACCCATCTGCCCCTTTCTCTTGCGCAAAGAGACCTCTTCAGCAAGCGGCTGCCCCACCTGATCCTTGACAGACAGGGCAACGGCCTCCCCCAGGATGGACTTCAGTGTTGAGAAGTCAGCCCTCTTCACATCACTTATGTCCTTTATGCCCTGGCTATACAGCCTGCGTGCGCGGACCCTTCCTATCTGCTTCAGCTTCAGGAGGGCTAGAAGCTCCTCACGCACCCCGTGAACCAGCCGCACCCGAAGCCTTGCCGCATCTCTTGTGATGCCCTTAAACTGCAAAAGCTTTGACAGCTCTTCAATTGCAAACAGCAGCCAGTCAGCAATGTCAATCTTCCCCTTCAGCTCGCCTGGCCGCACCAAAAATTCCTCATACAGGTAATCCTCGCCCCGCTCCTCTATCCACTCCATGAACACAAGCGCCATCCTTACCGAGTTGATGAATTCCTGATACTCAGGGTCATAGAGGCTTGGCTCCTCTGCGAGCAGTTCTGTGCCATGCTCAAGAAGCAGCTGCTGCATCAGGTCATAGTCCTTTGCCCGTGCCTTTGGGATGGGCCGCATCTCAAGCGTCTGCGCAACCAGTTGCAAAAACGAAAAGGCAGTGAGTTGCATAGCCGATGCTTTGACTATCGCATCAATAAGTTTCCTTGCGGTGAGAGGGTCAATGTACAGTTCAGCTACCCGCTTTCCAAGAGGGGTCGCACGATACCTCACGGTGCCGTTGCTGCGCTCAAGCATCTCTTTTGCCGACAAAAAACCTCCTCTCAGCTTCTCATCCTTTCCTGAGGAAGCAAGAAACTCCCACTCTTCAAGCATGTCCAGGACGCGATGCAGTTTCTCCTGCAAAAGCTCCATGTCTCCGAACTGGTGCGCCCAGAAGGTCTTTGCAAAAAAACGCTGGATCTGCTCTTTTGAATGCACGAAGTCTGTTGCTATCAGGCTCAGAAGATATGTCCGCAGCACAGGGTCCACATTCAGTTTAGAGGTGATTGCCTCAGGCTCTCCATTGATGTACGTCTCAATGATTTCCTCTTTCTCAGCTTCACTTGACGCCACGCAGATGGCCTGCCCCTCAGTGTCGTACTTTGGCCTGCCAGCCCTTCCAAACATCTGCTGGGCCTCAAGTATAGGAATCCACGAAAGACCATGGGTGCCAAAGCGCTTCAGGTCGCGAAGGATGGCCCGATATGCAGGAAGGTCTAGGCCGACGGCAAGCGACGGGGTGCAGCAGATGATCTTGATTGCTCCCGACCTGAAATTGTCCTCGACAAGCTCCCGCTGCGCATACGCTAATCCTGCATGATGGAACGCCACGCCTTTAGCAAGGCAGAATGACAGCCGATGGCATTGCTTTGTAGGGTGTGACACGCCGCGCAGTGCATCCTTTGAGAGCTTCTCATACCCTAGCTCCGAAGTCTTGAGCTTCTTTGCAATGTCCTCGGCAACCTTCTCAGCTGACCGCTTGGTATTCACAAACACCAGCGCCTGCTTGTTCATCTCGATAGTATCAAGCACAAGGTCAATAAGCTGGTCAGACGTCCTTGCTGGAACGGCATAAGGGTCCATTGCCACAAAAGAGCAGAGAGCAGTTTAAATGGTTTGTGCAGGGCAACAATACTTCAGGCTGGTGAAGGAGTACCCTTCAACGTAATGCTTCAGCTTGTTGAATCTGCCTGCCTTGATTGTAGCGTGCGCTCGGCATCATTCCCTAAAAAGGGCATTCCCTAAAAGCTCATTGCCGATGGCTTCTTTCTCATCCAATCCCCTTATTTTCCCTCCCTCCTTTGGTTGTGCTGCAAATGCCTATAATGATAATTCCGTCGTGCTCTGCACAGGCACTCATCCTTCATGCCAGCAGGTGCAGCGCTCAATGCTGAGGCGATGACCTGCTACTTGCGATGGTTTTTTTGTTTTCACTTATTTTCCTTCACTTTTTATTTCCCCCGCCGGAATCTGCAATGAGAGGATTGCCTGAAATGAGAAGAAGGGAATTACGCATTGGCTGTTGAAGCGATGGTAGGCATGGCCAATGCCTTTTTTTGAATGAGCTTTTGGGAATGCCAAATGGGAAATGTCCCATACATTACTTGCTGAAACTTTCAGGAGAGTGAAGGAGTACCCTTCAACGCGTCATCTAATCAACAACCACTGTCTCAGGCTTAGGCAGCATGCAGAACTCCGTCGAAAAATTATACGCCCCTGCATTGCGAAACACCAGCACATCCCCTTTCTTTGGCTCTTTCAGAAAAACCCTGTACCTAAAGATGTCCATGGCATCGGGAGTCATCCCCTTGAGGGTATATGCCTCCCCTTCACGAGAAGAGACTTCACCCTCAACCTCAAGCCTGGTGTGCGCAATAAACGTATCCATGGCGGCATTATACACTGACGCATTCACAACGATTGTCCCGTCGTAGACGCTCAGGATTGCTGCATGAAGCTTCATGCAAGGGCCAGCAAGGAATCTGCCTGGCTCAAGCATCAGCGTGATGGCATGCTGGGAAAGCCATGACCTCAGCTTCCCCAATTCAGCAAAGATGGATGGAGTCACCTCCTCCCTGAAATTATGGTACCGCACAGGAATCCCCCCGCCAGCATTGACGATAGAGATGGCAGAAAGCGCCTCATCGCTCAACATGCCCTGCAATTCCTCCATAAGCGACCACTCCGAGAGATTCTGCGTCTTGCGGTGGAAATGGATGCCGAGCCCCTTGATGCGAGGATGCCCTGCAAGCTTTGCAGCAAGGTTGTTGGCCTGCTCTGCATACATCCCATACACAAAGTATTTTCCCGTGTGGATGGTGTGCTCCTTGAGCCGCATCCGCAGAAGAATATCAATCTTCACAGCAGGATGAGCCTCAAGCGCAGCAAGCAGGGCAAAGAGATCCTGCTCATTGTCAACCACAAACCGCCTGATGCCAAGAGCGAGAATCTCCTCGGCTTCAGTTGCTTCTGGAGCCTGCAAAAAGAGCCACAGCCTGCTCTTGTTGCTAAACCTCTGCGCTTCAGGAAGGGAATGCACCGAAAAATCACAATCAGTCTCCTGCTCAAGGACACTTGCCACCTCATAATTGGTCTTTGCGCTGTACGACACCTTGTCACAACGTGAAGCAACGTGCCCGTACTGCGAGATGAGCTTCTTCCTGGACAGCGCAAAATGCGCCAGGTTACGCATTCTTCACCACCCCTTCAGAGCTCAGCACCTCAAGCGCCCTGACCATCGCCAGAGGAAAGGTGATGGACACGTCGCCAATCACCGTAACGGCATCAGAGTCATCCTTCACCTTCCCCCACGACTTCGCCTCGCTTGTCGTAGCGCCGGACATAGAGCCTGAGGTATGCCGTGCTGTTGTCATGTACACCGCATAATCCAATCCCCCATTCAGCAGGCAGGCAAGGATGGCATGATGCTTTGAGATGCTCCCGCCAAGGGATATCAGCCCCTTGACGTCATCGTGCGAGCTGGAAAGAAGGATGTTCCTGAAATCAGCGACCACGTCAACCACGAAGTCAGGATGCTTCTGCTGGAACAGGAACAGGTGGAATCCTAATGAGCCGTCAGTAATGGCAGGGCAGAAGATGGGCACCTCATGCCTTGCTGCCTGATAAAGTATCGAGCAAGGGTCATTAACCATAAGCCCTATCTCCCTTAATAAGACGGAAACTGCCCACCGTTTCTCTTTGCCGTACAGTTTCGATAGCATCGGAAGCATCGCATTCTCAAGCCTGGCATACTGCTCATTGGTGATGTAGATGTTCCCCACTCGGTTGACTCCCTTCTCATACAGTGCGACATCATGAGCAGAGAAGTCGCCGACAAGAAACTTCTCGCCATTTGCCTTCATGATGTCCTCTTCAATGGCTCCTGCTGTCGTCACGAGCACATCAGCCATCCCGAGTGCTATGAGTTGCGCAAAAAAACCCCTGAGCCCTGAGGTTACCATGTTGGAGGTGAAGGTCAAATATATCTTCGCTGACGCCTTCTTCATCTTGACTATAGTCTCTGAGGCTTTCGCAAGCTCAATACTCTGAAAGCCAATATGGCCAAACCTTGCCACAAGCTCACTGACCGTCATTCCTTTGTCCCAGTTGAAATCCTTTACCGTTGCCATGATGCCGCCCATCCTCTCAATGCCGTAGTGATTGATATGCCATTCCGAGAATAAAAGAAAATGCCCGCTTTGAGGCTTTTAAAAAACCCAGCAGCTTTGCTGCAGTTGGAATATTAGTATTGCCCAATTATCTGTGCGCTTTGCTATAATTGAGCGTAGAAGAGAGATAAGAGCGTTTCAACTGCCCTGAGAGCGTACTGAATCAAAGCATGCGTTTGGGAATCCCATGGGAAAGTGGGGATAGGAGCGAGTATAAAAACCTATATGCCCCCTACCTCGACGGTTTTCACTAATCCCGTCTTTCCCTTCACCGCTTCTGAAAGGCGCTCTATCTCTTCAGGAGAAAGGGAGACTATGCCTGATGAGTGCTTTCCCCGAAAGCACAGGTTGACAGATTCCTTCTCAGGATGCATGATATCCTCGTGGATGAGGATTTCCCTGATGTCCCCGCCTGATTCCAGCCGCACCATGCCGTCTTTATTTGTTTTCTTCACCCGTACCTGCATTAGTGATCACCCTTTAGAGCTAAAGTCAAAAAAATCCGCCGAGAGCGGCTGACCATGCCCGCTTAGTAGTGCCCTCCTAACCCCTCAAGCAGAGCTTGAGATAAAGGGCATGGCTTGAACCCCAGCAGCCCTCTTTGGCAGGCTGATTTTTAGGCCTTCAAAGTCGCTTTGAAGAGCGGGGCTTTATACCCGCAACTTTGAAGTAATCATGGCCAGGCTAAAAATATTGTCATTAAACCCAACGTTGACCGTTATTGGACAATGGTTGATGAAACAGGCAACAAAGTTGACCAGCTTGAATTTGCCAACACCAGAGAAGCACTCGAAGAGTTTCTTTGCGGCAGGACAGGTCACATCACCAAGCAAGGCAGCAGATGGCTACGCTGGATACTGGTGCAGTGCGTCCATGTTGCGGTGAGGCAAAAAGATAGCAGGCTGGGCAAGTATTATGCAAGGCTATGCAGGAGGAAAAAGAAGCAGGTCGCAACCGTTGCAACAGCATGCAAATTGCTGGAAATCATTTACGCTATGCTGTGAGACAACAGGCCATACAAAGCATGATCCTTTGCAAAGAAAGGGCAAGGGCATCCCCGGGTTAAATTCTGGTGCGTAGACACCAGCTCAAATTGAGTGGGAGCCCCTCTTTTCACGACTTGGAACGATGGTGCGCTAAGACACCGCATGGATGAGTGTCGTAACATGCCCTTTCGAAAAGCATAATAAGGAGTGGAGCTATTACAATGTGACGGACACAAATCACAGGTTGGATGAGAAGAGAAATCTTCTTGTCTAATCTGATGAATTCTCATGGATGAATCTAACATCGGAAAGTTCCCATCGGGATCCTTGTTATGTGTTTTTTCTGCAAGAAAAAATCGCGAAGTGAAACGGAGGGACAGTATGACGCAGGAAATTTTTGCGTTAATGGACATGCCCATAATTCCAGAAATTATGGCAGTGATTAACTATTCCTTAGTGTCCTAATATCGTTCCCAGAGCATCCTATTCTCCTCAAGGGAATAGTGGGTCAAGAACGATTTAAGGACACGAGGGATTAAAGAACATTCAATAAATCCAAAATGGGATTATACTTTATCAAAAATTTAAGACTTTATTTTTAGGCTCTCCCTAAGCTACTTCTGCGTAACTAACGACGAGGTGTCAGAATGGTAAAACGAAGGAATTTCAAACGTGAATTCAAGCTGGAAATCCTCCGGCAACTTAGCACAAAGTCCGTTGCTGAAATAGCAAAGGAAAACAATATTCATCCTAAGATTATCTATAAATGGAAGGATGAATTTGAGAAAAATCCTGGTAGAGCCTTTGCAGGTCATGGCAAGATTTGTAAGCTTGAGGCAGAGCTAGCGCAGTCCCAGCGTTTAGTGGGACGTCTTTATGCCCAAGTGGACTTTTTTAAAAAAGCTTCAGAGACGCTAAAGGCAAGATTAGCGGAAGAGCGGATCAAACTGGCTTGAGCTACATGGTACTTACTAACCATTTTCAAGAAAACGACCTCAGGAGTATGCCTGAAGCCTGCCAACTGGTTGATGCCAGCAGGAGCGGCTATAGTGTCTGGAGACAGCGGAAGCAAGGAAGCGATCCGTTTGAGAATGAACTACGCAGGGTTCTGCATCGCATCGCAGAGGAGTTTCCCTTTAACGCCCTGAAAGTCATGAAGAGTTGAGATACCCTCCCTATGCAAACCCTTATTAACGTAATGTAATAGAGAGCAACTATGGCTTTGCGTAATGCCCCTCATCAGGGGCTCATTGCTGCTCTTGCAGTACTCTGTCTCTGCACCTTCATCCCTTGGCTGGCATCTGGGCTTGCGCTGGCACATGAACAGCCCAAGGGCAGTGCAATGACCAACATCTCCTGGCCATCGGCCAGCTCAACATACATTGTCAGAATAGAAGCAAAGGGAAATGGCGGGCATCAGCATCCCTATCTTCTGGCAGTGACCACCCAAAACTCGATTATCATTGACATGGATATTCTCAGGGAAGGAAATGCTGAGGTGATGGTAAGCACCCCAGACGGCCGCAGCATCACTCCCTATGCGCATAATGGAGAGGCGCCCAAGGCATCTGGCATCTCTGCTGTGCGGGCAGAAGAGCAGGAAGAAGAAGAGCCATACCCGCAGGTGCCAATATGCAGCTTTCGAGGGGAAACGTTTGACAGGGACGGCAACGGGTTTCCAGGGTGGAATGCCAATGACGAGAACAACCCTAACCTGCCTGGTGACTTAGACGGGGATGGGCTAGCCGACGCAAGTGACCCTGACCAGGACGGCGACGGTACCTGTGACAATGTGGGAAATCTAGCAAATGCCGCTGGCAGTTGCGCTCCTGATGATACTGGCGGCTATGACAATGATGATGACCATGATGGCATTCCCGATGACCTAGACTGGGATAAGAACAGGAACGGGATCCCTGATGAGGATGACATAGATGCAAAGTGCACCAATGACAAAAGCTCAGAGTGCTACCAAAAGTGCGTTGATGCCATCCAGGGCAAAGCAGAAGCATGCCAGAAAAAAAAAGAAGAGGTGATTGCAGAAATTGATTACTATGGTGATGCTGGCATGTACAATATAGGGGATGCCTCCTATAGGGGCTATTGGGCAATGTGCAGAGGCGCAGAAGTGATAACAGCAGCAGGAGGGCCGTTGTATTATCTGCAGGGGCTTGGAATTCATGGCTGTTATGACCTGGGAGATAACATTGAGGAAATGCCCTCTGCAGGCAATAGCCAATGCAGGGGTGAGAACCTGTACTGCAGTATTGTTGGGGAGGACACCCTTGTTCCTGACGATGCCATTGCGTTTATTCTCCAGGCTGATGATACCCTTAGAGGAGCCATACTGTTTGGCGATGAAGGAGCACCCTGCGATATCGGCTATTGCAGGAATGGAGTATGTGTTGCCTGCTCTGCAGAGCCAGGCAGCGGGAGGTGTGAGGGGGACAGCGATTGCGACGGCATCCCTGATCTGCTCGAAATGAGCAGCCATGATGACATGGATAATGATGGCATACCAAACTGGCTTGACACTGACTCCAACGGTGATGGCATCCTTGATGCCGACGTCTTTTTCGCTGCGGGAGAAGAGCCTGACGATGGGCAGCCCTCAGCCTGCAGCAAAGACGATGACTGTCCAGCGCCCTCCTGCAGGGAAGAAAGCCTTATTGCCTATGCCTGTGCTAAGGAAGAAGGAGCTGATGAGGGGACATGCGTTGAGCAGGAGGTGCACTGCCCTGAGCTATTCAGCCCAGGCGGCACCTGCTACTGCGACAGGTGCTACCCATGCATCACTGACGCAAATTGTGGGGAAGGGTTCTTTTGCAGCACTGCATCATGGACCTGCAAAAAGAAAGGAGAAGTGATTACAGGTGTGCAGGTAACACGATATTTCACTGCCTTTGAAGGAGACTATACCATTGATGGGCTGAGAAGTGCAATAAGGGGAAGGAGGCATACGACATCAGGTGATGGCGCCTTACTGTGGTGGTACCTCTATGGGGGAAACTGGAACAATCGAGAGAGTTGCAGGATTCCAGAAGAGAGAAGGTCCTTCTTTCATGAGGTGTGGTGCCAGGGCTCGGGGGTAACCACTGATGGCATGGTGATGCTTTTTTCGTTTATCAGCCAGTATCCTGAGCGCAGCAGGGAGAGGTACAACTATCAGGAGCCAACACCAGCAATTCTTGCAAAGTACAGCGGGAGCAGGGTTGCTGCCAGAAGGACTCTTGCCATTGGAGAGCCATCACGACTGCCGCGGAATAAAGATGTGTATGTCACGTTCAGGAATTGCAGGGATGCAGATGAGGGCTGCTGTGAGCAGTGGAACGGCTACTACCTGACTGAGGACCATGGCCCTTGGGTTAGAGCAAAGCAGATTGACGTGTACACTGGCGTTGGAAAAGCGTCTCTGGAGAGTGCAGCCTGCATTGATGAGAATGGCGTTACTGCTGACGTTGAGATTCTTGAGGATGCTGATGAGGAGCCTGAGGTGATTGTGTCGAGGTGAGGCGGTTCCGACAAAAATTTAAAAAGGCCGCTCTTTTTCAGGCAGTATGGATGGTGAATTAAATGGTCAACTTACTCTATGATAAAGATGCGAATCTTGACGCTGTCAAGGGCAGGACAATTGCGGTCATCGGCTATGGCGCTCAGGGAAGAGCCCAAAGCCTTTGCATGAAGGATTCAGGCCTTTCGGTGATTGTGGGTGTTCGCAAGAACGGAGCCTCATGGAAGAAAGCGCAGGAAGAGGGCCTTGCTGTTGCGCCGATAGCAGAAGCAGCAAAAAAAGCAGACATCATCCACATCCTCATTCCCGACGAATGCCAGAAAGTGGTATATGATACGGAAATCAGGCAGCATACGCAGCCTGGCAAGACCTTGTCATGGAGCCATGGCTTCAATGTCTGCTTCAGGCGCATTGTCCCTCCTCAGGGAGTAGATGCCATCATGATTGCGCCAAAGGCTCCTGGGACAGAAGTCCGCAAGCTCTTCCTGCAGGGATTTGGAACTCCTGGGCTTATTTCCGTTAAGCAGGATGCCTCAGGAAAGGCAAAAGCTGTTGCTCTGGCGCTTGCAAAAGCCTGCGGGCTTACCAGAGCAGGAGTGTTGCAGTGCACGTTTGAGCAGGAGACCTATGAAGACCTTTTTGGCGAGCAGACGGTGCTGTGCGGCGGGTGTGTTGAGCTTGTCAAGGCAGGGTTTGAGACGCTGACAGAAGCGGGATATCCTGCTGAGATGGCGTATTTTGAGTGCCTGCATGAGCTGAAGCTGATTGTTGACCTGATGTATGAGGGAGGCATCCAGAGAATGGCTGAGGTCATCTCCAACACAGCAGAGTACGGGATGTGGTCTGTTGGGCATAAGATAATCACTCCTGATGTCAAGCAGCGGATGAAGGAAGCGCTGAAGCGAATTGAATCAGGCGAATTTGCAAAGCAGTGGATAGCTGAGTATGAAAAAGGAATGCCCACTCTGAAAAAAGCCCGTGAAGACATAGGCAAGCATGAGATAGAGAGGGTTGGCAGGGAGATACGCAGGTTGTTTGTGAAGACATTATAAGGATGAATTTGCTGGGCAGCAGAAGAAGGGGCGGCATTATATATTAGAAGTCTATCAATTCAGGGCTCCAGTCTTGATGCTTTAATATACACTTTAATTTTCTTAATGCAATTTGTTCAATCTGCCTGACTCTTTCGCGGGTTATGCCAAACCTTTTGCCTATATCTACAAGGGTCATTTTTTCGTTGCCATCTAAGCCATAATGTAAGTGTAGTACTGTTTCCTCTCTTTCAGTCAGGGTTTCCAAAATGTTCTTCATTACAACCTCAACATTCTGTTGATAAATATTCTCGTAGGGATGTGGGCATGGGTCCACCAGGGTATCAAGAGGTGTTTGCTCACCCATGTCACTAAACGGCTGGTCTAACGGAATAGTTCTCCTATTGGATAACAGAAGCTGACAAATAGAGAACAGATCTAACTTCATGAACGCTCCTAACTCCTCTAGAGGGGGTTTCTTATTCGATTTTGTATAGGCCTCCTCTATATATTTGAATAAACGTTTTCTAGCATTATAATAACTATTAGGGGAATAAATCAGGTCATTCTTATTAAGCATCTTGAGGATATGCTCCCGGATCCAATACGATGCGTAGGTTGAAAATGTATAACCAAGCCTGTAATCAAATTTTGCTACAGCTCTGGAAAGGCCAATGTTGCCTTCTCCAATCAAGTCAATTAGGGGAATCCCCGTAGATTTATATTTTTTTGCAATGGATATCACCAACCTTACATTTCCTTCCATCAACTGATCCCGTGCACGTATTATGCCTTTAAAATTTTCCTGATATATCTGCTCCCTTGAAATGAGTTGCTCAGAATTAGTCTCAATTAATTCTTGTGATGTTGTAGCTATTTTCTGCAGAAGATTTTTATTGATATTGGTATACAGTGTCAATGCTAAACAAGAAACACTGTCATAGGCACTTTCTAGATGATCTACTTTCTCCGCCAATTTTTCTGCAACTTTTGCTTTATCCACATTCATTTCTTTTTCGAAAATATTCCCGTAATTTCCGTCTGTAGGTGTTAATAAATCAATAAATTGCCTCCTGCCGTCTGGAATCTGGATTATTTTATCAATAGTATCTTCTAGTTTGAATTCTTTAGACACAACTGTATTTTCAGCATATCTCAAAAATGTCGTATTATCAACATCAGTAAATATCAGATCACTAATCTGTTCCAAGTAAATATTTAGAGCGGAGCCATCAGCCATTGCTGAAAACAATTGATTGTAGATTGGTTGTATCTTTTCTGCAAGGACGTGAAACATTTCCTCTGCATTTTTTTTGTTACCTTCTTTTTTCCTATTTGTATATTTTTTGGTAGAAAATCCTACCTCCCCTGATCTATTTGCAAGGTCAAATAAGGCGAATAGCTGTTGCTGAAAACGACGTGTTGGGATGACTGTTCTCAAGACGTCTAAGGAGTGTGATTCTAATCTCTTTCCAATCTCTTGTTCCTCATCTCTGGTCAATAATGGTAAATTGGCTATAGATTGAAGATAGCATCCATATATGTCTCTACTATATATGTCTCTACTACGCGTCGTGGGCTCTCTGATGTTATAAGACATCGCTTTCCTCTTCCTGCTCAAAATCCTTCTTTTAATATTGTGGTAACTGGCGGCTTTTTCTTACAGGAAACTGGATGCAGTTAAAAAGCTTGTTTTTGCTCATGGTGCAGAGTGGATTTCTTATTGACCTTCCACGCAAGAATCCAAAAATAAGGTACTCCTTCACTCACCTGAAAGTTTCAGCAAGTAAGGTTAGGGACATTTCCCATTTGGCATTCCCCAAAAGCTCATTAGGAAAAAGGCATTAGCACCCCTCCCATCGTTTCCACAGCCAGTAGGTAACTTCATCCTTCGTATTGCAGAGCATAGTGCACTTGTCAATTCCGATGGAGAAAAGAAAAATGAAGAAAGAAAAGAAGAAAAAGAGTGAAGAAAAAAAGGGCGAAAACAAAAAAGGATCGGGCTGCGCTTGCTGCAGGCTATTTGTTGCAGCCTTTGCCTCAGCCTTGCTCGCTGCACCATCGGGTGTGAAGGATGAGCGCCGATGCAGAGCATGACGGAATTACCAACATCAGGATTTGCAGCACAACCAAATGGAGGGAAGAAAAATAAAGAGCTCGGATGAGAAAGTAGCCGTCGGCAATGAGCTTCTAGGGAATGCCCGTTTTTCGGGAATGATGCCCGTCTAAGTTGCAAAAGGGCAGGCAAGCTTTCAGCATGGCGAATTATTCCAAAAATAAGAAATGATTTAAATGCCGCAAAGGCCTTGCTATGCCTATGTCAGGGCAGGATACCCAATTCTGGGCAGACCAGATAGCGCAGGAAATAATCAGCAGAAAGCGGTTTCACTACTCCAATGAGCCTGTCACCCAGCCTGATGAGTATGTGGTCAAGACATCAGCCTCGCTTTCAGGAGTGCTCCACATAGGCAGGTTAAGCGATACCATCCGGGGAGAGTCAGTAGCAAAAGCTCTTCTGGATGCAGGAAAGAGCGTACGATTCATCTGGGTCGCTGAAGACATGGATCCCCTGCGAAAGGTGCCAAAAGGCGTTCCGAAAGGATATGAGCAGTACCTGGGCATGCCTGTCACCGACGTCCCTGATCCAGAGGGCAGCTATGACTCGTATGCAGCACGCCACGTCGCTGAATACTTTGAGGTGATAGACCAGTTCGTCACCCTGAAGCTGGCCAAATTCTCGATGAGAGAGGAATACAGGAAGGGGACATTTAGGCCCTACATCCAGAAGATTCTTGAGCAGTTTGACAGGGTAAAAGATATCCAGAACAGCTATAGGACAAATCCTCTTCCTGAAGGCTGGAGCCCATGGAAGCCTATTTGCGAGAAGTGCGGCAGGATTGCTACCGCCCACATCACAGGCTTTGACGGCAAGCTAATCACCTACGAATGCAGGGATTACCATTTTGAGAATACCATAGCTAAAGGCTGCGGCCATAAAGGTACTGCTGATCCCCTCACTGCCGACGGCAAGCTCATGTGGAAGTCAGAGTGGGCCAGCCAGTGGGCGGCATTCAGCGTCGTCACAGAGGGAGCAGGGAAAGAGTATCAGGTGCCAAACTCTGCGTTCTGGGTGAATGGCGAGATAGTTGAGAAAGTGTTGCACTATCCAATGCCATTGCCCATCTTTTATGAGCATATCATGATTGATAATGCCAAGATGTCGGCAAGCGCAGGCAACGTCGTCTATCCGAGAGACTGGCTTAAGGTTGCAGGTCCTGAGCATCTGCGCCTGCTGTATAACAAGCGCCTGGCAAGAAGCAGAAGCTTCTCATGGAAAGACCTTCCCAGGATGTATGATGAGTATGATGACTGCCTGAGAATATATAATGAAGAGAGGCAAGCCGAAAGCGAAAAAGAGGCTGGGCACGTCAGGCGCCTCTTTGAGCTCTCAGCAATGGATGTGAAAGAGCCAGCAAACCCTGTCCCCTTCAGCCATGCTGCGTTGATTGCCCAGGTATTCCCTAAGGAGGAGGATGCAATCGCAAGCCTCAGAAAGACAGGGCATTTTGATGATTCACTCAAGGATGCCATCTTCTCCCGCCTGCACAAGGCAAGGGCATGGGTAGAGAAGTATGGCGGGGATGATGCACGGTATGCAGTGCAGGATACAGTCCAGCAAGGCATCAATCTTTCACAGCAGCAGAAGGAAGTGCTCCACAGGGTTGCTGATCTGCTTTTGTCAATGGAATTTTCTGATGACGTGGCGCTGCATGAGGCAATGTATCATCTGGCAAAAGATGCTGGTGTTCTTCCCAAGGATTTCTTCAGGGCTGCTTATCTGGTTCTGCTGAACAAGGAGCGAGGGCCAAGGCTAGCCAGCTTTATTCTGGCATTGGGCAGTGAGAGGGTTGCAAAACTCTTCTCTGCAGTATAGCTTGCAAAGAGCAGATGGCTCCACTTTTTCTACCACATCACAAGCAAAAAGAATATAGCATAGATGGCAGGAACGATGAAGAACACGAGATACTCAGTCCTCCGGTGAATTTTCTCAGCAAGCTCAGTATTCTTTCGCTCCAGCAATTCAAGAATGCCAACGTTGATAGCTACGCAGAGCAGGAAAAGAAAGTACGTCAGCACCATGAACTTATCAGCGTTGGTAAGATAGCCGACAGGGGGTATCTGGTTTGAGATGGAGATGTGGAACATCACCGACGCTACAAGGCTTGAGGTGCTCACCGTCAGCCTAGTCGTGATCTTGTCAGGGTCCATGATGAAGGTGAACATGACAATCAACACCATGAAAAGAACGGGAAGGAAGGTCTTAAAGAAGGAACTGAGGGGGATGCGCGAGATGGCTATAGAAAAGACGTATTGCGAATAGGTCTCGTTGTAGACGCCATACTCGTGGGCTACAGATTCTGCGCTCCACCCGTCAATGTTCCATCCTGTAAAGGCTATGGAGTCATCAATCCCGCTCTGGCCAGTATCGGGAACGTAGGTGACTTCATTACTGGTGTGTGTCTTATCTTCTATCCTGATGTGCATGCTCTGGGTGTCAAAGGGAAATTCCCTGAGGTCCACAGGGCTGTTGAGGTTTGCGACAATTCGGTAAAACTTCTCATCTGGCTCGTCAATGATGGTATCAATGCTTGCTGCGCGGCCATTCATGAATTCAAAATCCCCTGGGCACTCATCATCACAAGTAAGGGAGAGGTAGAAGTCAGCAGAGAAGCTTCCTGTTGCGACGTCGTACTTTCCAAGGTTGAGGACGTATAGGTTGACTGCCACGTCCTGGGCAACAGCAAATGGCGCCATAAGCGCCACAAGTACAAGGAGGGTGAAAAATTTCATTGCGTGCATGGATTGCATGGTGGGATTTAAATCTTTGTCTTTAATATGTGAGATAGGGTGCATAACTTTAAAGTGGGTAGACTCGAGGGTTCTCTATGCAAGGTGAATTGGAAGCCGAGGGCATGCAGTTGAATTACCCACACGAAAGTTATGCACCCTGTGAGATACACCTTAAGTATTTCATTGAGTCTATCTATTTGGTAGTGCTTGACTATGTAATAGTCTGCTCTCTTCTGGGTGCAGAGCGGTGTTAACCCTGAAAATACTCTCTCGGCAAGCAGACTTCATCACCTTTAAAGCGACAAAGAAAGCCATCAAGGTAGCCAAATAGGCGGACACCCATGAAAAAGGCGGATGAGTGCCAAGTCATCCTTTCAGCCGTTGAGAAAAGGGATGAAGGCAATATTGAGGCCGTAGCACAGCAGTACGTGAAGGAGATACAGGCAATTGCCGAGAAGGTAAACGCTCCGGCCGGGATTCGAACCCGGGTCTTTGCCTTTCACCTTACTTATTTTCGTAATCGAGAGGGCAAAATGATTGGCCGGACTACACTACCGGAGCAACTGTTTACTCTGTGCCCTCGCTGAACCATGTTGTCAGACTTTTCAAAAAAGTTTTCCGTTGGTATGCTCCTTGAGCACGAGCACATTTGAGTGCCCAGAATCCGTTTATAAATCTTTGCGGGTGTAGGTAATACTTCAGCGTGAGCTATTAGAGCGCAAGTTATCTGCGCTAGTCTCGCTGCTTCCCTGCCTTGATTTACTGTGCGCTCGGCATCATTCCCTAAAAAGGGCATTCCCTAGAAGCTCATTGCCTATGGCTTCTTTCTCATCCGAGCCCTTTATTTTTCCTCCCTCCCTTGTTTTGCAGCAAATGTTGATGATGGAAATTCCGTCGTGCACTGCTGCCAGCGCTCATCCTTCATGCCCGCAGGTGCAGCGCTCAAG
>Ga0208373_1002927_pt1 | contig 17684 bp, 17 predicted proteins | sample RifOxyC2_FD_184036 | JGI IMG/M metagenome (GOLD analysis project Ga0208373, IMG submission 184036) | Soil microbial communities from Rifle, Colorado - Rifle Oxygen_injection C2 (SPAdes) | ecosystem: Environmental > Terrestrial > Deep subsurface > Rock core/Sediment | place: Rifle, Colorado... | reverse complement strand
AATCATATCGCACTCGTCTGCTCTTTTTTTTGTTCTCTATGGAACGGCCAAGCCTATGCAAGTCTCACCAGTCAAACTGGTGGCTTACCTTCTGGGATACAGTTAAAAATATAACAGGTTACTTCTGACACTTTTCGCTCTATTACCTATATTTCATGATCTTGTGGAATCAACAACACACCATCGTTCTTTGCTTTTTGAACCATGGCTGGCGTAAAACCACTCTTACTAAATAAGGCAAAATACTCTGTTCGCTTTGCACTTCCAAAATCTACCAGTTGAGCTTTGCGTTTTAAATCATCATACACATTTGTGCCAATGGCTTTATTTGACCATTTACATTCGGCAAACAGTATTTCATCTGTTTCTGTATTCAAAGCAACAATGTCAATTTCTTCATGATTATTCCACCAACGACCCACGCGTTCAAATGAGAATAATTTTTTAGCATACGTATTTACCAAATCGTCACGACAAATTTGTTCATAGGTAAAACTTTCCAGTAAATAAAATTCATCCTGTAACTTTTGTTGTACTGTTTGAAATCGTCCAATTTCTATATCACTTTTAAATGGATATACAAAACGAAACCAAAAACGGAAAAATTGATCGCAAATACTATACAAACTTTTACGCGATTTATGAGGCTTGTCTTCTGTAATCGGCACTTCACGAGTAATCACTTGTAGCTGCTGCAGTACATGTAAGTATTTCGTGAGCACGTGTTTTTCCAAACCAGTTGCATTGGCAATATGACCAAATTGCGAACACCCATTGGCTATAGCCTGAAGAATAGCCATATATTGCCGTGGCTCGCGCAATTCTTCTTTTAACATAAATTCTACTTCATTGTGCAGGAATGCGGTTTTTTCAAAAATTGCATCAATAATATTCTGTTTGTGTGTTTTATTCGTCTTATACTGAAGAAGATATGCAGGCATGCCACCCGTAATCGTAAATATGGATAAAAACTGTTGAAATGACGTTTGAGGAAAAAATTCATGTGCTTGCGTGAAAGACAACGGAGTCAACAGCAGTTGCCCGGTTCTTCTTCCATACAACGGAGCTGTATAAATCAACGTTTCTGATTCCATCATGGCCATACTGGAACCAGATAAAATGAAAAATATATTTGTGTTTTTTAAATATTCGTCCCATCCTTTTTGAAAGAGTGAACTCATAGATGGGTCAAGCTCAACCAAATAGGGATATTCATCTATCGCAAAAATGAATGGCTGCTGAGAAGAGATGTGTTGTTTCAAATATCGGAATACTTGCAACCAATCTTGAAAGCCTACGCGCATTAAAATTTCATCGTTGAACTGTTCACCAATAATACTTCCCAGCTCTTGCAGTTGATCTTTCATATTTCGCTTATCTGCCAAAAAATACACTGCGTGTTTATGTTTAAGAAACTGTTTCATGAGCTCTGTTTTGCCGACGCGCCGTTTTCCATACAGTACAAAAAATTCTGATTTGTTACTGCGGAAGCGTTTTTCTAACATATTGAGCTCTTTTTTACGGTTAACAAATGTCATACTTTGAAAAATTTATTTAGTATACTCATAAATAGTATAATTTAAAGTATACTATTTGTCAAATTACCACTGCCGGTATTCGGCTTCTGTAACATTATATTTTTTGCAATAACTGCGCATAAAAAAAGTTTATTTGACATTTTTGAGTTATCCACAACTTAAATGATTGACTCAACAATATTTTTATATATACTATGTGTTATATGAATTCTCTATTTTCAAAACTGGTCGCAATTATTATTAGCATTATTATCCTTCCACGTGGCACGGGTTCTTTGTGTAGAGAATAAGATTCATCAACACTCAACAAAACGAACCCTGCCACACGCAGGGTTTTTTTAAACACACGTGTTCAGATGTGTGGCACAGATGCAGTACATCAATGCCACACACCTGAGCGCATGGAGCGCCAGGAATTTAATCCCCCCCCGGATTCTTTTGGGGGGGGAGGAGGAAAAAATGGAAAAAGAAAAAGAAGAAAAAGAAGAAAAAGAAAAACCCCCCCCTTCCCAGTGGGAGGAGGAGTGGGCTTGGCTAGGCAGCTGCTGAAAAGCGGCTGTTCGGCCAAAGGGGTGGGTGGTACGCATGATCATGCAAGCCGCCTGCCCCTCTTTTTTTATCCTCATTTTTTCGTAAATATTCACCAAATAAAAAATCGGAGAATGCTGCAGCCAGATCGGCCGGCCGCAGACACTCTCCCTCCGAGCCCCTTCAGAAGTTGAACTCTTCGTCCAACCCCCAAAGGAGCCATTCCTGCTCTCTGTCAGGATTTACGTACATGGTCATCACCTCCTTTCGCCCCAGGTTGGGGCAAACATTAAAAAACCCCTCTTTCGAGAGGGGAATATGTTGAATACCTATATAAATTCAGCTCATTCCTTTCTCGAAAGAGAATCGTCAGTAAAGAAGAAGCTAAATTGAGAATAATTGTGTAAAGCGCTGTTTTGCATATTATGAATAGAATAAGGTAATGTACTAAAATTGTCAAAAAAATAGTTGTGGATAAACAAAAATACATACAAGCATCACTGCTTGACAAAATACTTTAGTGTAGTAAAGTAATTAAATGAATTGGAAAGCGACAGACATTCAAAAATTAGTACAATCATTTTTACTATTGCGCACACCAAATGAAATGCAACATTTTTTGCGTGATTTAATGACAGAAAAAGAAATTACGGAAATGGCAAAACGATTACAAGCCGCTGAAATGCTCACAGAAAAAACGCCCTATTCTATCATTGAAAAAGAAACTGGTTTAAGTTCCACCACTGTTGCACGTGTGGCTAAGTGGCTCAAAGGAAAAGAAGGCGGCTATAAAATTATCATCAAAAGATTACATCATCATAACTCTCCCCAATCAGGGAAAGGGTTGTCTTGATACAAAAATATTTTGCATAAAAATAACCCCTTCCTTGATTGGAAGGGGTTTTTATTTTTAGGTTTTTTTCAAAAAAAGGAATAAAAAATGGAAAACATTTCTTTTGTGCGTTTTGAAAATGTAACAGCCGCCCCCCTCCTGACAGAGAAGTTGGTTGAGACGTATCAGGCTGTCTTTGCGGGCAGCCCATGGTTTGAACAGTGGTCTCGTGAGCAGGTTTTAGAAGACCTACAGCACGAGATTACGCCGGTCAGCTCATGCTGGCTAGCCATGAAAAAGGAACAGGTAATCGGGTTTTGTTGGGGGCATCCGATCACGATTGCCGAGCTGGAAAAAAAGCTCGGAATCGGAACAGGCCTGCCGGGCGACGAGAGGGTCGCTTATCAGGCCGAATTGGGGGTGTTGGAAAATTTTCGTGGGCAAGGAATTGCTCGTGAACTTTTTCAAAGGCGGAGAATAGATTTTCTTCGCCAAGAATTGGTGCGCGGAGTGGTGCGGACCAAAGAGGGACCGCCGCCATCGGTAACATACACCTGGTACCTCCATGATGGATACCGGGTGGTTGCCCGATATCCGGACGGAACCGGGCGGGTCATTATGACTCGTCGACTATAAAAAACAGGGCTTGGTTGTCACTTTACCAAGCCCTTTCTTTTTGACCAAGCAAAAAAGCCTCTTCATTCATTTTGTTTCTGCTGTGAGCAAATAAAATGATGCTATTTGTTTTCGCGCGTATTTCCTTTTGTCCATCTTTTCCTATCAATTGACCCGATGCAATTTCTTCAAAATCAGCAAATGGTTGCGCTAAAGTAAAAAGATTTGTTTTTGTTATATACAAATCATACATACGAATTACTGTTTGTTTACGTACACGTAAATCGTTTGCCATATGTCCACGAGCCTTCAAAAAAGCAATAATGCTTTCTTCTGCTGTTTGTATTGCTTGCGGATTCCCCAAATACCCACATTCAACACATAGACCAATGTTACCAATACTGTTCATGTAATAATCTGTTCCACCGGGCTCTACTTTGTCAAAACCAGAGACAACACGACTGATAGGTAAATACTCAACTACACTGTGAGCATTTGCCTCACAAATAGCAAATGGAGTGCTATTTGGCACCATGCTGGCATGTATATCAAGAAGTGCGCTTGCTTTATGAAAATATGTTTTTAAAAATTGTGCACGTGCATATTCATCACTTACTTTTTCCTGTTCCAAAAGCATTGCATCGCTTTTGAACATTCTGTTTAAGTTTGCTTCTGTAAAGCGTTTATTTTTTTCTATTGCTTTCGGGTTCCCATACGCAAAAAATACACATCCTTTTTCTATCTGAAGTGTTGGAAGGATATTCTCCAATGCACGCACACCATTTTGTTCATTTCCATGCACCCCGACAAGAATGATGCTGATTGGGCCTTTTTGTTTACCTTTTTTTTGTATTACTTGTTCCCACATCATGCTACTTTAGTATACTAAAGTATTTGCGTCAAAAAAACTGTGGATAAATAAAATAGTATACTGAATTTTAAGAGTGTACTTCCAATTTTGTGCTTATAGTTTGGAGTTGTACGACCTCTGTTACAAATTTTTGCAATAGTGAGGCAGCAAAGGGAGTTTCGAAAATCTGTTGTTGATGCTGTTTGTAATCTGCTTCGTTGGTAAAATAGCTGCCGTGCGTATAGGCCATGCGCATGACCTGTGTCATGGATGGTTTATCGTATTCCGGATGAAACTGCATGGCGTATGCAGGAGCGCCAGCAATTTTAAATGCATGAAATTGGATGGTATCAGAACAAGCAAGTGGCACTGCGTTTTCGGGTAATTTGACAATATCATCCGTATGAAAACAGTTCGCGCGAAACGTGTATGGCAAATTTCCAAATAATGGATCACCTTCTGCTGTGGGAAGTACATGAATATCGCGCGTACCAATTTCACGCCTGTTTGGAGCATATTCTACTGTTCCACCCAATGCATACGCCATTACATGCGCTCCGTAACAAATTCCGAGAAGCAGAATGCGTTTTTGCACGCAGTGGCGCACAATCTCTGCCAGTGCATCCAAATGTGTATGTTCGTGTTGCGACACCCGATACGGCGAACCGGAAATAATGACACCATCAACTTGTTCAGTCAGTGCTACTGTCGGTTTTTGTGCAATCGCATCAAAGGCAATTAATTGAGCGGGCGGTAATTGTACCCCTTTTACAAAAAATTGATACTGCTTGTCTCGAAATTCCGGCACTGTAGATTGCAACAAGAGTATACGTGCGTTATTTTGCTGTATATAGTGCGCATCCATACACTTACTGTACTTGAATCAATTCAGGAGGAATGTCAGTAAATAACACGATGTTTCCATTGGCATCTGGCTCACCCTGTGTATTATACTGCTGGTACGGCATTGTTTCTTGAGTTGTTCTCCACCGCTCTAACCGTTGAGCACGGACAGCTTGAATGAGTTGTTGGTCTTGTGCTGTATGTGCAACTTTTGGATAGATGGCACCAACATTCATGCCACCTCCGCGCACATCCTCTGGCCGAGCACCGATAACATATCCAACCGTTAATGCACCGCTTGCGCCATTCATTTCGTGCATGGCAATTGCCGCTAAATTATTTGATGACTGCTTGAATTGCTCTTTGTTGTGTTCGCCCGATGTTTGAGGAAACAGCACTGCTAAATTTTCCAAGTAAAATTGCATAAACGATTGTGGGTTTGATGCACGTTGTTGATCAAACCTGCCAACACGACTATAGGCTAAACGTGTTGCGTGTTCTGAAATAGGTGCATGTTGTAATAAGTACCGAGCCGCTGAGACACGTTCGCCATTTGAATCCACTACGGTAAACCCTTTTCCTGTTTCCGGTTCATGATAGCCGGTAATAGAAAAACAGGTCACAATAGATGGATGTTTTGCCATTGTTGCGTTGCCTGCTCCTTCTTGGATACAGCGTGTTGCAACACTTCGATAGGTAGGAAATTGAGTAAAAAAATCACGCAACGTTGGAGAATTTGCGCCGACCGTATGCAATGCTGCCACAATTTCTTGTTGCATGCCTGTTTCTCGCTGCATGTTGCCGCGTAATAAATAGGTTGCATGAGGATTAAATTCAAGCACACGGCTTTCTGGATCTTCTGCATTTGTGCATAACCCAATTTTGTTCCATTCGGTATACATTTCTTGTATGCGCTTTTGTTCTTCTTGCGTCAGTTGCTCCATTGATTGCACGCATTCGGCGTGTGGTTGTGTAATAACGCGTTCTCGTTTGATTGATTCAGTTATTGCTGCTTTAAATTGAGGTTCCATAGTAAAAAAAGTGAGTTATTTTGCTCATAGTATAAACCAGCTCAAGCATATTCGTCCAGAAGCCCAGAAGATGAACCTGCTTTGCTGCTCGTAATATAAAAAAAGGCCCGGAAAGCGTGAGCGTGCAGATAGAGGTCTTGCCTCTTTTTCGATGCACCTGCTCACGCTTTCCCCGGGCTCTTGGGCTACTGCTTTTTTTGAGGGGTTTCCCCCTCTTTTGCAGCAGCAGCCCGCTGCGCCTGCCAACGACGCGCCTCCTCCATGAGGAGTGCGCCATCGGTAGGATTTTTTATCTTTTTTTCTTCTTCTTTTTTTTTGCCCTTACACTTGTGGCACATGGTGCCTCCCTTGTGAAAAGGGTTAAAATTTCCTAAACGCCCCACGCGCTCAGGTGCGTTGTATTGATGCAATGCATCCATACCACTCACCCAAGCACCTGTTAATCAAAAAACCCGCCTTTTGTAGTGGCGGGTCTTGTAGAAGTATACGTTTCTGTTACATGTGTGTGCTATATTTTAGAAATTTTCTTCTTCAACCCGCCGTTTACAATAAAAAAATACATATCCACTGGAAGGACATTTTTTGTTGAACAGCAAGTTGTAAGAGAAAACTCAATCATATTGTACCACTACAATAAGTACCTTGACTATTTTTGTCAACCCTTTCTATTGATCTGATTGTGGAAAACTTTTTGTACCAATCTTTATTCTCTCTCTTCTGGTGAATACACCCACTCAAAATCCATTTTTCGATAATTGAAAAGCTCTTCTGGAGCAAAAAATCGTTCAATCTCTTTTTTTGCATTTTCTACAGAATCAGAAGCATGCACAATGTTTGCTTGAATGCTCATGGCAAAGTCACCACGAATGGTGCCTGCATCTGCTGCACGGCCTTTTGTTTCGCCCGTAATTAAGCGAATAGCTTCAACTGCTTCTAACCCTTCAAGCGCTACAAATACCACTGGTCCTGCTTGCATAAAACTTTTCAAATTCATAAAAAATGGCTTATCCAAATGATGAGCATAGTGTTCCTCAATTTTTTGATTAGTCACTTGCGCCATTTTGAGGCCAATAATTTTTAAACCTTTACGTTCAAAACGATGAAGAATTTCTCCAAGCAAATTGCGTTGAAGTGCATCTGGTTTGATGATAATAAGTGTTCGTTCCATAGAATAAATTATCCAATAATTTCTTTGACTTTTTCAACCACTTCTTGCGGTGTGTGGTTTGCTTTAATAAAATAATCAGTTGCGCCTAATTCTTTTCCTTTGCGGATATCTTCTTCCTGACCTAAGTTGGTGAGTAAAATAACTGGAATGTCTTTTGTGACTTCATTCTTCTTTAATTTCTTTAAAGCAACAAAACCATCCATTTTTGGCATAATAATATCCAATAAAATAACTGCTGGTTTTGTTTGCTCTGCCAATTCAATGCCTTCGGCACCATTAAATGCAGATTTTACTGTATACCCTTCTTTGGTAAACTTCTGCGTATACATGGTGTGAAGCATTTCGTCGTCTTCCACAAGGAGAATGGTTTTCTTTGACATAATTAAGAATAATTTATTGTATTAAATTTATTATACCACATGCAAAAAAGAATGTCTATAACTGTGTATAACCTTATAGTTGAAGTGCAGGCGATTGTAACGCAAGAGCTTGTTCCAATGCATAGGATACCTGCAATACTTTGCCTTCCTGAAACTGCGGCGCAATAATTTGCACTGCTGTAGGCAATCCATCAATAAAACCGGCAGGTAGCGAAAGTGCTGGTGTAGCGGCAAGGTCAGCTGGAATGGTAAAAATATCTGCAAGATACATGGCAATAGGGTCTGCCATGCGCTCTCCTATTTTAAATGGCACAAATGGAGATACTGGAGTAAAAATAATATCTACTTTCTCAAATGCTTGATCAAAATCTTGTTTTACCAACGTGCGCACTTGCTGCGCTTTTTTGTAATACGCATCATAATATCCGGAAGAAAGACAAAATGTACCAATCATAATACGACGTTTTACTTCTGCACCAAATCCTTCTTCACGAGTCTTGAGAAATACTTCTTCTAAAGAATGCGTGTCTTTTGCCGGTTTGCCATACTGCATGCCATCATATCGCGCTAAATTCGAGCTTGCTTCTGCTGGATTGAGTACATAATATGCCGGAAGAGAATACTTGGTATTTGGTAAAGAAATCTCTGCAATAGATGCTCCTAACTGCTCTAGTTTTTTTATTGCATCTGTGCAGACCTGCTTAATGCGTGGGTCAAACCCTTCTACTTCCATATATTCTTTTGGAATACCTATACGAAGACCCTTGATATCCCCACCAAGGAATGTGCTGTATTGTTCTGTCGGAGCTTCTAATGCGGTTGAATCAAGACCATCTGACCCAGCAACTTCTTGCAACACATACGCCATATCATCAATATTGCGTGTAAATAAGCCAACCGTATCGAGCGAAGAAGCAAGCGCAATCACGCCATACCGAGAAATGCGACCATAGGTTGGCTTAAACCCAACCACATTACAAAACGATGCTGGCTGACGAATAGAGCCGCCGGTATCTGTACCAAATGCAAACAGTGTCTGGCCACTTGCAACAGCCACAGCAGATCCGCCAGAAGAACCCCCGGAAACACGAGTTAAATCGTATGGGTTTTTACATGGACCAAACACAGAATATTCATTTGAAGAACCCATGGCAAATTCATCCAAATTTGTTTTTCCTAACAGTACTGCATCACGACACCTTTCAATGGCTGTAGCAGAATATGGCGGAATGTATTCGTTGAGAATTTTTGAGCCTGCAGTTGTACGAATACCTTTGGTGCAAAACAAATCTTTTGCCGCATAGGGAATGCCGGTGAATCGTCCTTGCGTACCATTATTGATGTCTTTTTGTGCTTGTGCTGCTTGTTTGCGAGCTTGTTCTTCTGTGATGGTAATAAAACTATTCAGCTGCGAGTTTGTTTTTTTGATACGATCCAAAAACTGTTCTGTAAGTTCGATGGCAGAAATTTCTTTATCATCTAATTGTTGTCGTATTTCTCGAATGGTTTTCATAATCAATAGGGCGTTATGAGATGTAACGCTTTTACAATTTTTTAATGACTGGGGCTATTGTCTCCAAAAACTGCGTGAACTTGTAGATATCCATCTGCATCAGTTTCGGGCATAGTTTTTACCATATCTTCTTTGGCAAAAGTATAATTTTCTTGATCTTTTCGAGTGATATTTTGCAAGCCCGTTATGTGACCAGTGGGTGAAATATGTTCTGTAGAAACAGTATTGAGTTCATCAACCATATTCAAAATAGCAACGAGTTCTTTTTGAATGGATTGCTGTTTTGCTTCAGATAACTGAATTTTTGCTAATGTTGCTAAATGTGTTGTGGATGGAAGTATTGTATGCATATAATTTGATTGTAACATCCTATCGACTGCTATACAATAGAAGTATAATAATAGAAATAACCAATGTCCATGATAAAATTACGATCCATACGCAACATTATTATAACCTGTGCTATGATTTGTGGTATATACACAGCATGGGTGAATACTGCTTATGCAGTTTCAGAAGATATTATTGATTATAATGGAGAAGTGTCTGAGGATTATGCAGGTACTTCTGTTGCTTCAGCAGGTGACGTTAATAACGATGGATATGCTGACATACTAGTGAGTGCTCCATACAACAATTCAAATACGGGAGTTATCTATTTAATATATGGAAATTCTATTGAAGCTACAACTGTTGATTTATCTCATGGTGATATTGTGCAATTTACCGGAGAGAGCGTAGAGAGCTATGTAGGTACTTCTGTTGCTTCAGCAGGTGACGTTAATAACGATGGCTTTAGCGATATATTGATCGGAGCACAACATGTAGATAGCGCTGCAGGCGCAGCATATCTCATTTACGGCCAAGCTGCTCCACTCACTTCTGCAAACCTTTCTACTGCTATAAAATTTTCCGGAGAAACTGCCGGGAATCAAGCTGGAAATTCTGTGGCTTCCGCAGGCGATGTCAACAATGATGGGTATAGCGATATATTGATTGGTGCATACGATTTCAGTGGTGCTAGTGCCGGTGCAGCATATCTTATTTATGGCCAAGCAGCACCGCTTGCTTCTGCAAACCTTTCTACTGCCATAAAATTTTCAGGAGAAACGGCAGGTGATGAAGCAGGACGTTCTGTAGCTTCGGCTGGCGATGTTAATAACGATGGCTTTAGCGATATACTCATTGGTGCAGACTTAAATAATAACGATGGTTCTGTTTATCTGATGTATGGACAATCCAGCCCACTGACTTCTGCAAACCTTTCTACAGCTATAAAATTTTCTGCAGAATATGCAAATAGCTATACGGGTCAATCAGTAGCCTCAGCAGGAGACGTAAATGGTGATGGTTTTAGTGATTTTCTTATTGGCGCACCGTACGCTGAAATTGGCGAGTCAGTCCTTATAACTAGGGAAGGTGCTGCATATCTTGTGTATGGACAATCTACTCCCTTTGTTTCTCATAATCTTTCAAGTGAAGTTGAATTTTTTGGATATATTATTAGTGGCCAAATAGGCAGCCATGTTGCTTCATTAGGAGATATGAATAATGATGGGTATACTGATTTTAGTATAAGCGGTGCTTCTGGTGAAGGCTATTCTTATATTATTCTTGGGCAATCAACTGAGTTTATCTCTCAAGAATTAACAGATTATAGAGCAGCATTTTATGATGGAAGTTATGGAAATTTTAAAGAAAATGATATTGTTGGAGCAGGTGATGTCAATAATGATAATTATGCTGATATTTTGTTCACCAATTCAACATATAATGATAATACCGGAGCTGCCTATTTGATGTATTATTATGCAGACCGAGATGGCGATTCAATACTGGGCGGATATGCCGGAATTGATTGTGATGATACCAATGCCGCAATCTCTGAAAATCAAACCTATTATCAAGATGCTGATTCTGATGGTTTAGGTTCTGATGCAACATACAACGTATGCTCTTCAACACCACCGGAGGGATATGTCACCAACAGCAATGATACAAACGATAACGACTTTGATAATGATGGTTCAGAAACAGGGACAGATTGCAATGATGCTGATGCAGACATTTCTGCAAACCAAACCTATTATGCGGATGACGATGAGGATGGTTTAGGTTCTGATGTGAGCACTTCCATTTGTTCACTGAGTGTCCCTGCTGGATATGTCACCAACAGCAATGACACGAATGATACTGATTACGATAATGATGGTTCAGAAACAGGAACAGACTGTAATGATGCTGATGCAGACATTTCTGCAAACCAAACCTATTATGCGGATGACGATGCGGATGGTTTAGGCTCTGATGTCACCACTTCCATTTGTTCACTCACTGCCCCTTCTGGATATGTCACAAACAGCAATGATACGAATGATACTGATTATGATAATGATGGTTCAGAAACAGGAACAGACTGTAATGATGCTGATGCAGACATTTCTGCAAACCAAACCTATTATGCGGATGATGATGCGGATGGCTTAGGTTCAGATGTCACTACTTCTGTTTGTTCACTCACTGCCCCTTCTGGATATGTCACAAACAGCAATGACACGAATGATACTGATTATGATAATGATGGTTCAGAAACTGGAACAGATTGCAATGATGCTGATGCTGCAATTTCTGCAAACCAAACCTATTATGCAGATGTGGATGCAGATGGATTAGGAAATCCGAATAGTAGCACAACGGTGTGTTCTTTGACTGCGCCTGCCGGATATGTCACAGATGCCACGGATACCAATGATACTATTCAAAACAATGGTGTAGAAATTTACGGAGACAGTATTGATAATGACGGGGATAACGAAGTGGATGAAGTGAATACAACTACTGAAAATGGTGCTCACCCATACTTTAGCCTATTAGACCCTACCTCTACTGAAATCTACGCTGCTTCCATCACACAAATAAAAGGTATTAAAAATGGAAAAATAAAAGTATATTTTTCTGATGGAAGTGTCTATCGGTACACTATTTTCGATATAGACACCGATAATAAAACAATTGTAAAACAACACAAAAAAAGCGGGTGGTTATTGGTGCTTCGTCCTAATGGAAAAAAACTGAAATTAGTAAACCCATACACAGGGGAATCTGTTTCTACCTTAAAACTTTCTGAAGATCAAAGCTACAAAAAAAATTCACTGAAGCAATATAATCTGCGAGAAGATCAAGATGCGGGTGTTGAAGTTATTATTACATCAAAAAATGAAAATAAAGTACGCTTAACTATTGTCAAGGTGAAGATCAATGATCGTGTACTCAAAAAGAAAGATACGGTGACATTCAAAAAAGACAATGTCGATGTATCAAAAACCCTTACCAAAAGTAAATCGATTTCACTGCGAAATTCTAATTCAATAACTCTTTTAAAATATTCCGTTTCAAAAAAGTATCAGTTATCTCTTGCGGAATAATGATGAAATCATTTTCAAAAATTGTTGTTCGTTGAGAATGGTAACTTGATTTTTTTGTGCTTTCTCTAATTTCGAACCTGGATTTTTACCTGCCACAAGATAATTTAAACTTTTTGTGACGCTTGCGTGCACCTGCCCTCCCAATTCACGTACTTTTTCTTCAGCTTCGCTACGAGCCAGAGAGTGTAATGTACCGGTGAACAAAAACGTTTTTCCTGTGAGTAGTGCGTGTTGTTTTGGATTCGGATTTTCAATAGTGAGGTGCGATAATAATGCATCCAGATATTCTTGATTTTTTGGATCTGCAAAATAGGAAATAATACTACGCCCCGAAGCTTCACCAATATCTGGAATACTGTCCACTTCTTCGTAGGTTGCATGACGTAATTTTTCAAATGAACCAAAATGTTCCGAAAGCGCAATGGCAGTTTGTTCACCAACATGACGAATGCCAAGCGCCGCAATCAATCGCGCTAATAATATGTGCTTTGCGGATTGAATAGCAACAATAATATTATGTGCAGATTTTTCCGCAAAACGTTCTAAAATATTCAAATCACTTTCTTGTAAATTAAAAATATCAGCAGCTGTGGTAACAAGACCTGCATCGAATAACTGATCAATAATTTTAGGACCAAGACCATCAATGTTACATTGCTTCTTTGAAACAAAATGGTAAAGATGCTCTCGTTGCTGACCAAAACAATTTTTATTGGAACAATAATATGCTACTTCACCTTCTTTTTTGACAATTGATGAATGACAAGAGGGGCATTGTTTCGGCATACGAAATATTTTTTCTTTTCCTGTTCGTAAATTCGGCAGCACTTGAACAATATCTGGGATAATATCTCCGGCCTTTTCAATAATAACTGTGTCTCCAATACGTACATCAAGACGTTTGATTTCATCCATATTGTGCAGTGTTGCACGTTGTACCGTACTGCCAGCAACCTGTACTGGTCGCAAATGAGCAACTGGTGTGAGCGCGCCGGTTCGACCAATTTGTACCTGAATATTTTCTACTACTGTTGTGGCTTGCTCAGCAGGGAATTTTAATGCAAGTGCTCCACGCGGAGCCTTCCCGACCACACCAAGCCGGTCAAATAATTCGTTTGAATCCACACGTACCACGACTCCGTCCATTTGATACGGAAACTGATCACGTTTTTTTTTGATATGTTCATAAAACCCCAATACGTCTTCAAGAGAATGACACACTGCTGCATGTGCATCTGTACAAAATCCTAATTTACGTAACAGATCATGTTCTTCATGGTGCGTTTTTTGCCCAAGATCGCTCACCAAAGCATAGGCAAGAAAACGTAAATCACGGCTTGCGGCAATGTTTGAATCTAATTGACGAATGGAACCTGCGGCCGTGTTGCGTGGATTCATATATAACGGTTCACCCTTTCGTTTTCGTTCCTCATTAATTTGCCGGAACGTATCTTTTGTCAGATACACTTCTCCACGCACTTCAATGCGTCCTTGCGGAGCAATTTTGATTAATTGCTCATCACGTAAACGCAATGGAACGCTTTCAATTGTTTTAATATTTTGCGTTACATCTTCGCCAATACGACCATCGCCTCGCGTTGCACCAATGTGCAATATGCCATTTTGATATATCAAGCTCATTGCAAGACCGTCCACTTTCGGCTCAGCATAAAAAGTATAATGCTCGTCTGGTACAATTTTTTGAATACGCTTCATCCATTCTTCACTGTCTTTTTTACTAAATGCATCATTTAAAGAAAGCATGCGAGTTTGATGTTGCACCTTAACAAATTGCCCTAATGGTTTGCCTCCTACACGTTGTGTTGGAGAATCGGGAGTAATAAACTCCGGATACTGACGCTCTAACTGTTCAAGTTCATTTTTCAACGAATCAAGCGCCGCATCAGATATTTCCTGGCGATCAAGAACATGGTATAAATACCGATGGTGCTCTATTTCTGTACGTAATTTTTCTATTCGACGCTTTATTGCTGATTTTTCCATATGAAATATATTATCACTATCATTTTTCTGCTGCTTCTTATTGTACTGGGAGTTTTTTGGTTTGTGAATAGAGAATTAATCACATTACACAATAGTACACAAAATATCTCATCTATGCAGCCTTCTTTGGAAAATAGCTGGCAATTTGCAGTAATTGGCGATACCGAAGGAATACATACAGTCACCAAGAATATGATTGAAGACTTGAAGCTGCGACCGCTTACATTTGTTGTGCATGTGGGTGATATTTCGTCTCATGGTAATGAAACAGAAATGCAAGAAGTAAAAACAGTATTCGCAACACTGCCATTTCCCACTTATTATATTCCCGGTAATAATGATTTAATTTTTGATGAATCACTGCAAATAAAAACGCTTGAAGCATATAAAAATGTATTTGGAAACACCACATACCAATCATTTAATGCACAGAATGCCCATTTCGTTCTTTTAGATAACTCCTATCGTCGTTTTGGTTTTGCTTCCGAAGAATTAGAGTGGCTGCAAAATGATCTCGCTCACAATACTCAACCACTTACATTTCTCTTTTTTCACCGCCCCCTCAACCTGCCAGGAGAACAGCTCTTTGGGGATGATGAAACCACCGCATCACGCAAACAAAATGAAAAATTTAAATCACTTATTACACCATATACTATTAGTCATATTTTTAATGGCCACATTCATACTTCACTCAATTACAACCTTAATTCAATACCGGTAACTGTGACCGGTGGTGGCGGTGCACTGCCGCAAGAAATGCTTGGCGGCAAGAGTGTAGCACAATTTCATTATGTACTTGTGACTGTCCAAAAAACTTCTGACCACCCCACTTATCGCACTGAAACCATCCGCTTTACTGAATGATTATAACTTATTGTGGTACGTGGGTGGATATTTGCTGGAAGAACGTCGGTCGACCGAAGCGAGCATGGAGTCGAGCCATCTATAGATGGCGAGACGAGCGAGGGAGATAGGAGCGCAGTTTGCCTCGCGGGGGCAAACAAGCGGTTCTGAAAGCAAATGTCCACGAACAGTACCACTAACATGTTACCAATCAATGCCGGCTTTATTGATGTTTTCAATAGAAAATAAGACAAAATCAGAAAGACCAGAAGCGCTGGGCATCCATTTTGCTGTGGCAGTCATACGCCGCTCTGATGTTTTCTTTTTTCCTATTGAAGTAACAATGGCCATAGAAGGAATGTGAGCAATAGTTCCTAATGCGTTGCTTTGTTGATAAAAGGTTACATTCATTTGATCAAGATCACAATTTAATGCACGAATACGCAGTATATATGAATTATCGTTAGTTGGAACATTGGAAATAGCTTCACATGTATACAAAGAATTGCTCAACGTAGTACACGGTAAAATTTGCTTATTCAGAGCATCTTGATCAAGACTTTGTAGTGTAACTTCAATAATGCTGGGAATAAAACAAGAAGATGATTCCTTCCATAATAATTTGACTGAATCTGCATGCATGGCTTGTGTGAACTGATCAGGGTCATACAAATCAATTTGTTTTACACTGTTTAATACTAATGGAAATGTAACAGAATCAACCGTGTAGTTTGCAGTGGTGGTATATGACGCTTGTGCATCAGCAAGAACAAGCGGAGCAGTGTTTGGAGCCATAGATTGAATGGTGCTCACTGCACTAATATTTAATGGATTATTAGAATCGTCGGTATGGAGCGCTTTGTTTGCTGTACGAAATACGCCAAAGACATCTAACCCTTGTTCTATGCCACTTTCCGCAGCATAAAACGCTTGCAATGAATCGCCATAGGTTCGAGCAAGAGAAATTTCACGATATACAATAGAAGTCAAAACAAATCCAATAGCAATCATCACGGTCAAAACGAGTAAGACGACTAACATGGTTGCTCCTTCTTGTGCTTTTTTATCGAACATAATATCGTGATGTAAAACCTGTTTGAATAAGTGGCGTCTCATTTGCTCCATCATTCATTTTTAATTGCATCATAGTAGTCACAAAAGGAGAATCATTTGTCAGCGGCACATCTATTCCAGAAGAATAGGGAGACTCTAACGGGTATACTGAAAATGCGCCCACAGTAAATTTCATATCAGAAGGGTTTAATTGCGACCAGTTAGCACATTCCTGTGACGGAGGATTATTTTTACACAAATACATATTGTGATCAGTGGAATCAAACCAAAATATTGTTTGAGAACCAGCACGATTCCGAATCACTAACATATGTTGAGGATCATACATATATTGTGAATAGGCATCATAATCAATCATGCCTTCATACATATGTTCAGCAATAAGAGAAGTGATATATCGCGCATTGGCATGCATGTACAATTTATCTTTCACAATGCGTTGAGTACGAAAGAAAATCATCAATAAACTTGTTGCAGCAACCATCACAATACTAATCACGGCTGTTGCTATCAATAATTCTATTAATGTAAAACCTGATCGTTTATTCATATTTCCAATTATATAGTCGTTCTTCAAGCACATATTCACGAGGCATCGCTCCCTGATTCCATTGGACTATCACTTTTACCTGCATTCCCACTTGCACAAACTCGGCAGAACAAACATTCCCATCGCTTGTAATAATTTGGTCGTGTTCTACATCAGTCATAGTATTTCGATTCCGACAAATAGGATATGTATACAATAAACGATAAAATGGCGTTTGCGTATATTTGGCAGGGTCAAAATTCGTTGATGCTATTTGAAAATAAGCTGGTGTTTCTGCATCATACCAAACGGCTGTACATGGGTACGTTGTTCCGGTACTACTGGTACAGGAATCAGTAAATATATTCGGCGTAAAATCGAGTACATGATCAGACAAGGCAGACTCATCACTTAATATAGCAGAATAATCACCTAAAACAGTGCCATATAAACCGGCATTCCACTCAGTTGAAGAATCTGTATCATACGCCAACCAATTGGAATCGAA
>Ga0208373_1002925_pt1 | contig 17694 bp, 17 predicted proteins | sample RifOxyC2_FD_184036 | JGI IMG/M metagenome (GOLD analysis project Ga0208373, IMG submission 184036) | Soil microbial communities from Rifle, Colorado - Rifle Oxygen_injection C2 (SPAdes) | ecosystem: Environmental > Terrestrial > Deep subsurface > Rock core/Sediment | place: Rifle, Colorado... | reverse complement strand
AAAAAGGAGGAGTGGAGAACGCCAACAAACTAATCAGACATTACCTACCAAGAGAAACAAACCTTTCCAAGCTAACCGACAGAGATATTTACCAAATCCAAGAGAAGCTAAATAACAGACCAAGGAAATCTTTAAACTACCAAACACCCAATGAAGTCATTAACAATTATCTAAAAGTGGTGCATTATTAACTTGAGTTTCCCCTTTTAGCTAAATTTTATTCTATTATTTTAGTTAGAATGTCTATTTATGACCATAAAACAAATACTTATCAATACAAAAAATATCTCTCCGCTTGATGCGGAAATTATTTTATCTTTTGTTATTGAAAAACCAAAGGAATTTTTATACACTTATCCGGAATATAAACTAGCCATCAGACAAATCAAAAAATTTAAAAATCTGGTTATCCGCCGATCTAAGGGAGAGCCGGTGGCTTATTTAACTAATCATAAGGAATTTTACGGTTTGGATTTTTATGTCAATAAAAATGTTTTAATCCCTCGCCCGGAGACGGAAACCTTAATTGAGGAAATTATTAAAAATGAAAAAAATAAAAAACTAATTATTACCGATATTGGCACCGGCTCCGGCTGTATTGCCATTACCTTAGCTAAATTTTTGCCCAAAGCTAAAATTTACGCCACTGATATTTGCAAAAAAGCATTAGGCGCCGCCTCAAAAAATGCCAAAATTCATAATGTCAAAATAAATTTTATACAAGGCAATCTTTTGGAACCGTTAAAAAATAAAAAAATTGATATCGTGGTGGCTAACTTACCCTATGGCTGGAAAGAATGGAAAAACACATCGTCGACCGAAACTTCAGGACTAAAATTTGAACCGCAAAAAGCTCTTTTTACCAAAGAAGGTGGCCTTTTTCTTTATCTCCAGCTGTTTTCACAACTCGCCAAAAGAAAACAAAAACCGAAATCAATCTATGGCGAGTTTGACCCAAGGCAAAAAAAAGATTTGCAAAAAATCATAAAAAAATATTTGCCGGAATATAAAGTAAAAATAAAAAAAGATCTCGCCGGACGAGACCGAATCTTTATTGCTAACATTTAGAAAATTTATTTAAAAAATAATCTCTGTGCCAATCGGCGCTACTTCAATCCAAGTTACTCCCGGATTGAATTTTATTTCCACCTCGTCTTTATCATAAAACTTTGTTCTATCTCCTCTCTTTTCCTTTTTCCACCTCCCTTCTACTTTTATCCCATCTTGAAAAATAATCGCTTCGCCACTACCGATAGTTTTTATTCTTTTTCTTCCTACATCGTCTAAAACTATAATTTCCGTAAATTGGACAATAATATTTTTAGCTTTTATTTCTCCGCCCTCTTTATCGCTTTTTATTTTTTCTCCTTGGTACCTCAAGTAACTATTTTCTTCTTTTAAGTATTGCCATCTTGCCAAATAATTTGATGATGAAAAATCTATATTGATTATGCTATTTTCCGGACGCTCTTCCATGACCACCTCGTCTTTAAATCGCCAAGTCTCAAAATTGTCTTTTACTTCCGCTCCTTTATCAATGAAAGATTGACTCAATAGATCAGAAGAAGTATATAAATTATGGGGCGCGTACCGGCTTTTTTCCCGCCAAAAATATTTACCATTGGCAAATTCATCCAAGTTAAGGACATCATAACCGGAAACAATCTGGAGCGCTTCCGGACTTCCGCCGGAATGAGCGTAAAGAGCGCCATATTCTTCCGCCCAATCTATGTAGTATGGCCTAGCGCTTCGCACTGGACCTATTGTACTCGCGCTATTTCCTTCCGTAAATAAAGCTAAAAATCTCGTTATTCCCGCCTCAACCAATGTCTCGTAAACTAGATTTGCTTTTGATAATCCCGAAAGCGGCCAACTATCAACCATATTCTCAACTTGAACGGCAAAAATAGGCGGATTAATTTTATTCTCATCTTGCACTTCAATACCATCAAGTAAACGAACCGGCCCATATTCTTTTTCAACTATCTTTTTTTCTTCTTCCTCCCCTACTATAACTTCTTTTGGGAGAGAAATGCTGTAAGCGATTACACCAAGAAGAGAGACAAGGATTAATAAAAAAACAACCAGCCACAGCCTTGGTTGTTTTTTTATAAATTCAATAACTTGTTGAAACTTCCTCCTCATTTTTAAAAGGTAAATTTCATTAAACCTTTTCTTTTTTATTTTCATCCTCCGCGTCAGCCGATTTTTCTTTTTCAACCTTTTCTATTGTCTCAACTTTTTCTTCCGGTTTTTGATCAAGAGCCTTCAATTCTTCTTCGCTGATTGGCGCCTCAACCGTAGCCACTGTCCCCAATTTATCATCTAAGATTTCCACTCCTTCCGGAACCACGATATTTCCAATCTTTATGGCATCATCAAATGTTTTTAGTACGCTAATATCAATTTCCATGCCGTGAATAAGATTTTGCGGTAAACATTCAATCTTAATTTTATCAAAACTTTTTACTAATGTTCCGCCCAATTCTTTAATTGCCGGCGCTTCACCGATAAATTTTATCGGCACTTCCACGCGGATCTTTTTTGTCATATCAATTTGTCTAAAATCAACATGGGAAAAACGCGAGGTGAGCGGATCCTTTTTCACTTCCTGCACCAGAACTTTAAAAGTATCCTTGTCGTCAATCTTTAGATCAATCAATGTGTTTTCTCCGGCATCTTTAAAAATGCGACTAAAGACGAGGTAGCCCACCGAAATATTCCTATTTTCCAATCCCTTTCCATACAAAACGCCGGGGATTAAATTATTCTTGCGAAGTTCGCTGACTTTTTTTCCAATAACTTCTCTTTTCTTTGCGTTTAAACTTAGTTCCATAAATAAAGAATTAAAATATTAAAAATAGATTATGACTGGATTTTAGCAATAAAATGTGTTTTTAGTCAAGGTAAGGGACGGCTAAGACCTGGTCGCGATACTTTCTAAAATGCCGATCATGGCCAAATTTGCCACTAAAGAACTGCCACCATAGCTCAAAAATGGCAAGGAAATACCGGTTACCGGCGCTACGCCAACGGTCATTCCAATGTTGATAAAAAGCTGGATTAGAAAAACGATTCCAACCCCTACGGAAAAAAATAGACTAAAATCGTCTCTCGATCTTTTGGCAATTCTCACGATTCGCCAAATGATCACCCCCCAGAGAAACAAAATCAAAAATGACCCTAAAAATCCAAGCTCTTCCGCCAAAACCGCAAAAATAAAATCGGTTTGATTTTCCGGAACAAATTTAAGTTGGCTTTGAGGACCAAAACCTATTCCCCTACCCCAAAGCATTCCCGACCCAACGGCAATCTGCGCTTGACTGATATTGTAGCCTCGACCGAGGGGATCTGAATTTGGATCAAGAAAACTTCCGATTCTCGCCTTCTGATAATCCTCAAAAAGAAAAAACCAAGCCACAACAAGCGCCAGCGCCATCATTACTAGAAGTAAAATAAAATGCGACTTTCTGGGACCGATTAGAGATAGCAAGCCGAACCAAAGAAAAAACAAAATAATCGCCGAACCGAAATCCGGTTGCAAGAGAACAAGACCGACTAAAATTGCGGAAAAAATACCGCTGATTAAAATATGCTTAAAGCGAAAAATTTCATGGGCGCCCCGCGAAAAATATTTACTCAAAAAAATAATCAAGACCAGTTTAGCCAGCTCAACGGGTTGAAAATTAAAAAATGAAAAATTAAACCAGCCCCTTGTTCCCCTGATAACTTGACCAAAAATTAATACGCTGACGAGCAATAAAACCACTGCTATGTAAAAAACCAAACTGTAGGACTTTAACCATTTATAATCAACTGCCGAGAAAAAAAGAAAAACAGCCAAGCCGACGACAATAAAAATCAGTTGTTTTTTGAAATTTAAAAAATCGGGCACGGCCTTGCTCAAAGAAATACTGTAAAGAATAACCGAACTTAAAACGAGGAGCAGTGTTACCGCTCCCGCTAAAATCCAATCGAAGCGTTTAAAAGAAGGAAAAAATCCGATAGACATGTTACTCCACGGGCATATACGCCTTTTTATCAAAAATATTAATCTCCGGAATAACTTTGACTTGCGTAATTGACGATAATGGCTCAAACCAGCTTACTTGTACCGGTCTTGTTTGACCGGAAATGAATTCTTCGAGGGAAATATAATTAACGCTAGCCAAGGCCGATCCTCGATAAAGAAAAACATAAACACCAGCATCCCAAAAACTGTAAGCAGTCAAATTTTTAGCGCTAAAACTCGCCCTACTGATAGTGAATTTATCCCTTATTACAGCCGGTAAAAATTTTACTTCTTCAAAAATAATATTCAAGCGTTCCATCTTCCACGCATCATAATCGGCAATTTCATGAGCATTGATTTTCTTCCAATGTAAATTATTCACTTCCAGTCTGGCCTGGCGCGGTTTTGCTTTAAATTCCTTTCCCAAATTCAACAAATATTTTTCTTCACCGGGAAGGATGAAACCGCTTTTTGAAGGCAAAACCTCTCCATCAACTACAAAATTATAATCAAATTCTATATACCATCTTGGGTTATCGTTTTTTATCAAGGCCACAAAATCATATCTTCCGGAACCGATGGAAAAAATTGAAGTCGCGCCGGCGGCAAGATTTACCGGTTCGCTTCCCGCCCTTAGGGTGACATAATTTTGAAAACTAGATAACTCTTTTGTCGCGGCGGAAAATTTTGGCTCTTCAATAAAATAATAATTAGCCAAACCGTAAAAAATATATCCCCAAAATAAAACATCAATAAAGATCAAAGATCCTATCAGGATTTTTTTCAGTAAAAATTTATTGGCAACATACCAAGAAGCAACCTGCAATTGATTATCGGAAAGTTTGGTAAAGTTTGGCGAAGAATTTTGATCAAGCATAATATTTATTTAGTATTAAGTAGTTAGTATTTTGTATTTAGTATAATTACAAGATACCAGATACTAAATACCAGATACTAAATTCATCTTCACTCTTCTCTCACAAATGTAATAACTTTATCCCCCTCTTTTATTCCGGATAATATTTCCACTGTTTCTACTCCCTCCAAACCAACCGAGACATCAACTGTCTGCATTTTCTCATTGTCGGAAAGAATCCTGACTTTTCTTGTTTTTCCATCTTTAACAATCGCTCTTGTCGGGACTAAAAGCGCATTTGATTTAAAGTCAGTGATAATATCAATGTCCGCAGTCATTCCTGATTTTATGGCTGTATTTTCTTCGTCTAGAATAATTACCGCTCTGTAGTAAATATCCTCATCTTTTACTTTTTCTGCCGGATCTATGGCGGATATTTTTCCCAGAAAGATTTGATCTTCCGATATGGCGTCAAAAGTTATTTCAACGGGATCGTTCTGTTCTATTTTTGTCACATCAAGTTCGGAAACATCTACCTCAATTTGAAAATTACCAAGGGAAAGAATAGCTACCGCGACTGAAGCGGTCTGAGCGGTTTCGCCAACTTTAAAATTAACTTTTGAAACAATACCATTGATGGGACTCCTGATAATTGCGTCGCTAATTTGTTTTTGAGCCAAATCCAATGATGCTTGCGCTCGGCTTACCTCGGCTCGATAATAAGAAACATCCGCTTCTTTTGGGTTTGCTCTTTTCATTGCCAGTTGATCCTCTGCTGTTTGCAATTGACCTTTGGCTGTATCAAGAGCTGTCATTGCCCTTGCTCTTGCAAGAATCAACGCTTCTTTTTGCGTTTCCTCGCTTCTTTGAGCTGTCGCCATGGTCGCTTTAGCTGTATTGACTGAAGATTGCGCCTGATCAAGATTTGTCTGGTTAGCCAATTTTGTTGAAACTATTGATTGCTTGGTTGTTGCCAAGGATGATATTTTCGTGTTGACGCTCGATCTATCAGTATTTATTGTCGCTTTTTTTGCATCCAAATCCGTCACGCTCAAATCAACGCTTATTAAGCTATTATCCAACATTATCCATGTTTTATAAAGGGCGCTTGAGGCCTTATTGAGCGAATCTTCGGCAAGAGGAAGAGCCGAATCAATAGAAGAAAAATTTCCGGGAAAAATACTTCCAATAGTGGCAGTGGCGATATTGTATGCTCTTTTTGTCTCAATGTAAGCCGCCTCCGCGCTTGCTTTGGTGCTTGGGTTATATACCCCCAAATAATCATCAAAGGCATCATTGGCAGTAGCGTTGTCAACTCCTAAAATAGTATCCATGTCGCCCAAGGCAGTTGAAACCACAACCAAATCCCCTTCCATGGCCACCCTCGCGTTTTCATAAGTATCAATTAGATCATTTTTTGCGTCAGTGCTGACATTATTAAAATTTAATTCCGCGTCTGCCAAAGATATTTTGGCGTTCGACACTGTTTGAGCTGAAGAAGCCAAAGATTTTTCCGCGCTCGCAATTTCCGCAACATTACTTCTCTCTATATTTGCCAAATTTGCTTTTGCATTTAAAACCGCTGTTTCGTAAACTTTTATATCTTCATTGGTGGCGCCGGCTAAAGTTGATCTTAGTTTTGCCGATGCCGCATCTCTCGCACTTCTGGCTTCTCTGGCTTTTAGCTCCAGTTCTTCCGTATCTAAGCTAATAAGCTCGTCTCCTGCTTTGACAACATCACCAACTTTCACTTTTGCCTCCCTTATCGTTCCGGCGCTTTTAAAATTTAAATTTATCTCTTCGGCTGATTTTACAATACCTGTTTCGGAAACAACTTCTCTAATGTCCCCAAAAGCCACTTCTGTCCAAAGATAAGGAGATTCTTTGGTATTAAAAAATTTATAATAGCCAAAAACTAAACCGGCTACTACTAAGACACCCCCAACAATTAAAAAGATCCTTTTCATATTTACAATGCTCCTAATTCTTTAAGGGCTCGATGAAATGCTCTTATCGCTCCCCTTACCGAGTTAAAATCTAAATTAAAGTCTGCTTCATGGACAACCTTATTCCTCATTCCGTGCGCCCATCGAACATCGCGCAATTTTTCATATTTGGCAGTCGCGAATCTCAATCTTTCATTCAAATCGTTACCCTGCATTGCCATTGATTTCAAAACAAAATCCAATAATTTGTCAGCTTCAATGAGCGCCAGCTTGTAGTTATTTTCTTCTTTCTTTTGCAAAAGATCCTCAACCTTTGCCCATTGTTTTTGCAAACCTTTTCTGTCCAATCTATATCTTCGCCCCCGAAAAAAACTAACTATTCTCCCGTAAAGAAAATAAAAACTAAAAATTACAATAGCGATGCCAATGATTAGGCCAATGGATCTTAAGAGGACAAAAAGGTCAATTTCAACAACCATAAAATTAAAGCACCAAATCCTAAATTCTAAATCCTAAACAAATTCAAATATCTAATGTTCAAAATTCTAAACGATTGTTTTGAATATTTGGATTTTGTATTTTGATATTGTTTAGAGTTTAGAATTTCGGATTTAGAGTTTGACTAACTATTATGTTCAATTTCTTCCGCCACTTTAAACAAAACTTCCTCTCCAAACCATTGCCCCATCACTTGTATTCCAACCGGCAAGCCGTGAGCTTCTCCGCAAGGGAGGGAAATGGCCGGGATTCCCGCGACATTGGCGGAAACGGTAAAAATATCGTTTAAATACATTGTGAGCGGATCATCAACTTTTTCCCCGATTTTAAAAGCGGTTGTTGGGGTCGTTGGCGTAATAAGACAATCAACTTCCGTAAAAACTTTTTTAAAATCTTCCTGAATCAATGTTCTCATCTTTTGCGCTTGCAAATAGTAGGCGTCATAATATCCGGAACTCAAAACATAAGTTCCAAGCATTATTCTTCGTTTTGGTTCGTCGCCAAAATTTTTAGCTCTTGTTTTAAAATATGTTTCCAAAAGATTTTTCGCGCTCTTTTCTCGCGCCCCATATCTTATTCCATCATAACGGGCAAGATTCGCCGAAACTTCAGCCGGCATAATTATATAATAAACAGCTAATGCGTAATCTGTGTGAGGCAGACTGACTGCTTTTATTTTTGCCCCTCTTTTTTCCAATTCGCTGATTTTACTTTTTATATTTTTTTCCACTTCGCCATCCATTCCGGAAATAAAATACTCTTTCGGAATTCCAATTTTTAAATCTTTAAAATTTTTCTTTCCGCTGAATTTTTCCGCGATTATTTTTACTCTTTCATTACCAACCGATGTGGAGTCAAATTTATCTTTTCCTTTTATAACATTAAAAATAGTTTCCGCGTCTTCCACTGTTTTCGTAATTGGTCCGATTTGATCAAGACTGGAAGCCATAGCCATTAGCCCGTAACGGGAAACTGCGCCATAAGTCGGTTTGAAGCCAACCACTCCGCAAAACGAAGCTGGCTGACGGACAGAACCGCCCGTGTCAGAACCAAGCGCCGCGACGGATAAATCAGCCGCAACTGCCACAGCCGAACCACCCGAAGACCCTCCGGGAACACATTCCCTATTCCTTGAATTTTTTGTCGGACCAAAAGCCGAATTTTCCGTTGAAGAACCCATAGCGAACTCATCCATATTTGTTTTTCCGAGAATAATTGCCCCGCTCTCTTTCAACTTTTGAATAACCGTAGCGTCGTACGGGGCGACATAATTTTCCAAAATCTTTGATCCGGATGTTGAAATAATATCTTTAACTAAAATATTATCTTTAATGGCTACCGGAATTCCATCGAGCTTTTCTAAAATTTCACCACTCGCAATTTTTTTATCAATAATTTCAGCCTGAACTAATGCCCCGTCTTTATTAAGAGCTAAAAAAGCATTAAGGTCCTTTTCCTTTTCAATTTCCCTAAAACACTCTTTGGCTAGTTCAACCGCTGAAAATTCTTTGCTAAACAATCCTTCTTGTGTTTTTTTTATTGTTAGATTTTTTAAATCCATAGATTAAGCCTCTTTGTCATTCCCGCGAAGGCGGGAATCTACTTTTTTAGAAGAGTGGATCCCCGCCTTCGCGGGGATGACAGTAAAACTGGAACTTACTGGGACTTACTCAAAAACCGCCTTTACTTTTACCAAACCATTCTCATTATCCGGCGCCATTTTTATCAAATCCTCCATCGTTTTTTTGTCGCACGCTTCAATCTTATCATCCCTCAAAACATTTGAAATTCCTGCGACACTAGAAGTGGGTTCAATTTTACTTAAATCAACCTCTTGCAGTTTTTTTACATAACCCAAAATAGAGGAAATTTGTTCGGAAAATTTCCCCGCTTCTTTTTCGCTTAATTCCAATCTTGCCAAATTGGCAATATGGCTTATCTCTTCTTTTGTTAATTCCATAACTGAAATAAGTATAACAAAATGGAATTGTTATTACAAGAATTTTGCATAAAATTTAAAGTAATAAAAATGGGAGGTAGCAAATGAAACTACGCTCCCAATACTCAGTACAACTACAGATTGAATGTTTCACCAAAGTCAAGTATTCTTTTTTGATCATCAATATAGTTATGAATTAATTTCGGTTTATCAATAATCTTGCCATTTGTCTCATAAATAGCTTTTAAGAGAATTAACCTGAAGGTATGCGAGACAATCGTTGTTGCCCCGCACTGGCGGCATTCGGCAAATATCTTTTTTGCTTGTTGCATAATTTCCTGGCGAGAAATTAAAAGAGTATTTCCGATGAAAGCTTCTTTGAATTTTTTACGAACAACTATACTGCCCTTTTCCAACCATTCTTCTATAGTGCAACATGCTGCCAAATCAAAAGGAATCTCAACCAATTCGCGTGGATACGCGACGATGCCATCTGGCGAATATTTAAGACACTGCCTAGCTCTCGCCAAAGGAGAACATAAGATGATGCCATTTCTTATTTCTAACGTATCGTAGTGTTGAGTCGGCGGATCAATGCTTTGGTTCAATACTTTACAAATAAATGCAAAATTACTCATCGGATCATGAGTGGGCCGTAAATTATAACCAAGAATTTTTATACATTGTATAGACATAATATAAAAAAAATTCCCCGAGATGTATTTTACCACACCTCGGGGGAAAATCAGTAAACCGAAACCGGGTTATGCAACACCGCCGCTCCTGCCTCTTTATACCAACAAAGATTAACCGTTGAATGATTGCAAACAATCAGTTGACATTCGGCAGCAATAGTCCCCATAGCCAGATATTGCGCGGCGGTTTTAATGGTACGTTCGGTCATGTCGGCCAAAGAAAATCTTGGATTGATACGGCGATACATTGTGATCCGAGCAGCCATATCATTATTAATCCGGAACTTAAGTCGTGGGTCAGTTCGGATTAAATCCATATTAGTTTTTTCTCTAGCAACAAGATCGGGGATGACTGTTGTCATGGCTTCAGCTTCCCACCCCAAGGATTGAACAACTGCCCTGGTTTGTCCGATTGATTGATCAATCAACGCGGCAAACTCCTCGCGAGTTTTGCCAACTGCTTGGCACAACGCTTCGTCGTCGGCTTCGTGATCGGCAATCAGGATGGTAACTCTACAATTAGGAATGATGGCCGACACTCGTTTGAGAAACTCGATATGCAACTGAGCTAAAAGCGATACTCCACCGCCCACACCTCTGAAGGTATACACTCCATTGTTATGAGTATAGTCTGGACAAGCCGGCGCAAAAATGTGGCCATTGTCATGCAGTAGAGCAACGCCGACCCTTTGCATCATTTTTTTAGAGAGATCGGCTACTGCAGCCAATTGCAAGACTTGGCTCACGGTTTCAGACACCACTGCCTCAGAGATAAAAAGTTCACGAGCTTTCTGTCTCAGGGCGGCAAACAGACTTCTTTCAAGCTTTGACTGTTCCTTTTTCATCTTACATTCTCCTTTCTGTTGCAAATGAGGATATTGTCCCTGCAAACCGCAAGAATAAGTTTTTCTATGACAAATCCTCCTTGTTTTCAAAGAACGAACCAAAACGATGTTTGTATCGATGGCTCCAAGAGGCAAAACAAAAACCCCTCATCTTTTTATCCAAGCCAAAACTTAGACAAAAGGACGAGAGGTTATCCCGTGGTACCACCTTTGTTGCTTTAATCTTTTCTAACGACGGACTAAAAAAATCCGTCAGTAAAACGGATTAAAACCACTTTTACTGACTCCATCCTTCGTTAAAGCTTCGGATGGCAAGCAGCCTATCCTCAACTTAAACGAAATGACATCAGTTAGCCTATGATTACGGAGGCAACCGGACTCTCACTCTTGCGAGAGCCACCTCAGCGTACCCAACCCCCAAAATTAATTTTGGGGATACGCTTCATTGGTTTTGTAATTTTCCAAAGAACATTTATATTTTATCAAACCTTTAAAATTTGTCAAAAAAATTGTGTAAAAATATCAAATTTTATCAAGTCCCTTGACTTTTTTAAAAAATAGTTTAAAGGTGGGTATCAGAAAGCGGGCAAAACACCCCGCAAAGAGGAGTGGAATGGAAACATTAAAAGTCCTATTCGCAACCCTGTTTGGCCTCGCCGAACCGTCGGGGAAGGAGGAGCGGACAATCGCGCACATCACCGCCTTCCTCGGAAAAGAGGAAGGTCTGAAAATCGTCGATATCCCCGGAGCGGGGAAAATCTTCATCTCGATGGTGGACGCTACGCGTCCGACCATCGTTTGGAGAGGGGATGTCGACGGTCTCCCCACGCCCGACGGAGGTTGTGCCCATCTGTGCGGGCACCACGCCCACACAGCGATTGGGGCACAGCTCCTTTTGGAACACGCCCGTGCGATCACGAACGGGACGATCGGAGAAAAAACTCCGAACTTGATCCTCGCGCTGGAGCGGGCAGAGGAACGCCCGGATCTGAATCGGGTGGACGATCTCGCGACCGAGATCAAAAAAATCGTGGATCCCGCGACCAGCCAAATCGTCGCCATCCACACCGCCTACCTCCCCCCAATGCCCGACAAAACCCCTCGCCCCCCGGGGATTTACGGCACAGCCAAGTCTCCCTACCTCGACATCACCGGCGGACTCTTCAGCGTCACGCTGGAGGGTCTCGGCGGGCACACCGGCCTCGGAGCGACTGGAGGAGAGAAGCGAAGGGGAACGATCGTGTCTCACGGGACACGATTGATGGCCGACATTGAGCAGGTTCTTTGGGGGATATCTGACGGTCATATCGGCCAAACCGTAGCCATGGCTGGTACGGTGGATTCCCCAAACACCAACCCCGATCGGTTTGATGGGGTGATAATGCTCCGAGTCGGCAGCGACAAAGAGCGGGAATTGCTTCTCACTGAAGCAAAGATGGTGGTCGGGAATTTTTGTGTCGAGGGAGTCAGGGTGAGCACGGAGATCGTCCGCGCCTACCCGATTTTCCAAAACTCCTCGGAGACCCACGCCCTCTTCAAGGACGCCTGTGGCCGCGCAGGCGTCTTCTTCTCCGAGGAGATTCCCCGCCTTCCCGCGGCCGACTCCATCGGAAAATGGAGGCAACACTTCAGGGGGGGTATGGTACTCTTTAATCTCCCCCCCGACCCGGAAAATGGGTACCCCCCGGTGCCCAACCATCACCCCGACTACCGCGTCCCCTTCTCCGCCGTGGCGGACGCCGTAAGGGTGGGGCGGGCGATGTTCCACCTCCCCGCCATCGACGAGTAGGGGAGCTCGTCAAAAAATAATCTATCCGCTCCGCCATTTTTATTGAAGACTATCCAAATGTTGACAATAAAAATGGCGGAGATTTTTTTACTCGACCATTGTTGCAAAACATTTTTTATGCTATCATTATCTAATTGGAAATAACTTTTCTATTTTTTAACTATGCCGAATAAAAATGATAAAAACGAAGAATACGGAGCTAAGCAAATTACAGTTCTTGAGGGACTGGAAGCTGTTCGAAGAAGACCGGGAATGTACATTGGGACGACCGGCATCCCCGGACTGCACCACTTAATCTGGGAAGTGGTGGATAATGCCATTGACGAGGCTATGGCCGGACACTGCACTGAAATTGATGTTAAATTATTACCAAACAATGTTGTCCAGGTAACCGATAACGGCCGAGGTATCCCTGTTGATATTCATAAACAATATAAAGTTTCCGCCGTGGAATTAGTTTTGACAAAACTTCATGCCGGAGGAAAATTCGGCGCTGGTGGCTATAAAGTTTCCGGCGGTCTTCATGGTGTTGGCGTTTCCGTTGTTAATGCTCTTTCCAAATGGCTAAGAGTTGAGGTAAAGCGAGATGACAAGATATGGGTGCAGGAATATATCCAAGGAAAACCCCAAGGAAAATTAAAACCGGCCGACAAAGCAAAAGGAACGGGCACGACTATTATTTTTGAACCGGATCCGGAAATTTTCCCGGAGATAGCTTTTGAGATGGATACTATCGTCACTCACTTAAGACAACAGGCTTATCTTACCAAGGGCATTAAAATGTCAATTTATGATGAAAGAGAAAATGGTAAAGAAGCGCGAGCAAAAAATAAAATTTATACTTTTGCCGAAAACATTCCGGCTTATGTTTTTTATTTTGAGGGAGGAATCGCCTCTTATGCCAAGTATTTAAATTCCGGCAAGGAAGTAAAACAGGAAAATGTTTTTTACATAGAAAAAGAATTAAACGAGGTCGGCGTGGAAATCGCTGTCCAATATAACGCCGATTATAAAGAAACAACTTTTACCTTTTGTAATAATATTTGGAATCCGGACGGCGGAACACATCTCGTCGGATTTAAAACTTCCCTCACTCGCGTTTTAAATACTTATGCCCGAGGCAAGGGTTATTTAAAAGAAAAAGATGAAAATCTAACCGGAGAAGATGTTCGCGAGGGTCTTACCGCCATTATCAGCGTTAAAGTCAAAGATCCCCAATTTGAAGGTCAAACAAAGGCAAAGCTGGGCAACCCGGAGGTGCGACCGGCAGTTGATACTATTTTCTCCGAAACCTTTACTATTTTTCTTGAAGAACATCCCAAGGATGCGGAAAAAATAATGGAAAAAAGCATTTTGGCGGCCAGAGCAAGAAATGCAGCCAGAATGGCAAGAGACACGATTTTAAGAAAAGGCGTTTTGGAAGGATTGACTTTGCCCGGAAAATTGGCAGATTGTTCCAGTCGAGAAGCGGAAAAGTCCGAACTCTATATTGTGGAGGGAGACTCGGCCGGAGGCTCGGCTAAACAAGGACGCGATCGAGATTACCAAGCCATTCTTCCTTTAAGAGGAAAAATTTTAAATGTTGAGCGAGCGCGGCTGGATAAAATTTTAGCGAACAATGAGCTGAAATCTTTGATCATTGCCATGGGCACAAATATCGGAGAGCAGTTTGATATAAAAAATTTGCGTTACAATAAAATCATTATCATGACCGATGCCGATGTTGACGGCTCGCATATCCGCACCTTGCTCCTCACTTTTTTCTACCGCTATTTTCCGGAAGTAATTACCACCGGTCATCTTTACATTGCCCAACCTCCGCTTTTTAAAGTCCAATCCGGTAAACAATCAAAATGGGTTTATAATGAACATGATCTGGACAAAACTGTCGCTGAATTTCAAAAAATAAAAGCTGAAAATAAAAAAAATAAAAAAGACGAGGTTGTTGAAGAAACAGCGGAAGAAAAAAACAGTGAAGAAAATTCCGAAGAAACGATAGCTTCCAATATTCCCGGGGTGAATATTCAACGCTACAAAGGTTTGGGCGAAATGAATCCGGAACAACTTTGGGAGACCACTATGGATCCGGCGCAAAGAATGATGAAACAAGTAACCGTAACTGACGCGGAAAAAGTTAATGAAATATTTGATATTTTAATGGGCGACGATGTAGAACCAAGAAAACGCTTTATTCAAACGCACGCCAAAGCGGTTAAAAATCTGGATATTTAAGCCTTCTTGCTTTATTCTAAGCTATTTGATATACTACTCAAATAGCCTTTTGGGGCTATTTTAAAAACCTTACTTTATGGCAATAAACATTTACAGCCAAATCAAAAATTACCTTATTGACTCTTATCGAGAGTTAAAAAAGGTAACCTGGCCAAGCAAAAAAGAAACTACGAGCCACACCATGCTCATTATAAGCATCAGTTTAGGCATGGCGGTATTTTTAGGCGGTCTTGACTACTTTTTTACTTGGTTTTTAGAAAGATTTATAAAGTAACACAATCCACAAATATACAAATCCTTTACAAATTTACAAATCACAAACCGTATAATTTTTCTATTGACCATAATTTACTATGGCACGCAGTAGTTGAGATAGGTGTTAAAGAATCGAGAAAAACATTTGTATATTTGTGAGAGATTTGTTGATTTGCGGAGGTAAAAACTATGCCAAAACAAGTAGCTCAACGGGGAAGACAATGGTATGCAATCCACACTTATTCCGGATACGAAGAAAATGTCTCCTACAATTTAAAACAAAGGATTGAATCAATGGGAATGCATGATAAGATTTTTAATGTTCTTATTCCCACTGAAAAAAAGATAAAAATAAAAAACGGAAAAAGAAAAACCGTGATAGAAAAAGTTTTTCCGGGTTATGTAATAGTGGAAATGGTTGTAACCGATGATTCTTGGTATGTTGTCAGAAACACCCCGAATGTAACCGGATTTATCGGGACCGGCACTATCCCCACTCCCCTTTCCGAAGAAGAAATAAAAGTTTTACAAAAGAGAATGGGCGCGGAAGAACCGCAATACAAAATAGATGTTTCGGTCGGCTCTCCGGTTAAAATCAATGACGGACCGTTTAAAGGTTTTGAAGGAAAAGTTTCCAATGTTGATGAGGCCAGAGGAAAAATTAAAGTTCTTGTCAATATGTTCGGTCGCGAGACTCCGGTTGAATTGGATTTTTTACAAATTAAAAAAATATAAAACTACATTATTGTCATTTCGAGGATGACTAAAAAATATGGCAAAAAAAATAAAAACAGTAATCAAATTACAAATTCCCGCCGGAAAAGCAAACCCGGCGCCACCAATCGGTCCGGCCTTGGGTCAACATGGCTTGAATATTGCCGAGTTTTGTTCAAAATTCAATTCTCAAACAGCTGATAAGGGCGGGGACATTTACCCCGTGGAAATCACCGTCTTTGAGGATCGCACTTATACCTTTATTTTAAAAACTCCTCCCGCGGCGGAACTTCTTAAAAAAGCGGCCGGGATAGAAAAAGGATCGAGCAAGCCTCTTCAAGTAAAAGTGGGCAAAGTGACCAAAGCGCAGATCAAAGAAATCGCCGAGAAAAAAATGCCCGACTTGAATGCCAATGATATTGAAGGGGCAATGAAAATTATTGAAGGCACGGCAAGGCAAATGGGATTGGAAGTTATTTAATTCATGACTTAACGCCTATTATTCTCTATAAAAAGAAAAAGGCAAGGGAGGAAACTATGTCTATTAAATTAAACTCTGTTAAAAACATCTACTTCTATCTTGTTTCATTGATCGCCCTAATGATGATTGTTTACGGAACGGTTGATATTTTAAGACTGGGGCTCACAACCTGGGTATTTACCAAAGCAAATCAACTCGATCAATATGGAGGAATGTCTATGCCCCCATCTTACCCAATGTACACAATGGCAGAAAAAGGAGAAGTCATTCCCGCCAAATGCCAAGAAAAATGCGATCTGACCGCAGAGGAAAAACAACAGTTAAAGTATTGGCAACAAGATTACAAAAACTGGGAAGAACGAGAAAAAACTTTGCCGGCCGCGCAGAAGCAAAGAAAAGCGGTGACAGATATATCAATGCTGGTTGTAGCCATTCCCCTCTTCATTTTCCACTGGTTGGCTACTGGGAAATTAGAAAAATCAGAAGCTTAAATAATTAAAATATAAGTGGGAGTTAAATTTTTTAGCCTAGGAAATTAAGTTAAAAAATAACGATTGCACCACTAAAATTATGACTGGAAAACGCTACACGGAGGCGCGAAAGTCAATTGATCCTAAAAAAAGCTATTCTCCCGACGAAGCTATGGATCTTTTGAAAAATACCTCTAAGGAAAAATTCAATGCTGGAATTGAGGTTCACATTAAACTTGGCATTGATCCGAAAAAAGGAGAACAAATGGTTCGCGGGACGATTGTTTTACCCCACAGTGTTGGAAAGAGTAAAATAATTGCCGCTTTTGTTGAGTCAAATATGGAAAAAGAAGCTAAAGATGCCGGAGCGGATATTGTCGGAAGCGAAGAATTGATCAAGGAAATCAAGACCTCGGGTAAAATAAATTTTGATATTGCCATTGCTACTCCGAGCATGATGCCAAAATTAGCTCAAATCGCTAAAATTTTGGGACCAAAGGGTTTAATGCCTAATCCAAAAAGCGAAACAGTCACTCCCCACATCAAAAAAGCGATAGAAGAATTAAAAAAAGGTAAAACTACTTTTAAAAACGATGATACCGGAAATATCCACCAATTGATCGGCCGAGTTTCTCTGGATAAAGGTCAACTCCTCGAAAATTTTAATGTTTTCATTGAAGCGGTGAATAAAGTAAAACCAAGTTCCTCAAAAGGCGTTTATCTAAGAAATGTAGTTGTTTGCTCAACAATGGGCCCGGGGATAAAGGTTGGAGTATAATAATCTACGAAATTACGAAAATTTACGAAAAATACGAAAGTCTTATAACTACACCCCCTAATATGATCCGTACCCCAAAAAGTAGACACAAAAGTGTCTACTTTTTTGTATCTGGTAAAATATAATTAATTAACAAACAAACATATGAGCAAAAGAATGTTTACCAAGGAGCAGGTCAAAGATT
>Ga0208373_1002922_pt1 | contig 17708 bp, 17 predicted proteins | sample RifOxyC2_FD_184036 | JGI IMG/M metagenome (GOLD analysis project Ga0208373, IMG submission 184036) | Soil microbial communities from Rifle, Colorado - Rifle Oxygen_injection C2 (SPAdes) | ecosystem: Environmental > Terrestrial > Deep subsurface > Rock core/Sediment | place: Rifle, Colorado... | reverse complement strand
CTATTTGTTAAACATTAATTTTTGGTAATTTTAAATTTAACAATTTTTAAGAGGAACCTTTTTTTATTTTTTAATTTTCAACTAAGTTTAAGATAACACCCATTTCTCGAAATCGAAAACTTCAAGTCAATCAGAAAACTGAAAATTGACTGCAAAAGAGTAAATGTATTCATCGGAGCACCAAATACAGGAAAATCAAATATATTAGAATCTTTAGGATTATTTTGTTATCCTTATTATCACTCCGATTCACAGCTAAACGATTTTGTCAGAGCGGAAAACATGACACATCTGTTTTACGAATTAGAAACAGATAAGAAAATTAATATTAAATGTAATCAGAAGAGAATTGCAATTGGTTACAAACCCACTGGTGATTATTATGAACTTGAATTGACTGAATATAATAGTTTTTTAAAAAATGGAAAACCTTCCGGTGGTATTACATATGCCTTGCCATTTCAAAATAATTTTACATTATCAAAACCAGCTACCCTTGGTTCAACTCGTTTTAGATTTTACAGGTTTAAAGAGTTCATTGTTTTTAGTCCCTCAAATGAGAATTATTTGTTACCTCCTTATGGCAAAAACCTCGAAAATGTGTTATTGACACATAAAATAATAAGTGAATATATTGGTAGAATTATTAAGGAACACGGAAAAAGGTTTGCAATCAGGCATCATGAAGGTAGAATAGAAGAGCAAAAAGACAAAGACGATTTGGTTGTAGCACCATTACCATATATTTTATTCTCTGATGGAATTAAAAGATTGATGTTCAATCTTGCAGCTATTGAAACAAATGTAAATTCCATAATCATGGTTGAGGAACCTGAAAGCCACTACTTCCCATTTTATTCAAATTATTTTGCGGAAAGAATATCTCAAAACAATTTAAACCAGTTCTTTTTAACAACACACAATCCATATTTTCTTTCAACTATCATTGCAAAAACAAATCTTGAGGAGCTAAATATCTTTGTAGTTTATTTTCAAAATTTTGAAACTAAAGTAAAGAAATTAACAAAAAACGATATTAAAGAAATTATTGAATATGATATTGATGCATTCTATAATCTTGATAGGTTCATTGATGAGAAGTGAACCTATTTTAGTCGAAGAACCACATGCCTCTTTCCTTATTCAATCAATGGGATTATCCAAAAAAGAAATTATCATTCAACCGGGAAAACCTAGAATAGGAAATATTATAAAAAAAATGGTTGATAAAAATCTAATAAATTTTAATTTTGTACTAGTTGACGAAAATACAAATAAAAATAGCCATTCGGTTTTTAATAGATTTACAACAATTAAATATTACAACAATTATGGTATTATAATCCAAAAATATTCTAACATCTTTTTAATATTATTTGAAAACAAGTTATCTCAATGGTTATTAAAAACTGCCCGTGATTGTAATATTAATCTAATTAATATTGGTTTGTTAAATAATGTCAAGGGGTTGGATAAAGATTTAAAAGGCATAGTTCTTAATCCAAGATTTAAGAATCTACTTGAAGAAATGATTGCAAAAAAATGCAAAGCTTATGTTTTCCTTTGTGAATTGCTAAAAAATAGAAATGACATTGAAAACTTCATCAAAATACATTAATGAAACCTCAACTATTTCACACAGAACAACGTATCAAACGGCTAAAAGACGTGCTAAGCAAGCGCCAGACAACTCTCACTGTCGTTCTCGAAAACATCAATGACCCGCATAATCTCTCTGCCGCACTTCGTTCATGCGATGCTGTCGGTATTTACGAAGTATGCCTTGTGTATTATGGAGGACAACCATTCCCAAAGCTTGGTGCAAAAAGCTCTGCAAGTGCCAGAAAATGGATTCACATCAGAAAATACAAATCAGTCGAAGACTGCTTTGCAGAATTAAGAAAAGAAGACAAGAAAATATACACTACTCACATGTCCAAAGAATCAGTCTCACTTTATGACCTCAAACTAACACAACCCACAGCCCTCGTCTTCGGCAACGAACATTCCGGAGTTTCTGAAGAAGCGGTTAATCTTGCAGATGGAAATTTTCTCATCCCTCAGGTCGGAATAATTCAAAGTTTAAACATATCAGTTGCAGTTGCAGTCAGCGTGTATGAAGCCTTCCGCCAGAGATGTGAAGCAGGAATGTATGATAAACCACAATTTAAAAAAGTTGAATTGAATAAATTGCTCGAGGAATGGGGAAAGAAATGAAAATAAATTCGTAAGTAATTCGATTATTTATAAAATTATTTAAAAAGGAAATTATATTGATAAAACCAATAAAAAATAAAAAGCAATACCAGAATGCTCTCGTTAAAATATATAATCTTATGCAAAAGAATTTGAAACCCGGTTCAACAGAAGCTGACGAACTTGATGTTTTGTCAATTCTTGTTGAAGCTTATGAAAAAGAGCATTATATTATTGAGTCACCAACTGCACTTGAAGCAGTGAAGTTCAGGCTTGAACAGCTTGGAATGAAGACATCTGACCTAAGGCATTATCTTGGCTATAGAAGCAGAGTATCAGAGATTATGTCAGGTAAAAGAAAATTTTCATTAAAAATGTTAAAAACTTTGCATAACAAGCTTGGTGTTCCTGCTGAGTCATTGCTGGCTGAATAAGAAAATGGGGAATAATAAAATTTCACTAGAATCTTTTTAATGCTTTTTTGTATTCCTTCAACACTTTTTCAAAAGGAATGGCTTTAGAAATTGGTGTCTTCACTCTTCTTTTGATGATATTATAAATCTCTCTGTGTTCGTCAGGTTCTAACTTCTCCTTCAAACTTTCATACTCTATATCTGGTATGAGTATAGAATCCGATTTACTAATATCAGCCATATTAATCCTGATAAAATTTACTTTATAATATTATACGTATAATTAAATTTAATAATTTATGATTTATTAAAATTTAATTTACATCTCAAGAGAAAGTTTAATTTTCCCGTTCAATCCTTTATTAACAATTTTCATCAGAGTTGATAAACGAATATCAGAAGCATCATTCTCAATTCTTGATATATAGGATTTGTTAGTGCCACATTTTTTTGCAAGTTCTTCCTGAGTCAAATGCATCTTTTTGCGTGCTTCTTCTATCAACACACCAAGTTTAAAAGCCTCGAATTCCTGTTCCCATTCTTCCCTCGCTGATTTACCTCTTTTACCATACTTGCTGTCGAGAAGTTCATCGAAAGTTGTTATATTTTTATTTTTTTTCATTAAAATATCTTTATTTCTCTCATTTTTCAAAGTTACCTAATAAGACAACATTATCATAATAATATTTTATTAAATTTCTATCTCATCCGGTTCATTCTCAATTCTCACAACTCTCCAATCATTTTCTTCGCGGTCAAAGTTTGCAATTTTCTCAATCGGCATTCTCAGGTATTTTCCTTCCCCGGAAACAGCAATTTCTCCACCGGGAAGAACTATTTCACCTGTACCTTCAAAGGACCTGCTGGTCTCCGCACACAAAGCACATCCTGGAGTTTTCCTGTTTTCCTTCAATTTTGTGTTTCACTATATATCCATTTAATGATTCTAATATGATTATAATTTACAAAAATTTAAAATTTTCTGAGACCTTTTCCCTTTTCATGTGTCATTATATTATATAAGTTTGCAAGAAAGAAAAATATTAATAGATAACCTTATGATGAACCGATTAAACCTTAGTAACAGATTATAGTATCCGGTTCGTCAAACCTTATTAGCTGAACAGAAGAAATAAGGTAATAAGGTTGATTGGGGTTTCTTGCTATAGTTACTAAGGTTGAAAGGATTTGATAAGGTTTTTTCAAATTAGTAAAATGATTTATTGTCATTCAAAGGTGATGCTATGAAACACGTGTACCTGACTGCATTTCTTGCATTATTTGTTATCATATCAAATGTCAAATCGCAAAATCCCGAGTGGGTGAATTATACGAATGGAGATCAAATTACATCATTGGCAGAAGAGGGAAAATATATTTGGGTTGGTACAACTGGAGGTTTAGTTCAATTAGATAAAAATACAGGGAACCCAATTTTTTATAATAAAGGTAATAACCCTAAATCGAATGTAATAATAACTAAAATTATTGTAGATATTTTTGCAAATAAATGGATTTGTTCTTATTATGGTGGATTAACTAAATTTGATGGTACTAATTGGACGATTTACAATACTGAAAATTCTGGATTACCATCAAATGAAATTACATCAATTGCCTCAGATATAAACGGTAATATTTGGATTGGTTCTCAATATAATGGATTAATAAAATATGATGGAAAATCATGGGAAATATATAATAATGAGAATTCAGAATTACTAGATAATTATATTCATACAATTGCAATTGATAAACAAGAAATTATTTGGATTGGTACAAATAAAGGATTAGTTAAGTTTGATGGAATTAATTGGACAATATATGATTCTCTAAATTCTGAAATAACATCAAACAACATTATAAAAATTACCATTGATAATTATGATAATAAGTGGATAATAACCAGTGCAAATATTTTAACAAAATTTAATGGAAGTAAATGGACAAAATATAATCTTCCAAATTTAAGGCCAATATATTATGATAAGTTAGCTTTTGATGATCAAGGATTTATATGGATAGTATATGGCCAAGGAATTACAAAATTTGATGGTTATAATTGGACTACTTATAAAACTAATAATCCAGAGTTATTAAATACATATATATCATCATTAATTATTGACGAACAAAATAATAAGTGGATTGGTACGAGCATAGGTTTGATTAAATATGATGGTATTAATTGGACTTCATATAAAACAAGCAATTCAGGTATTACACATAATACTATTTACTCCATAGCAATTGATAGTATTGGTAATAAATGGATAGGTACTGACTTAGGTTTAATTAAGTTTGATGGTATAAATTGGAATGTTTTTAATAAAATTAATTCAGGACTTCCAGGAAGTCATATTTTTTTTGTAACTATTGATAATAATGGGTATAAGTGGATTAGTAGTAATGGCTTTCTTGTTAAATATGATGGGACAGATTGGAATGTTTATGACACAAGCAATTCTGATTTTTCTGATAATTTTGTAACTTCTATAGTTTGTGACAAAATTGGATTTTTATGGATTGGTACAGATAAAAGTGGTTTAAAAATGTTTGATGGAACTAATTGGTCTGTTTATGATACAAACAATTCTGAAATACCATTAAATTCTATTTGGACATTAGTAGTAGATCAATACGATAATATATGGTTCGAAGCTGATTATGTTGGTTTAGTTATGTTTGATAGGAAAAATTTTAATGTTTATAACACATCAAATTCAGACTTGACCAACGCTGAAATTACAACTATTGCAATAGATGAAAAAGGCAATAAATGGATTGGGACGATGTTTAGAGGTTTATTTATGTTTGATGGAAATCGTTGGACTATCTATGATACAAATAATACTGGTTTGCCTTATTGTAATATATCATCAATAGATATTGATAAACAAGGTAATAAATGGATAGGAACATCAGGTGGTCTAAGAAAATTTGATGGAATCAATTGGAAAATTTTTAATACTAGCAATTCAGGAATACCATTTAACGGTGTAAGTGAAATAGTAATTGATAAATATAATAACAAATGGATTGGTACTTGGAATGGTGGTCTCGCTGTCTTCCGTGAAGGTGGAGTAATACTTGATGTGGATGATGAGCAGGTGCCGGCTTCGAAAGATATGACATTCAGTCAAAATTTTCCCAATCCATTTCAATACACAACAAATATTGAATATACAATGCCTAATGCAGGGAATGTCACAATTAAAATATATGATATGCAGGGACAGTTAGTGAAGAATTTATATTCAGGTTTTATTGATGCGGGTAAGCACATAGCCACATGGGACGGCAGGTCAGATGCGGGAATCGAAGCACCCAACGGCGTGTATATGTATAGGATACAATTTGAAGGACAAACCATTTCAGGGAAAATGGTTGTAGTTAGGTAAATTTGCCGCTCCGAAAGAGATTATTTAAAAAGATTTTTAATTGAAGCAGGAGTACATGATGTTGACTTATAAAGACTATATAGCTAAAATATCATTCGATGAAGATGAAAACATTTTTCATGGTGAAATAATCAATTTAAGAGATGTGATTACATTTCAGGGTAGTTCAGTGGATGAACTGAAAAAAGCATTCGTTGAATCGGTTGATGATTATTTGAATTTCTGCAAAACAAGAAACGAAAAACCTGATACACCATTGAACGGTTTTGTATCTCTTCAAATTCCACTTGATACTCAGAAAAAATTATATAATGCAGCAAAATTGTCAGGTAAAGAATTTGATGAATGGGCTGTTGATACTTTACAAAAACAAGCCGTTGTATAGAAACAGGGGCAATTCATGAATTGCCCCTACAATGAAAATTTACTTCTCATCCACAATCGTATAATCCGCTTCCTCGACATTACCTGTTGAGCTTGTCTGGCTCTGTCCGTCAGCCTGTTGCTGCCCTCCGTCTGTGGGACCTGCTGATGGTTCTGCTTCGGGTGGAGGCGGCTGTGCGGCACCTGCCTGCTGGTACATGTTCGTTGATGCTTCGCTCCATGCTTTGTTCAGTTCATCCATTGCGGGATGCAGGTCTCCTGTATTATCTTTGATAGCTTTTTCGAGCCTTTCTTTAGCGGCGACAATCTTCTGCTTATATTCAGGTGCGAGCTTGTCACCAAGCTCTTTCAATTGTTTATCAGTCGAATAACATAGTGTATCAGCCTGGTTCCTTATGTTGATTTCTTCACGCCTCTTTGCATCCTCTGCAGAGTTCGCCTGGGCATCATGTTTCATCTTCTCTACTTCTTCTTTTGATAATCCGCTCGATGACTCAATCCTGATATTCTGCTCTTTACCTGTTGCTTTGTCTTTTGCGGCAACTGAAAGAATACCGTTAGCATCAATATCGAATGTTACTTCGATTTGCGGAATTCCCCTTGGTGCAGGCAGAATGCTGTCGAGATAAAATCTGCCAAGAGAGCGGTTATCCTTTGCCATTGGACGCTCACCCTGGAGAACATGAATTTCAACAGAAGTCTGGCTGTCAGTAGCTGTCGAGAATATCTCCTGCTTTCTTGTCGGAATTGTTGTGTTCGCAGATATCATCGGAGTTGTAACTCCGCCAAGGGTTTCAATTCCGAGAGTCAAAGGTGTTACATCAAGCAGTAGCACATCTGTTACATCACCTGATAACACACCACCCTGAATTGCCGCACCAACTGCTACAACTTCATCCGGATTCACGCCTTTCGATGGCTCTTTGCCAAAGAAGTTTTTAACCAATTCCTGGATTTTTGGAATACGTGTAGAACCTCCGACAAGAATGACTTCATCAATCTGCTGAGGTGTTACTTTGGCATCAGTCATAGCCTGCTCGACAGGCCTCAATGTCTTGTCGAATAAATCAGCACAAAGGTTTTCAAATTTTGCTCTTGTGATATTTATGTTAAAATGCTTGGGTCCTTCCGGTGTAGCTGTAATGAACGGAAGGCTCACATCCGTCTGGAGCATCTGCGATAGCTCCGACTTTGCCTTTTCAGCGGCTTCGCGAAGTCTCTGCAATGCCATCGGGTCTTTTCGGAGGTCAATGCTCTCCTGTTTTTTAAATTCATCGGCTAAGAAATCAATCAGCCTTTGGTCGAAGTTGTCACCACCAAGATGTGTATCGCCGTTTGTTGACTTTACTTCAAATACACCTTCACCGATTTCAAGAATTGAAATATCAAATGTTCCGCCGCCAAGGTCATAAACGGCAACGGTCATATTCTTTCCCTTTTTGTCAAGCCCGTAAGCAAGAGCTGCTGCGGTAGGCTCGTTAATAATTCTTTTGACTGTCAATCCTGCAATTTCTCCGGCATCCTTGGTCGCCTGCCTCTGAGCATCGTTGAAATAAGCTGGTACTGTAATTACAGCTTCGGTGATTTTGGTGCCAAGATAATCTTCTGCGGTCTGTTTCATTTTCTGCAGAACCATTGCAGAGATTTCAGGTGCAGAATACTGCCGTCCTTCAATATCAACCCTGACTGAATTACCATCACTCGATGGAAGCACCTTGAAAGGCACCATAGAGATTTCCTCAGTTACCTCACTTAGTCTTCTTCCCATGAATCGCTTAATTGAATAAACCGTGTTTGTCGGATTTGTTATAGCCTGACGTTTCGCAGCTTGTCCGACAAGCCTTTCACCTGATTTTGTAAAACCAATAACCGAGGGAGTAGTCCTCGCTCCTTCGCTGTTTGCAATTACGACCGGAGTCGTACCTTCCATGACTGAAACAACTGAGTTTGTCGTCCCAAGGTCAATACCAATTATTTTCCCCATTGAATCACCATTAATTATTTGTTAAAACAATATTTATTTATAATTATTTAAAATTATTACCACAAAATGTCATACTGAGCCTGTCGAAGTATGACTCTTAACCTTGATTCCACTCTTCGATAAACTCAGAGTGACACTTCTGTTTGTCATACTGAGCCTGTCGAAGTATAACCCTTACCTTTTCAATTCACTCTTCGATAAACTCAGAGTGACACTTCTATTTGTCATACTGAGCCTGTCGAAGTATGACTTCCTTTTTTTGACAATCTTACTAATTCTTCAAAATCACCTTTTATCAACGCTTCCTTTTTCTTTCTTGTCCAGCCTTTAATTCTTTTTTCCATTGAAATAGCATCTTTTACATTAGAAAAATATTCAGAATATACAAGTTCTACTGGCCTTCTTTTAAAAGTAAAACACTTTGAATCTATTCCAAAATTATGCTCACTTATTCTTCTATCAATATCATTTGTAATACCAGTATAGTATGCTTCATCAGAACATCTTACTATATATACAAAATATGAATTCATAATATAATTACTATCAACCACCATTTGTCATACTGAGCCTGTCGAAGTATGACTCTTAACCTTGATTCCACTCTTCGATAAACTCAGAGTGACACTTCTGTTTGTCATATAATTATGACGAAATATATTGTATATAAAATTTATCAAAAACACAGGACAGCAGAAAAGTCCAGCCTTCCTGCCATCCGGAAAAAACAAAATCTTGCTTCAAAAAATAAAAACTCAATATACGTTTATCATTTTAATTTATTTAATATTTATCACTGTTTCTTTCGGCTTCACAGGCTCGAGCTTAGGAACAGATAAGTAAAGCATTCCGTTCTCATATTTTGCTTCTATCTTTTCCTGTTCGACAAGTTCGGGAAGCTGGAAAGACCTCTCGAAATCACCGAAAGAACGCTCACTCCTGCAGCATACTTTAATTTCATCTTTTTTCTCGAACTTCTTCTCGCCTTTAATTGTTAGAATATTGTCTTCGCCGACAGAAACCTTAACTTCATCCTTTTTCACGCCCGGAACTTCAATCTCAAAATATATGTTTTTCTCGTCCTCTTGTATGTCAACCCTGGGCTTGAAACCTCCAAATTCCACTCTGGGCCTTGTTTCGGGTGACACTACTGTCTTTACCATTTTCTCGAATTCTTTCGAGAGGTTTTCAAACTCCCACATTGGATTAAATCTTACATAAGCCATAATTTCCTCCATCTATTTTTAATTTATTATTTTTTATCTTGGGCAGACACACAGGTCTGCCCCTACATTTTTATTCCTTTATTTGGGGCAGAAAATATTCTGCCCCTACATTTTGCATTTTACATTTTGCATTTTTTATGCAATCTTTACTTCAACCTCTTTCGGCTTGGGCGGCTCAATCTTCTTCAGACTAAGCTCCAGCACACCATTCTCAAACTTTGCATTGATGCTTTCGACATCAATATAATCAGGCAGAGAAAAACTGCGTGTAAAACTTCCATAGTTTCTTTCAGTTCTGATATAGTTTTTATCTTCCTTCTTCTCTTCTTTCTTTTTCTCACCCTGGATAGTCAGGAGCCTTTCCTCATTCACAGAGACTTTAACCTGGTCTTTGGCAAGTCCCGGTAATTCAGCATGAACAAATAAATTGTTGTCATCTTCTGTGATGTCAACTCTTGGGTTGAAACCACCCATTTCGAAGCTGAAACCTTTCTCGAAATCATCCATAAATGTATTCATCTTGCGGCTTAATCTTTCGAAGCCTCTGTACGGTTCAAATCTTACTAATGTCATAGAAAATCTCCTTAAAATTTATTAAAATGTTTAATTGCAAAAATTAACTTTGAGTTGAACATTTACGAAAAGCGTGCCAAAGTGATTATACTGACATTGTGTCATATTTGTATGATATTGTGTCAAGTAGATTTGAAAAGTTCCTGAAATAATGTCAGTTAATCTGCCAATGATAATTTTTTATAATATGTCATTATGACATTTCAATTGCCTTTTTGCTCTTCCGATTGTCAACCAAATGCATGATGGCAAGGATAGGGTGTTCCCAAAGCATTTTCGGTCCAGAGTAACGCATGATTTGCCTGATTTTTTCCCTCTCCTCAATCTTAAAACAATGTACTGTACAGTTTGTGCAGGTAGGTTTATCCTCTTCATAAGGGCATTTATCTAACTTTGTCATGGCATATTCAAACATCTTTTGACATTCTTTGCACAAAGTCCTATCATTGCCATGCTCAAGCCTGCAGTATAGCTTAATCATCGCACCAACTGTTATTTTCTCTCTCTCTATCCTGCTTTTGAAAAATATCATTTATTTGCCTGTTACTAAAAAAAATCAATGGTAAAACGATACATTGATATGAATAGTATTAAAAAAAAATCTTTTTTCAAATTTTTCTGTAACATTTTCCCTTTTTTTGTGTTATATATAAAATGTCTATCCATTTTTTCAGGGAGTTTATTTATGAATAAAATTATACTTGCTTTCAGGTACATATTACTGCTATCTTTTTTTGCTGTTCTTGTGTCTTTTGTGTCATGCGTTAAGGGCGAAAATCCGCTTGACCCATACTCAGGACAGCAAGGAAATATCACCGGAAAAGTCGTTACTACCGGAGGAAACGTTCTAAGCGGAATTGAAGTCAGTGTTGGCAATATCACAAGCTACACCAATGAGAAAGGTATGTTCTTCCTCCAGGATGTTCCTGCAGGCGAACGTGTACTTGTCAACTTCAACAGTGATAATTATGCTTCAACGCAGAAAGTCGCTACCGTAAAACCAAACCGCACAAGCGAAGTTGATGCCTCGATGATTCTAATCGGCGTTAAACAAAATCTTACTTCTTCGGGAGGTTCAGTCCTCTTCAGTGGTGCTAAAGTGGATTTCCCCGCAAATGCGTTTGTTGATAAATCGGGAAATGCTTTCAATGGCACAGCACAGGTCAGGGCAACATTTTTCGACCCTGCAAACGATGCATTCTTCGGCTGTTTCCCGGGTGAGTTCAAAGGAGTGAGAACGGATAATTCCGAAACACAAATTGAATCCTTTGGATTTATCAATGTCGAAATTCTTGACGGAACCGAAAAACTAAACCTTGCTTCAGGCAAGCAGGCTACGATCACACTTCCTATAACATCCAAACTCCAAGCCACTGCACCAAGTACTATCCCGCTATGGTACTATGATGAATCAAAAGGGCAATGGATTGAGGAAGGAGTTGCCACAAGAGTTGGGAATAACTATGTCGGTACGGTCGGTCATTTCAGCAACTGGAACTGCGACCAGCCGACTCAAACTTCGTATCTGCACGGCAGGGTGGTTGACCAGAACGGAAATCCCGTTTCATTAGCAAAAGCCCATTCCGAAGGTATTGATTATACAGGTGCTGCAGGAATAAACACAGATGACGAAGGCTATTTCAAGTTAGCTGTCAAATCAAATTCTAATGCGAAAGTCTGGGCTTCCTATCATATCTTTACCAGTGCATCCCAGAACATTGCAACTCCTCCGACAGGCGAAACAGCAGAAATCGGTGATTTAGTCATAGCAATTGACACTTCGAATATATGTATGATTATCGGAAGAATCATTGATAACGGAGATTTGCCCGTATCAAACATATACATCAAACAGCTCGATTCGACAGGTAAAATTCTGGAATACACAAGAACCAACGTTGATGGGAAATTCCTGTTCTTCGGAGAATTAAATACTAAATACACCATTGAAGTTAATCATTACAGCAGTGATACTTCAGGTAAAAGGAGAATTGAATTAACCACACCATCTTCAGCAGAGACAGTTGATTTGGGCGACATAGAACTCGACATCGGCGGTGCGACTATGATTGGAAGAGTGATTGATTCAAATTCAAATCCATTGTCTGGTATTAATGTTTACGCAACTGAAGGCAGTTCCAATCAGGACAGGGGATACATGACAGATTCAACAGGAACATTTTCTCTGTGGGTTAGGCCTAACAAATCATTTAAAATTAATTTCTATAGTAAAGGACAGCAACAAAAAAGCATTGACGCAACGAGCGGCGACCTTGGCACAACAACCAATTTGGGAGATATAATATTCCCATAAATTGATAATTATGTATTGTAGGGACAGAACATTGTTCTGTCCCTATTTATGTAAAGTTTTTTTTAAAAATATTTACTCCCCACTGTAACATTTTCCCAAATTTTCGGTTATTACGATAATAGGGTTTACAAAAACAAATTTAATTAGAAATAAATAATCATATATATATATTTTTTCTAATTCATATTGGGTGATTGCTATGAAAACGTTCATTAAAATTCTGTTCTTTGTAATACTAACTAATCTCGTAAAGCCACAGTGGGAACTAAGGTACAATGCAGATTTCGTAAGGCAATTTGCATCAGACTGGAACAAGATGTACTTAGGCAGAAACAACGGCATGACTGTTTATGATTTTGACACTAAAGAAAGTGTAAATTTAACATCTCTCAATTCCGAACTGCCGGGAAATTACATCAACACATTTCTTCCAATGCCAGACAATACAATTTTAATCAGCACAAATGGCGGTTTAGCTGTTATCGAGAATGGCGTCATAACAAAAGACAAGCCAATATGCACAAGCTATCCCGATAACGATGCAAGAGACCTCTACAAAGATTCAAGTGGCAACATCTGGACATTTTCATCACACAAAGTGCATAAATACAGCAGTGGAAGCTGGAACAGTTATAATATAAGTGATTCCATTACTTATCGTTTCGATTTGGCAAGTTTATTTTTCCACAAAGACCAGTGCTGGGCAGTGTTCAATGATAACACTAAAACCGAAACCGTATATTATTTTTCAAATGTTAGTGATGAATACCTTAAAATTGCAATAATTGCAGATTCCGGAATTGTCAGAACATTTCAAACTAAAGAAGAATTTCCTTATCGCCAGGGTTCTGTCTCATTTATAAGTGTTGGTGATGATGTATTCCTCAAAAATGGTGATGGAATATATCAATATCGTAATAAAATATGGTCAAAGACAAATATTTTTCTGAATGCCCCCTTTGAACCATTTTGGCTCTCTGACTTGCTTTTAGACAATAACAATAATCTATGGACAATAGTTAGAGACGAACTTGCAAACACAGCACATCCTGCAAGCTATAATTTAAATACAGGAATAACGACTCATCATCTTACTACCGAAGATGAGAAATATATTGCAAGCATGATAATTCTCAATGACGGTACTAATATTGCTTTCACAAGATTTAATCTATATTTTTATAATGATACCGGCTGGACAAGAAAAAAGTCCACCGATTTGGGTATACCGGATAGTGTATATTTTACATACCCTGTTTTAGTTAATAGTAAAATTTATACAGTGGTTTCTTATTCACCTAAAAAGGACACAAATATTATTGTTGGAACAACGATATGTCTCGATGATGGGACTCAAATTCCACCAATCACAAAAGGTTTTCCATATTCGACAATAACTCAACTTGGAATTAAAAAGGATGGAAAAGGAATGTTTAAAGGAAGGTATTCATATAATGAACCTTATCAATATGAGACTGAATCAGGATTTGCCGAACCTGATATGGTTTCGAATGTTTCTATTATTAAACCATGCCAGGATGGTTATGTATATTTTACAAGTCAAAGAGTAACCGGTCCTTCGGGAACAACACCATATCTCACTACCTGGGATGGAGACGAATTAATCAAAAGAGATATGGGTTTTATAGATAAAAAACCAGAAATTATTGATTTTGATGTTATTGATAATTATCTTGTTTCAATTGGTCGTTATGAATATAGTACAGATTCCATGAATTCTTATCTTTCAATTTACAATACCTCAACAGGTGAATTGAAGAATTACGATAAATCAAATTCATGTATGCCTGATTATTATTATTTAAGAGATGGTTATTTTAGATATGGAATGGATACTATCCCCAGTTATGTCAATGTTGATAATGATATGAATGTTTGGATTTTTACATGGGAATCATTAATTAAATTCAATCCATCTGATAGTAAAATTTATGATATACCAATATATGATTCTACTAAGAATTATCATATTTCTTTGAAATCATTGAACTTTGATTCTAAATCAAACGAACTCGTTGGTTTATACGTTGATTTCAGAAATATTAATCACTCATTGTTTTATTACTTTGACATCTCGACTGAAAAATGGGACAGCATTCCCAAAACCGATGCAGGTTTCGTCGGCAAATATATTACTCATAAAAAACTGCTCGATAACAATGTCTGGGCTTGTGATGACTTAGGGTATATGTACCGTTATGCTGGTAAAGGTCATTTCACTCCTTACAATTTACAGGTGAACGGAAGACCAAATCTTGGTTTTCGAATCAATGACTTCTCAATTGATGCTAACAACTATCTTCACCTTGGCACAGACATCGGCTTGCTCACAAACAAGACCATATTAACAGGTGTTGAAGAAAATACAATAATTGAAACAGATAGAATTAGCATTAGTCCAAATCCTGCACACGATTTCATTCAATTACATTTTAATAATGATGTAAAATTATCTGATGTTGAAATATATACGATTCTCGGAATTAAAATAATCGAAACAGATTACAAAGACAGAATTGATGTCAGCCGGCTGTGTGCAGGAGTGTATTTCCTGAAAGCAGGAGATAGAATGTATAAGTTTGTGAAGATGTGACAATTTTCTAAAATAATATAAAATTTATAAGGAGTTGGTATGAAACTATTAATCAAATTTCTCTTTCTTGTAATTCTTACAAACATCGCTTTCTCTCAATGGGAGCTAAGAACTAATTATGATAATATCAGGCAATTTGCCAGCGATGGCAACAAAATGTACATCGGAAGAAACAACGGCATGACTGTTTATGATTTAAACACTAAAGAAAGTGTAAATTTAACATCTCTCAATTCAGAATTGCCGGGGAATTACATCAATACATTAATGCCAATGCCAGATAATACAATTTTAATCAGCACAAATGGCGGTTTAGCTCTTATCGAGAACGGCATTATAACAAAAGACAAACCAATTTGCACAAGCTATCCCGACAACGATGCAAGAGACCTCTACAAAGATTCAAGCGGAAATATCTGGACATTCTCATCACACAAAGTGCATAAATACAGCAATGGAATATGGAAAACTTTTGATTTGAGCGATTCAGTAAAATATGCTTTCGATTTATCAAAACTATATATCTTTGGTGACAAAGTTTGGGCATTGTTTAATGATAATACTAAAACAGATACAAAATATTATTTTTCTGATAAAATAAATGAATATATAAAAATATCCATCATAGCTGATACCGGTATTGTGAGAACATTTCAAACCATAGAAGAATTTCCTTATTATGATATGTTTAATTATGGTGCTTTTGTATCTTTAGCAGGTGCCAATGAAGATGTATTCTTAAAAAACCTAAATGGGGTTTATGTCTATAATGATTCCTCCTGGACAATGTCATATACATTTGAAATTAACTCATTAACTCTTGTAGAATCTCAGCCTTTAATCACTGACAAAGAAGGAAATATATGGTGTACAGCTTCTAATTATGATCATACAATTGCTCACCCAATTTGCTATGATATCAAAACTGGGATTGTAACCGAACATCTGAAAGATGCCGATGATAAATTTATTTATATTTTATCAATTCTTGATGATGGAACTATTGTAGCATATTCAAGCAAATTTTTTTACTTTAAAAATGATACAGGGTGGATTAAATACACATCACAAGACTTCGGAATACCTGATAGCGTTTATTTCTCAGCTCCGAGACTTGCTGATGGTAAAAGATATGTAATAGTAACATATTCCTACAATAGTAACTTTATACCTGGTTCCCTTTATTGCCTTGATGATAGAAATATTATAACTCCTTTAAAATCAAACACTCCCTATTATGCAATCACTCAATTTGGAATTAAGAAAGATGGGAAAGGGATATTCAAAGGTAGGAAAAGTAAATATGAGAACCTGTATTATGAATCTGATTCAACTTTTATTGAACTCGATAATGCTACAGGAAATATTATAGTAAAACCAAGTCAGGATGGTAATGTTTATTTTACAGGTCAAAAAAGGATTCAAAATTCAAGTGACAGGCCTTATCTCACCACTTGGGAAGGAGACAGCTTAATTAAAATAGATATGGGATTTTCTGATAAAAATTATCCGATTGTTGAAGATTTTGATATTAAAGATAATTATCTTGTTGCTCTTGGAAACTATGAATATGGTCAAGATTCCTTAAATTCATATCTTTCAATATATAATACTTCTACAGGAGAACTCCAGAATTTCGATAAATCAAATTCATGTATGCCCGATTATTATTATAGAAGACAAGATATATATTTATATCCAATGGATACATTACCAACTTCTGTTACAGTTGATAATGACATGAATGTATGGATTTACTCTAACGAATCACTTATTAAATTTAATCCGCCAAACAATAAATTCTATGAGACACCCAATTTTAGTGCCTATCAATTATATTTCGATTCGATTTCAAATGAAATTATTGCTGCACATGTGTTAAATAATTATGTTTTTCGCAATAATATCTATTTCTTCGATATCGGCACCGAAAAATGGGATAGTATAGCAGTAACAGATGCTGGTTTTATAGGCAACTACATTACTCACAAAAAACTGCTCGATAACAATGTCTGGGCTTGTGATGACTTAGGTTATTTGTATAAATATGCAGGTAAAGGTCATTTCACTCCATACAATCTGCAAGTAAACGGCAAACCAAACCTTGGATTTCGTATCAATGACTTCTCCATTGATGCAAATAATTACCTTCATCTTGGTACAGACATCGGCTTGCTGACAAACAAAAGCATATTAACAGGAGTTGAAGATAATACCATTGCAGAAACTGAACAAATATTCCTGATGCCAAATCCCACATCCGATTATTTGAATATAATATCAAACAATACAATCGGAAAAATCGAAATCTTTTCAGCTCTTGGCATAAAAGTTATCGAAACAGAATACAAAGACAAAATTGATGTCAGCAGACTGAGTACAGGAGTGTATTTCCTGAAAGCAGGAGATAGAGTGTATAAGTTTATGAAGATTTGAGAAATTTAAATTTTTTATTATACATTTATAGGTAAATAGTCATTACTGTCCAGTTAAAAGTTGAACAAAGTCAAAGAGTTATCAAAGCATAAATTGTTCTTTGAAAATTTGAAATCGCTAAGTAGTTGATAAATAGGAACTTTTTCAAAAAGTGAAACGCTTAAAAT
>Ga0208373_1002921_pt1 | contig 17718 bp, 21 predicted proteins | sample RifOxyC2_FD_184036 | JGI IMG/M metagenome (GOLD analysis project Ga0208373, IMG submission 184036) | Soil microbial communities from Rifle, Colorado - Rifle Oxygen_injection C2 (SPAdes) | ecosystem: Environmental > Terrestrial > Deep subsurface > Rock core/Sediment | place: Rifle, Colorado... | reverse complement strand
ACAGGAACTCGTGAAATAAAAGCACGTCCTGGCATAGAGGTGTAAGAATCAAACTTAATAAGTTATTCTTTTTCAGGCCCCTTTAACAAAGAGGGATTCAGGGGGTTGTGTTTTTCCGCGATTATTTTACAACCCCCCTTGCCCCCTTTTCTAAGGGGGATTTATGCATGGCATATGCGATGCATATGCCATGTGAGCCGCATAAATAAAATGAAAATTCCTATACGATCAAGTTAATATTTCAGATTTACGAATTACGATTTTTTCCAATCGTTCGACTGAGCGTTCGTCTGAGCTCACGCCGAAGACTCACGACGAAGTCTTAAATCGTAATTTGCAAATCGTAAATTTCTTAAAATGTTTACTAATAAAAAAGAGATCATTCTCAATATCAACCGGATTATCTTTTCGAGTCTGGATATCCGGGAAGTTTACCAGACAATGAGCAAGGAACTTTTAAAAGTGATTGATTTCGATCGGCTGGGTGTTACTCTTATTACCGAAGATAATAACTTGTACGAGACCTTCGTGCTGTCAAAGGATTATGAATATACAGAACTAAAAGAAGGCGTCCAGTATCCCATGGAAGGAAGCTTGATGAAAAGGGTGGTTCGATTCCGTGAACCAGTGATTGTGGAAGATACGTCAAAAGGCAGATTTCTGACGGATTCCATATTATATAAAGAGGGAATTCATTCAAGATTGGGATACCCACTTGAGCATAAAGGACGCGTAATCGGCAGTGTAAATTTTGGGAGCAAACGAAAGGACTACTACTCAAAAAAACATATCACATTTTTTTCGCAAATCGCCCCTCAATTAGCCATGGCAATCGAAAACACGCGGCTGTTCAACGGAATTAAAGAGGCTGAAGAAAAATACAGAACAGTCATTGAGAGTTCGCCGGATATTATCTTTGAGTGTACAAAGGATGGAGAATTTCTTCTGATGAGTCCTTCTGTAGAAAAGATCACAGGCTACCCTGCAAATCAATTTTATGAAAATCGAGGCTATGGACTCTCCCTATGTCACGAAGAAGATCAAGAGCGTGTGCAGCGTGAGATTTTACAAATACTAAATGGGCAGAACAATAGTCTAATGGACATTGAGTTTCGGGTTATACATAAGCAAGGTCATGTTGTATGGTTGTCCCTTGAAATGCTTCCTGTGAAGCAGAATAATGACATAATTGGCATCGAGGGATTTTGTCGCGACATTACCGAAAGGAAAAAACTGGATGAATTGAAGGATAATCTGGTCCGTGACGTTACCCATGAACTGAAGACGCCTGTTGCAAAGCTAGAAATGGCTGTTGATATGTTCGAACGTTCTATCACATCGGGGGATAAAGTATCGTTGGGAAGAGGCTCTCAAATCCACGAAATCCTCAGGAACAATGTCAACCGATTAAAAAACTCCATAAAAAATATCCTCGATATATCCAAGCTGGAATCAGGGGTAGAGCCATTAAAACTATCCGATATTTCAATTGCTGATCTTGTCAAACAGATTGTTTATGAACAAAAGGATTCTGCCAGCGCAAAAAACAATGTCCTCACACATCAACTACCTTCCAGTATTCCAATTATTAAGGCAGATCGAGACATGATACATCATTTGATAAACCACCTGGTAGACAATGCCATAAAGTTTACGGAACATGGAAAAATTATTATACTGGCAAGGATACTGTCAGATGCAGTAGAGGTTACAGTGGAAGACACGGGCAGGGGATTAGACGAGAAGACACGAGAACGGGTATTTGAGAAATTTTACAAAGAAACTCCTTCGGCGTTTGGATCGGGAATCGGTCTTGGCATCTGCAAGAATATTGTACAGAAGCATAGAGGCAGGATTTGGGTAGAATCCGAAGGGAAAGGGAAAGGATCACGGTTTAAATTTACCTTACCAATGATTGTGGACAACAAAGAAAAAGTTACTACAAACCTCAAATAATCTTTTCATGGGAGCCAGCGAAAATGAAAGAATTGTTAATAGTAGAAGATGACCTGGAGATGCAGGAATTTTATAAGGACATGTTACAAGGAGAGCCATTTACCGTCACCATTGTTTCAAATGCAGAAGAAGGTCAGAAAAAGATAAAAGAAAAAATATACGATTTGGTAATATTGGATATTCTGATGGAAGGGGTGACGGGAGACAGATTTTTTGCCTTACTGAGAAGGGATAGCCGTTATAAAGAAGTGCCTGTTATTATGGCGTCTGCATTGGACGAAAAGACGTATCGATGTTTCCAGGCATTAGGAAACGTCTCATTCCTAGAAAAACCGTTTAGCAAAGAAAGGCTTTTAAGTGAGATAACAATGAGGTTTGAAAATAAGAAATAGACTGACTTTAAAGAGGAAAATTTATGAAGAGAATTGGACATTGGAGTAAAAATCCTAAAGGGGAGTTTTTCGATGAAAGCCACACGCTCCGTACATATTGGGATGAAGAAAAATATTGTTTTAGATGCGGGAATTGCCATACCGAGGTGAGAGAAGGCGCTGTTTGTAAATGTGCAAAGAGAAACAATTGAATGGTTGTCTTTTATAGGGACACAATACAATGCGTCTCTTCTTGATTATTCAGTCTCTTTTTTAAGTTTTTCGACTGCTTCTTTGACGATCTTAATTGCCAAATCGACTTCATCCTTGTATGGTGCGCTCTCATTCGTTTCCATCGACCACAACATTTTACCTTTATTCGTATCAATACATTCTGCGGTAAAAGACACGTTCCCTCGTTGATAGACTGTCATGTTTGATAATCCAAACTTGTATATTTTACCGATGACCACAGCATCCACATTCAATATCTTTCCTAATGCGGCGTAATCTTTTAATTTAACGAGGTTTTCTTCCTTAATATCTCCAGCCTTTATTTTACTTTTGACCTCAGAACGGCTTAAAATGCGGTATTTCCCCCATCTGCGTAACTCATCGGTCATCATATCCGCAAGCGTTTTCCCTGCATCAGGATTGCTTATTGTCTTCATTATTAATCCCTTTACTGCCTCATTCTGGATAAGCTTGTCGTCAAAGCGCATGACAGCCAGTGTCTTTACACTGCGGTCAGATGAATCCAAGTTTACATTTATCGTAATCATGGAGATCGTCTTACATCCTGCACATAACACTGCCATCGACAATATGGCTAACCCGATTTGTCTTATCATAGGCGTCCCTTGAAAAAGCAGCGTAGAGACAGGTTTAAAACCTGTCTCTACAATGAAATGTTATACATGCATTGACGTTGCATTTCAAAAAACTCGTAACAGTTCATCCCCCTCCCCTAACCCCCTCCCACCAGGGGCGGGGGATACTCATTGTCCCCTTGTATTCCTCCCCCTTGACTTCGTCGTGAGCTCAGTCGAACGATGGGGGAGGTTTAGGTGGGGGTGAACTGTTACTAAAAAACTAAATTGATACGAGAAATTTGACCCTTATCTTCCCTTTTTCTTACAAAAAGCTTTTAGTTTATCGACTGAAAAGGTATTGATTACATCCTTTGCCTCAAGCCACCCCCTGCGTGCTATTCCCACCCCTAACTCAATCATCCACATCTGATCCAGATGGTGGGCATCTGTACTGATCGCAATCATGACTCCTGCTTCCTTCGCCTTCCTGCAGTAAATATCGTTCAAATCGAGTCGATCATAATAGCAATTAATCTCAAGCGCCGTCCCTGTTTCAGCACATGTATCAATAACCTTATCCAGGTTAACTTCATACCCTTCTCTTCTGCTGATCAAGCGCCCCGTGGGATGTGCAATTACATTTACGTAGAGATTGCGAATGGCAGCAACCATCCGTTCGGTAATCTTTTCTTTTCCCTGTTTAAACCCGCTATGAATGGAAGCCACAACAATATCTAGTTTTTCTAGTAGTTTATCAGAAAAATCCAACGACCCATCAGCCTTAATGTCCACCTCTGTTGCCTTAAGTAAGGTAAATCCCTTAAATTTTTTATTCAGTTTATCTATCTCTTCTATCTCTTCAAGCAGTTCTTCATCCTTCAGACCATTAGCCACATGAAGCGATTTAGAGTGATCTGAAACTACAAGATATTTATAACCCATCCTCATGGCATGCTCTGCCATCTCCTCAAAGGTGGGTGTGCCATCACTCCAGTTAGAGTGGTTGTGGAGGTCTCCTTTTATATCTGAAAGTTCGATGAGCTTTGGCAATTTTCCCTCCAGAGCAGCCTCTATTTCCCCTCTATTTTCGCGCAATTCAGGTGGTATCCAATCCATGCCGAGCGTCTTGTAAATATCTTCTTCCAGCCGACCCCCAATTTTTTTATCTCCCCTGAAAATACCGTACTCACTGATTTTTAGTCCCTGCTTCTTTGCGATATCACGGAGATGGATATTATGTTCCTTTGAGCCGGTGAAATATTGCAATGCCGCACCAAATTCATCTTCATGGACCACCCGCAAATCCACTTGTACCCCCTCTTCTACACGAACGCTACCTTTAGTATCTCCTGCCGCTAATATCTGCGTAACACCACGCATATTCACAAATGACTTTACAATATCCGCACCGGCAGTACCTGAAGCGAGTATGTCAATATCTCCAATGGTCTCCTTCATTCTGCGTAATGAGCCTGCGGCCTGAATTTCCTTAATCTGGGAATTATGCTTTAAGCCTTCTATAATCCTTTTCACAACAGGAAATGCCATCCCGATAGATATTCGTTGTTGACTCGTCTTAAACAACTCAATCCCTTTCATGATATTTTCAATCTTTTTATCGCCGATCCCAAACAAACCTTTCAATTTGCCTTCTTGTAAGGCCTTTTCAAGGTCGCCCAAACCGACGATCCCTAGTTCATTGTTTAACATTGCCACAGTCTTTGGACCCAAACCCGGTATCTGCATGAGGGTTATTGTTTCTTCAGAAACCCCCTTCATTACTTCCTCATACTTGGACATCCTCCCCGTGTTAATATACTCAATAATCTTTTCAGCCGTGCCTTCACCAATACCGGGGATATCCGTTAATTTTCCTTCCTTTGCAAACACCTCTATGTCCTCGGTCAAATCGCCGATTACCCGAGCGGCCTTGCGGTAAGAATTAATACGGAAGGTATTTTCCCCCTTAAGTTCCAGCACATTGGCAATCCGTTCAAATAATGCTGCAATTTCGTGATTTTTCATATCTAAATCCTCACAAACGGGGATTAATTTTCAGTGGATTTGCGAATTATACCAATAGCTGTAGAACACTTCAAATTTTATTTATTGACAGAAATAGGACTTTTTTCGCATAATTAAACATCTAACCTGGACGAGCCAGAATCAAACAGGAACTGAGTTATGATTTCAGATTTACGATCTTCTCAATCTCAAATCGTAATTCGTAAATTTTTGCTAAAAGTGTCAAAATATTTTTTGTAAGATACTGATTATAACCTTTGAAATTTTATGATAAGCAAAAAAGGAGAGATTTACCTATGGCTGAGCAGATGATTGGCATCATTGGGGGCAGTGGCCTTTATAACATAGAAGGGATCAAAGACATAAAAACGGTATCAATCGATACGCCTTTTGGCAAACCCTCTGACAGCTATACGGTAGGTTCTCTGGAAGGCCGCAAGGTCGCTTTCCTGCCCCGACACGGCAAAGGTCATACAATTTTACCCTCAGAACTCAATTTTAGAGCCAATATTTACGGAATGAAAATGCTGGGTGTAGAACATGTCATTGCCGTTAGCGCTGTTGGCAGTATGAGGGAGGAAATCAAGCCTCTAGACATTGTTATACCAGACCAGTTTTTCGACAGGACGCGTGGAAGGATCAGTACCTTCTTCGGGGAGGGAATCGTAGGACATGTGAGTTTCGCCGATCCAGTATGTGAGACACTTGCCAATACATTATATAATGCGGCAAAATCAGTAGGCGCTCGCGTACACAAAGGCGGTACTTATTTATGCATTGAGGGGCCTATGTTTTCTACCCGAGCAGAATCAAATGTGTACCGGCAATGGGGTGTCAGCGTAATTGGCATGACCAACCTCCAGGAAGCCAAGTTGGCGCGGGAGGCGGAAATTTGTTACAGCACACTTGCCATGGCTACGGATTATGATTGCTGGCACGTAGGTGAGGAAGCGGTTACATTAGAAATGATTATCGGGAATTTGAATAAAAACGCTGAAACTGCAAAACGCATCCTCAAGGCAGCAATTCCGAAGATTGAGCTGAAGAGAAGCTGTGCATGTGCAACTGCAGTACAGAATGCCATTGTAACGAATAAAGACCTGATTCCGGAAAATACCAAAAAGAAGCTCGACATTCTTTTTGGTAAATATCTGAGATAGGTTCTGGAAACTACTTAAGCATAATTCCTGCTCCAAATCTCCCCGTTTTTCTTTGTTGATAACGATATGAGAAAAAAACGGTGTGATTGCAATACGTACATATCCTGGCAATTTCTATATTTTTCTCTGGAATGCCTGCTTGAACAAGTTGCATTTTGTTTGCTTCCCATAAATTGAAATAGCGCTTACCATCAGGAGTCTGGTGGATATATTCCCTTTTGTAATGGAAAGCCTTATCAATTTGAATGACAACTTCAGGACCTACTTCATAGCAACATGGTCCGATAGAAGGTCCAATCCCTACAAGAATATCATCAGCCGAACAATTAAATTTTTCCTTTAGTACTTTTACCGTGTTCTGCGCTACCAACAGAACCGTTCCCCTCCAACCAGCATGGGCAACCCCGATTACCTTCTTCTTCAAGTCAAAGAATAAAAGAGGAACACAATCAGCCTGGAGAACCATAAGACAAATATTGGGAGTATCAGTTACCATAGCATCTGTTGCACTTATTGCCGTGTCAAAATTAAAAGAGCCTCTGCCTTTTAACTCTTCTGTTATCACTGCAACATTACTGTCATGAACCTGCCTGGCTGTAGTAAAATTATCCAGTGGAATCCCGATCGCCACAGCAAGCCGTTCACGATTCTTGAGCGCTATTTCTAGACTGTCTCCAACATGAAACCCCAAATTGAGAGCATCATACGGAGGATTACTAAAACCACCCACCCTCGTCGATACGAAGTGATAAACTTCCCTATGGTTTAATAGATTCTCAAAAAACCACAGTGGTAACGAATTCAAGCGCCTTTCAATCATAGAAAATTACAAAATTATAAAAAAGGTACTAGTTCAGCTATCTTAGACAGGATGAACAGGATTTACATGATAATTTTTTCATCCTGTATATCTTTTACTTTAAATCCTTGACCTTTCGTTTAACCTCAACTTTGCTTTCCCCAAAGTTAAGAATAAGTCCTATAGGTTTTTCCGTAGCAACAAGGTAATTAACCAGTTGTACTTCATGCGCTTTGACAACTCGTCTAACTGATTTTAGTTCTAAAATAATTGTATCATTAACGATAATATCAGCTACAAACTCTCCTACAATTTCACCATCATAGTAAACTGTGATAGGTTTTTGTGCCTCTGCATCCATGCCTGCCCCCGATAGATTCATTCGGGGGTAAGCATTTTTCATATACACTTTCGAGAAAACCAAAACCCATTTTATTATAAACACGATAAGCACAGCCGATAATTGTCTCAGTCACGTTTTTGTATTCCATATAACCTCCTCCAGGTTGTGATAAATAGTTTTGATTAACTGGATTTATATCATGTCTATCCTGTTATCTTGTCAAATCTTTTTCCTCCGGTGAACTATTACAAAAAAAGAAGGGCGTTGAGCCATACAAGCTCAACGCCCTTTACTACCAAATAAAAAAATCCTAATCGTTAAATACTAGATGGCCTTTTCGCCTCTTTCACCTGTACGGATACGGAGTACATCTTCAATGTTTGAGATAAAAATCTTCCCGTCACCGATACTTCCCGTCTGAGATTCCTTTGTGATGCATTGAACAATTTTTTCCACGTCGCTATCAGCAACAATGAGCTCGACCTTCACTTTTGATAACAAATCTACTCTGAAGGTTCTTCCGCGCCATTGTTCTGTTATCCCTCGCTGGGCGCCATGCCCTTTTACATCAGTCACAGTCATACCGGGATAACCCAATTCTTCCAATGCGTCCTTCACGATGGTCAACCGCTCAGGTCTTATGATTGCCTCAATTTTTTTCATTTACAAACCTCCTTCATAATGAAAATGCCCCTTTACCTATTTAAAAGGATTAAGGAAGGCATTTTATCGGGTATCTTACAATATTCAATTTAAGCCTGTTCTGACTCGTAATGATAAGCAATTTCCTTGTGCTGGGAAATATCCATACCGCTGATTTCCTCGCCTTCGCTTGGTCTTAAACCAACAACTGCATTTACAAACCAGGCTAAGAGCGATGTAACACCGAAGCAATAAAACCATGTGGCAAGTATGCCTATCCATTGTTTTCCCATCTGGGCAATATTCCCATAGATAGCGCCATCAAAACCGGCCGGGTTTACCGCAGTTGTACAAAAGATACCAGTTGCCCATGCGCCCCAGGTTCCGCCTACTCCATGAATTCCGATGACGTCCAGCGCATCATCGTAGCCACAAGCCTTTTTCATCTTTGTTGTACCATAGAAGCAAGCCAGACCAGCTCCCACACCTATTGCAATTGATGCCATAGGTCCTACAAAACCAGATGCTGGCGTAATGGCAACCAGACCCGCTACGGCGCCTGAACAAGCGCCGAGAATGGTCGGTTTCTTATGGTGTATCCATTCAAGGACAGACCATGTGAATCCAGCCGCAGCTGTGGCTGTATTGGTAACTACAAAGGCGCTTGCGGCAAGTCCGCTCGCTGCTACTGCGCTACCAGCATTGAAACCGAACCAGCCAAACCACAATAAAGCAGTACCTAACATCATGAAAGGTAAATTATGAGGAGGCTTTACTTCTGCCGGATAACCTTTCCGTTTTCCTACAAACAAAATCAAAGCAAAGGCTGAAGCTGCAGAACAGATGTGAACTACTGTTCCACCTGCGAAATCCAATGCGCCGAATTTATACAACCAGCCATCCGAAGCCCATACCCAGTGCGCCAGCGGCGCATAAACAGCGCTAGCCCACAAAGGGATAAGAAGTAACCATGCGCTGAATTTAAACCGTTCCGCAAAGGCACCCGTCATCAGTGCAGGGGTAATAACGGCAAACATGCATTGGAATATCATAAAAGATAAATGGGGTACCGTTGTTGCGTAAAGGTCACTCGGCGCCTGCCCAACTGCACCCGCTCCTAACCCACACCATTGAAGACCGCCAATAAACCAGCCACCGGGCGCAAAGGATAAACTATAACCCCAGAGCACCCATTGCACACTTATAATACAAATAACAATAAAACTCATCCACAATGTATTCACCATGTTCTTTGTCCTTACCATACCGCCATAAAACAGGCCAAGACCAGGCGTCATGATTAAAACCAGGGCTGATGATGCAAGCAACCATGCGTTATCTCCCGTATCAATCGTTGGCGCATCACCTGCCATAGCATTTGAAGCAAATAGCGCTATCATCGATAGAGCGAAAACCGATGACATGCCTACAAAGGCTTCTTTTCTCATTTCCCTCTCCTTTTTAAAATTATAAATTAACTGCTTTTCGCCACAAAATTGCACACATAATGCCATTAAACAGACTGCCCTTCACTAAATGGAACAACAAATTCATAAACTATATCATTCAATCACCTCCTCTCTTAAAATTTTTCCATGAGGTAAATTAAGCATTCTCTCAAAAGTCTTTTAAGATGTTGAGCTGATAACTACAGTCAATTCTCACATGGTCTGAGCTTTATCTCCCACAAATAACTAGCCAGTCTATCCATGTCTTTTTGTAGAAAGAGGGACGGCTCCTTTTCTTTCATCCGGTCAACAATACTCTTGCACCTCCGTTTTGAGTACAGCAAGGAAACATCTGTTATCTTTGCCGGATTATGACAGGGCACGCAATTGTTCATGTAAACATTTTCCGCAATATTGGCTACATCTTTTTCTCCAATCTGTTTTAATGACTTGAACTCAGCAAGCTTCTCCTTATCTATTTCGCCTTTCTGGTATTTTTTAAATAAATCAATTACCTTTTGTTCATCCACTGTAAATCTTTCTTCCTTTTCCATCTGCATCCTGTTAAATGCATGCAGGATGTCTTCTTCAACCCATTTTTTATGGGAAAATATGTATTCCAATATGTGACACTGACCACACTTCTTGCTCAAGGTGATTTCCATACCTTCTTCGGAATGTATCACTGATTTTGGAATCCCCTGATTATCTCTATTTAACGAAATCACTAACTTTGCATCTGTAGGAGAACTCACAATCGTTGCGCCCTCGGCCAATCCAATATAGGGCATAAAGCCAAAAAAACTTTTTACCCTTCCTACCTCGATCTCAGCGTTATCCTTGTAATAATAAATACATTTAATAACTTCATCATAAGTTACCTCCTTCGGTAGTAAATACGTTATTTCCTTGTATCGCTTATGATTTGTAATGTTCCTTGCGCCTTCGTCAAGGATTAATTGGATATAAACCCGTTTATCTTTAATAATTAAAGATTTACTGCGTACAATGCTATCTTTAATGTCTACCTCTTGGCCCTTTTTGTCTAGTATTCCATTGATGATATAGTTCTGAGAAATTACAGGAAAAGATAAGATCACATTTAAAAAAACCGCCACCAGAACACAAAAATAGAATCTATAGTTAAACATATAATGGCTCTTCTTTCATATTCCAAATAGAACATTCAGAAATTCCATCATTCGTTTGAATGGATAAAATAGTTTCATGTTTTGTAAATGAAACACGGATGATTATCCTGACTAACGAAAGAGATAAACGTAGAACACATAAACATTTATTTAACATTTAGTTAACGTTGAGCATAACATGTGCCTAGAGAATAAACAAATTACTAATATTTTTATAAGATATTGGATTTAAGAATATTATGATTTATTTTAAATTAATCTACAATATTTTGCATAATATTTGCCTGAAGTAGTAGATGGTTGATTTAAACCAACAATAATTTGCGAGATTGTTTTCGTGGTCGTGGAATCTTCAGACACCGTGCGTTTTGACCTTTCACCTTCACTTCCATTGAATAAACGGTTGCCAGTTGCTTGACGCCGCCTTCCACCGCCAGGTCAAAATCCTCCCATGCCTTGCGAATTCTTCGGATAATCATGTATGCGAACATTACCACAAACGCACCTGCCTGTGCGTTGTACGCAGACAGATCATACAAAACAACTTCGGCTTTTTTTCTCCCCGTCTTGATTCAAAAAGCTTCTGCTCTATCTTTCCCTGATTCTCCGCCAGCCATGCTAAATTCCCGTACAGACCATTCTCATCAAATCCCCGTCTCATGTCTAACACATCACCGGGTGCATGCTTCTTAATAACAGGCATTACCGCTTGAGACCACATGGTGATATGCTATCTACACAAATGCCTTCTTCCCATTCTTCTTTAACAAATTCCCTCCAATTCTCCGGGGCATTGCGACACGATACACATATCCCAATATCTCAAAGTCCTTCGGTTGTACTGTCCGAATCCTTTATTTCTGCGCCACAACATGCGCATTGCCACGTAATCATGTCGCTGCTTATATGACCGCCAACATCACACATGAGACACTCCTTTTCGTAATAATAGTTCACCAGGACACGGAGAACACGGGAAGAAAACAAATGAAAAGGGAAAAATCCGAATAATGTTTTTGTTTATCCTCTAATGATCTCTGCGATCGTTCGACTGAGCTCACGACGAAGTCTCGGTGTTCTCTGCGGTGTGCTGAACTGTTACTTTTCGTAAAACATCAGGTCTTCTTTCTACTGTTATTCACAAAACATTGTAATACATCCGTCTCGGTAATCAAACCAACCAACTTATTTTTTTCTTTTACCACAGGCAGTCCACCCACCTTCTTATCAATCATAATTTGGGCAGCTTCCTCAATCGTTGCATCTGGTGTAACGGTAATTACATTTTTCGTCATTACCTCTGAAACCTTAATGGAATCGAGGAATTCCTTGTTTTCCTTCCAGTTTGTAAGGATGGAAGTTAGTGATGCACGATAGAGGTCTCTTTGCGTTAATATGCCTACAACAGTATCATCTTTCACAACGGGCAAATGCCGTATCCTCCCCAAATACATAATATCATTGGCGAAACCGAGTTTCGAATCAGCGTTTAAGGTTACCAGTTGCGTCTTCATCACGTCTTTTACTAACATCTTTTTCCTCCATTTCTATGGCATTTTTAAGCCCCGTTTCCCATTCTGGTCCATAATAATTTTGAAGATTTTTTTGTATCTTTTCTTGCCATCTGTGGTATGCCTGTTTTATCGTATCGATGGGCTGATATTTTTCTGATAAATATAGAATATCCTGCGTTCGTTTCGGTAATGGAATCAGCATGCAGTTCAATTCTTCTCATCCTACAGATATTGTCGCAAGATGGACATCTTTTGCATCTATTATTAACTCTCTTGCAATGTGCACTTCTTCGTTGACAAATATATTCCGGATCACATCAATATCGTCCAGAATTGCATAAAAAGCATCCCAATTTCTTTTGTATACAAGATTTTTATTCGTGGCGCCATTTACTTTCATGACAATCTATACTGTTATGCGAGTTGCCTTTTCATCAATTAAAAATAACAATCATTCCTCCGGTTGCGTAACGGCCTACTCTACGGTATTAATCAAGAAACTTTAATATATATTTCCCGTTTAATTTGGTTATGTCGTCTCGAAATATTTTTTATGTTCCCATTCTGTTACCTGTATCCTGTATTCATCCCATTCAGCCATCTTTGAATGTATGTACACCTGGTAAGTATGAGAACCTAATGTCGTCTCCATCAGCTTGTTTTTCTTTAATTCCTCAAGTGCCTCATTCAAAGAGCCTGGGAGGGTCGCGATATTTCGGTATGCTAATTCATCCTTATTAAACTCATAGACATTTTCTTCTACAGGATTAGGAGGCGTGAGGCCTCTTCGAACACCATCAAGCCCTGCTTCCAGCATGACTGCAAGGGCGAGGTATGGATTATTGCTGGGGTCTGGACATCTCAACTCTGCCCTCGTTGCCTGTTCTCTTCCCGGAGAATATCGTGGAATTCGTATTAGGGCGGAGCGATTTTTTTGCCCCCAGCAGATATATACCGGCGCCTCATATCCAGGTACTAGTCTCTTATAGGAATTTACCGTTGGAGATAAAATGGCGCTCATAGCCCGTACATGTTGCAGTTGGCCTGCAATGAATTGTCGTGCTGTCTTACTGAGCTTATATTCATCCTTTTCATCGAAGAAGATATTCTTTCGCGTGGTGATATCAAAAAAACTTTGATGGCAATGCATCCCGCTGCCACATACGCCAAAGATGGGTTTCGGCATAAAGGTACCATATAAATCGTGTTTATGCGCAATGGATTTTACTACCTGTTTAAAAGTCAGGGCGTTCTCAGCCGTTTTCAATGCCTCTGCATATTTAAAGTCAATTTCATGCTGCCCCGGAGCTACTTCATGATGGCTCATTTCGACATTAAGGCCCATTTTCTCCAGCGCAAAAATGATATCTCTTCTGACATTTCCCGCAAGGTCTCTTGGTGAAAAGTCGAAATAACTTCCCACATCATGCGGTGTAGGCTCCACCTGCCCGTCGCTCTTGGGTTTGAACAAGAAAAATTCTAATTCTGGTCCTACGTTATATTCAAAGTTCATTGACCGGGCATTTTTTATTGCCCTTTTTAAGATATATCGGGGGTCTCCCTCAAAGGGGGAACCATCGGGCATATAGACATCACAAAAGAACCTTGCAGTTGGCTCTTCAGTTTCCCAGGGAAGCAAGGCATAAGTACTTGTATCTGGCTTTAAATACATGTCGCTTTCAAAGATTCTTGTGAAACCCTCGATTGACGAACCGTCAAACCACGTCCCCTTTTCTATGGATTCTGGAAATTTTTCTATAGGTATAGTAACGGCCTTGATATTCCCGTTAATATCTGTAAATTGCAATTGGACAAGTTTTACATTGTCTTCTTTTGCCCGACTGATAACTGATAAGTCTGTATGCTCACCGGTCATATAAATTTTACCTTTCTAACGCTATTGGTTATATTTTGCTGCACTGCAACCTAAACTAAATACAAAAAGATAATTTATCTCTAAAAAGTTCATGAATTTTAATCATATTACTCAAAAAAAACAAGTAATTTATAACTAATCAGTATGTGGTTGGTACTTGACACTATAAACATGTCGTGCTAAACTTCAATTCGAGTTCTAAAATTTTATGAAAAATGTTTCTGATGAGACGATTATGGGAAAAGTAGTTGCAGTTTGTATTAGTGAAAAGAAGGGAATCCAAAAACGAGATGTCCGTACATGCAACTTAATTGAGCATTTTGGATTGGAAGGGGATGCCCATGCAGGAAAATGGCATCGTCAGGTTAGTTTGCTGGCGAGAGAAAGCGCAGATATTATGCGCGAAAAGGGATTAAACATTAAAGACGGTGATTTTGGAGAAAATATTGTAACAAAAGGCATTGAATTAAAATCCCTTCCCATCGGAACTGTTTTAAAAATTGGTGATAGCATAATCATTCGGGTGACTCAAATCGGCAAACTGTGCCACGACCGGTGCGCTATTTATTATAAGGCAGGCGATTGTATTATGCCGCGAGAGGGTATTTTTGCCGAAATTCTTACCGGCGGTACCGTTAAAGCAGGGGATGAAATTACAATAGCTCAAAAGGATACTGTAGTGAAAACATGATTCGGGCGGCCATCTTGACATTAAGTGATAAAGGTTCACGGGGTGAGCGTGAGGATAAGAGTGGTGAAGTCATCCGCAATATGCTTACGGGAATCGATGCAATCATCACAGACTACGAAGTCATTCCTGACGAGAAAGATCTCATCACAAAAAAACTCTTCGAATTTGCCGACAAAGCCGACCTCATTGTCACCACGGGCGGTACGGGTGTAGGTCCCAGAGATGTTACCCCTGAGGCGACGCGGGCAGTTATAGAAAAGGAATTGCCAGGTTTTTCTGAGGCCATGAGAATGGAAGGTCTCAAACATACCCCCAGGTCTATGGGATCAAGGGCTGTCGCCGGAATATACAAACAAACACTCATTATTAACCTTCCTGGAAGTCCAAAGGGTGTTGCTGAAAACCTGGCAGTTGTTCTTCCTGTCATACCACACACCATCGGTCTTATTAAGGGCAAAGTCAGCGACTGCGCAAAAGACCGTGAAAAACACGTTGGGTAAAAATCTCAAATTGTTCACATAGTAATCGTAAAAAATATCATGTATTTTTTGAGGTACAAAGTTGAAATTTTTGTATGACCATACTGTTACGGTAGTCTGGATGAGACCCAAAAAGGCAATGGCAGATATCCCGGGATTTATATCTTTTTTTATTAATCCTAATTTTATAGCGCTTGTCACTGTTTTCAGAAGTACCTTAAAATGTCTTAATTCTCAAGCGTTGTTTAATCCACTTAAAAACACTCAATCTGCCAGCGAGATTTGTAAATAAGAGCACCGGTAATGGCTGGAAGGGTAAAGTTGTTCGTCAGGAAAGTAAGATTTTTCTGATTTTCAGCATCGTAATAGCTTACTCGTCGTAACTTCTCTGAATAATCTTTTGCTTAATCAGCATTTGAAAGAACTATGGTTTGATCGCATATCAGACCAATAGATTTATCAATCGGATGTGAGTAGATTCTCTGAAATTTGTAATCTTGATAAATGAAGGAATGCTACCGCGCAAATCCATGAGAGTATGCAGTTTTATAGCTCCTTTATGCTTTCTAAATTTTGACCATTGAAAGAGGGAAAGGCATAAGTCAATCGTGGTGGAATCCAGGGCCATAGACGGTCTGACCAAGTGATCTACAAAAGAAGTGAAATAAATCAGCCGAATGGGAGGATACTACGCCCATATGAGACTAAAATAACGAGGCAAAAGGAAAAATGAGTAAAACAGACGTATCACTCGTAAAAAGTTAGCATCAAAATTTAACAAATGATTTTTGTAAGCCTAAATTCGCCCCTTGTATTTTTCAAAAAACGGTGTTTTCGTTCAGACACTAGGTAATAGTTTTTGGAGAAAATTTGGCGCTGCAAAAATCGTGGTAATGACCTGAAATTTTTGAATTTTATTGATAACTAATTGAATATCAGAAAATTACAGCATTTTTAGCACATGTTATTTTTACAGCGCCGAAAGTTTTATAATGAACTATAACTGAGGTGGAGTACAAACAGTCAGAATCCAGTGGATAAGTTATAAACTTATAATAATATAAACTATGAAGGCAGCCAGGACAAAAAGCCCTCCTGCTGCGAATAAAAATAGGGACCAAACGAGATGGTTCCGCAGGACCCTTACAGCGTTAGTAATCGCAGCAGTGGGGAGGTCGTCCCCTGGCTTCAGACGAAGCCCCACGAAGGGCTTGCCACCTACAATACCTGCTATGAGGACTAACAAACCACCTATTGCACCGAGTATCAGTATGACAAATAGCATTTCTTTTCTCCTTTCTAAAAAATGGTTTTTCGCTTGCATTGTTCACGTATTGCAAGCCGTATAGGGTCCGTCTCAACTACATATCGCCTCCTTTCTAAAAAATAGTCCATGTTAGAGATCTGTAAAATTACTGTAAAAGTTATTCCGAACCACTCGCTCCTGTCATTCTGAAGGAGCGACCACGACAGAAGAATCTTGCTCAGGTCAGGCTCTGCAAGGAATCTTGTAAGTTCACCCAGTAACGGACTGCTTGCCATTGACGATACAGGATGTCCTGAGCCTTTTGCAAAAAATGCACAGGTACACCTACTGGATAAACCAAAATGCCTATCTCCATAAAAGACTCGAATCTCCCCCCATTACCTCTAATGAGTTCAAGCACGCTATTAATTCCTTGATCGAACACTCATCCTTTAATGAATTATCAATGAACGAAATGCTTGCTAACATTAAGTGTACAGAAAAAACTCTGTATATCACAATATTCATTGACTTTTACAGAATTTTACGTACAACTCGCCTCAGCATAATACCTTCATTTGCTTTTGTCAATAGAAATAATTTCTTGCGCAGATTACGCAGATTTTGTATTGCATAATTCCACAGATTAACAGATTATTGGTATCTTGTAAGAATTTAGTTTTTTGAAAACATCCGCTGCATTCCGTATATCATGGCAGGAGCGATACATTTACTGCCTCGAAACACATCCCCGTCCCCCCCCTTTTTTAGAGAGAAGGTTGTTATGCCTCCCCTCTATGCAAGCTTACAGTTGGACAATTTTTTGCCGGACAAAGTGAGCCGTAAATGGCATACTCCAATTCATAATGCCAAGGAGAGGACATTTAGAATTAGAAGAACGTGAGGAAAGAAGAAGAAGAGGATGAGGAGTGAGGATAAGAGGCTGGGAAAAATTTCATTCACACATAAAATTATGGGCGATGGGCATTCGTCTGCCCGATCCAAATGCCTTGGACGTTACTTTGATACCCGGCGCTGCCTGCTGCCGCTTGTATTCGTTCCTATTTACCTTTCTGATGATCTCACGCACTATTTTTTCATCATATCCCATTCGAATGATTTCATCAACACCCTTTGCATCCTCCACATAAGCCTTTAGTATTCCATCCAGGATATCGTAAGGAGGTAAGGTGTCCTGGTCGAAT
>Ga0208373_1002913_pt1 | contig 17751 bp, 16 predicted proteins | sample RifOxyC2_FD_184036 | JGI IMG/M metagenome (GOLD analysis project Ga0208373, IMG submission 184036) | Soil microbial communities from Rifle, Colorado - Rifle Oxygen_injection C2 (SPAdes) | ecosystem: Environmental > Terrestrial > Deep subsurface > Rock core/Sediment | place: Rifle, Colorado... | reverse complement strand
TCAAGATACTTGCACTGGATGACGAAAGGAAGTCTCTCTTGTGGCACGCATGGTGCAGGGATAGATTTGACCTCTCGTCACCCTCATCATTGTAGAGTGATCTTCTCATACAATAACGACTTCTTACAGAGTGCTATCTGTATACTAGGGTAAAAAAACAACTACAATCAATGATTATTGTTTTATGCCTGTTCGCAGAACTCTTGTAGATTCAAAAAAAATTTCAGACATCAGACAACAATATTCCGCATAGAATCGTGTGCTGTAGCATTTTGGTCACATTCATCATATAAAAAAAATGGTAACCGATCTATAGAGGTGAATATAGCCGAGGATATTCTGATGCTACTTTGCGGATTGGCTCTTTGACTTTTTTTTAAAAAAATATAATACTAAAATGTATATAATTGCTAACACATTTACTAGTTATGACCAAATTAAACAGAGAGCGACCTGCGCATATTATGGAGAAGCGACAACAAGCAGCAAAAGAAGTTAAAGAAATATTACAAGAGAGAGATCGACATCGAAAATTGGCCGGTACACGCATTGAGAAGGCAAAAGATGCAATAGGCTTTGGTTCGCATAAAAAACGAGCTGATGAATTGAATGTAATGGCTCGTAATACCCTCGAAAACGCAAAAGCACCGATTAGACAATTAGAAGAAAATGAACGTTCTAGAGAAAATTTATTGTTTGATGATGGAACAGAGGTGGAAATACGTGGGATTCGTGATTATGATGAATTGTTTGCAGGTTTAGAAATTCTTGATCCTTTAGATCAAAGCATACACGAAGAGAGAATTCCTTCCACAGCTTCTATGGAGAGTTTATCAGAAGATGAATTAGTATATCTTACTCCCTCCGCTCTTAAACGTAGATTAGAAGTTTATTTACATACTAGTCCGGATTTTGTAATAGAACCCGCAGCTCTCAATCGTCAAAACTTAGTTGAAGACGGAAGGGGTGTTGGCTATTCGGAAAGTACCAACAGAAAAGCAATTTCATTTCAAGAGGCAATTGAAGTAATGCAAAATCAAGGCTTTCAATTCGTAAGAAAAAATGACGGCAAGATTGTTTGTGTATTTGATGCTACTGTGCCACGGGATCACAATACAAATGGTAGATTCTTGAAAATTATTCTTCGAGATCCGCTCTTGAGGGCAAGAACACCAGAAACAATACTGAGCAACCATGTGGGTCTTGCTGGTTTTGTAACCGTAACAGAAAAAACTACGCATGGCATAGTACTTGCTGTAAATGATTTAGCTAAAATATATAATGCTCCTACTGGTTATGAAACCATATCATCCAATTCGCTTCCTGATAATGCAGAATTTCCCATTATGGAAGATAATCGAGAGGGCGCATATAGTGGTTTGACACAGTATATTGAATTTCATTTTCAATATTTAAAAGAAACAGATGCTCAATGGAAGCAATTTTATCAAGATATAACTGCGCCAACAGGGCAAAAACATTCTATAACAAGAGAGCAAAAAATACGGTTTTATCATCTACTCGAAAATAAAGGTATGATAGCAAAAATGGCAGCTGAAGGTTATTTTCCAAACGAGCCCGTATATTACTTTGGATATGAAAATAAGCGTACTGATCTCACCATGGATAGTATGCAGAAAGATGGTTATTTAGCAGGCTTAAACAAAATTGGGATTGAAAAGTTTGCCTGCCCTGGATATTTATTGGATGAATTATTATGGCATTTTAAAAATCCACATTATCGTTACCGGGCAAGTCAAACAGCAAAATCGAAGGATTGATGAGTAGGGTATATTGTCCTGTCAAGCAGAGATTTTATTATCTAAAAATAGAATAATCTGTGTGTGCGAGAGTGTTTTGAATGATGCTATTTTCCAAAATATGTTTTGTTGTTGAAATAATTTTTGCAATTTGCACCTCTTCTTCTTTTGAAAATCGATTCAAAACAAAATCGGCAGTATCGTGAATAGGGGAGTCATTCAGCACACCAATTCGAATGCGACCAAATTCTTGAGTTCCAAGATGTTGGATGATCGATTGCACACCATTGTGCCCACCAGAAGAACCATTTGAACGCACACGAATTAAACCAAACGGAATATCTTTATCATCATGAATAACAAGAATGTTTGTTGTTGGAATGTGATAATATTCTGCAAGTGCACGAACTGCAATGCCGGAATTATTCATAAATGTGTGGGATTTGCACCACAATACGTCATTTTGCTTTGCTACCTCTGCTTGGAATTTTTTTTCAGCATGAAAATCAAGGTTGAGTGCATCGAGTACACGCCACCCAATATTGTGCCGTGTTTTTGTGTATTCTGTTCCTGGATTTCCAAGCCCTACAATAAGTTTCATATTTTAGCTTCCTGTTTCTATGATGATTTTTACACCAGAAAAGTCAAACGCATCACGCAGCTCACGTTCCAGAATGCGAGGAATTGCCTTTGGAATATCTTTGGGTTTATTCGTTCGAAAATAAAATCGTGGTGGTCGCACATCAGTTTGGCGTAAACTTTTCAACACTGCAACCGGTTTTTTGTATTTACGCATATTGCCAACTCGTGGATGATATTGTGCTTTTACTTTATCTAATACTGGGTGTAGTTGTTCTGTTGTTAACATGCGTGAATAATTATCTGTGACTTTCACCACCATGTCTAATACGTCACGTACACGAACGCTATCTTTTGCTGAAATAAAAATCATCGGTACCCAACGCAAAAAAGGGAGCGCTGCATCAAAATAGTTTACAAAATCATTAATAGTATTTGTTTCTTTTTCTTCAACAAGATCCCATTTATTTAATACCACAATAAATCCTTTTCCTAATTCATTTGTTAGTTGTGCAATTTTTTTATCTTGATCCGAAATACGATGATGTGCTTCCAATACTAACAACACCACATCAGCTCGTTCTATTGCCGACATTGATCCGCGCACACTTTCTTTTTCAATTTGTGCTACTCGTTTATCTTTCCAACCACTTCCGACACGTGCTCGCTTGCGTATGCCTGCAGTATCAATGAGCACAAACGGTTTTCCTTTATATTCATACGGAATATCATTTGTATCGCGTGTAGTGTGCGCTTTATCTGCCACCATAACGCGTTCTTCACCTAAAATAGCATTCAATAAAGACGACTTTCCTACATTTGGTCTTCCAACTATCGCTACTTTTGTTGTTCGATCCTCTCTATCTGCTGCTTGCATTTTGGCACCAATAATATGATATATAGCATCTAACAAATCACCGGTTCCGCGACCATTACGTGCAGAAATCATCATAAGAGAAACGTTGCCAAGTTGATGAATAGAGTTCATTGCTTCTTGTGCTTGTTTATCATCATCTATTTTATTTACCACAACAATAATTGGTTTTTTAGTTTGTTGTAATTCACGAAAGAGTTGTGTATCTTGTTGTAATACTCCTGTTTTTCCATCAACAATAAAGAGTATCACAGCAGATGCAGAAGCAGCACGTTGAGCAGCAGCAATGACTCGTTTTTCTAACTGTTCATCTTCTTTTACATCTAATCCGCCGGAATCTTGCAGAGAGAATTGCATGCCGCGCCAGACAACTGCACCATTTTTTACATCTCGTGTTGTGCCCGGAAGGGAAGAAGTAATAGCGTATTTTGTTTCTGTTAAACGATTAAATAGTGTTGATTTTCCAACATTCATTCTACCGATTAACGTGACAATAGGAAGAGAATATTTTTTTTGCATATATTATTGAGTTGCTCCTGCATCTTTCCCAAGAACAACAATAAATTGTACTTCTTTTGAAAGAGTGGATAGGTTAACGAGATGTGAATCAAGATCAGAGCTTAAACGTACAGCAGAATTTTCGCTTGGCCATGTTGCTCGAGCAATATTTCCACCGATGGTATGTTGTATAGCAGCGAGTGTTGCTGATTTTGTTCCATTACTTAAATCATAAATAATTGTATCTTCAGTACGCGAGGGTGCATTTCCTACAGATTGTACCTCTACACCGAGCGTTTGCAGTTCTTGAGATGTTTGGGATGCTAGACCTTCGATGCTAGAACCATTTTGTATGGCAACGAGTGCTTGTTCTTGTTGCACCAAATGAGTATCAGGAGATTCTATTGGAGTGGTTTCTGGTTGTTGCGATACAGCATCTGTAAATACTGATTGCACCATTGCGTGAATTTCTGAAAAATCACCTAAACCAGCATTTGGAATAATCACAAATGCACCATTATTTGCACGATCACCATAGACTAATCCATCAGCACCTTCTTGAATAACTTGATTTGTCATTTTATTTTTTTCTATCTTTCCCGCAATGGTGGCAAATTGGCTCATTTCCCAAATTTCTGCATTGGTAGAAATGTGATCGCCGAGCGTTTGAAGCATTTCTGTTATCTTGATTGGATTGAGTAATGTGGAACCGCTTAATACTTTTTCTTTAAATGCTTCTAAAATTTTCTGTTGCCTGGCAGCGCGACGGTAATCAGAGCCTTCGCCATTATTTCCTTTTCGTGAGCGAGCATATTGTAGTGCTTTTTCTCCATCCATATGTTGTTGTCCTTCTTGGAACGAGACTACTTGATACCCATAGTTATAATCAGGATAACTACGATCCGTGAATGCATTGTCTACATATACATCTAGTCCGCCTACATTATTTATCAAATCTCGAAAACCGGTAAAATCTGCTAACACATAATAATGGATATCCAATCCAGTTACTATTTCTGCTTTTTCAATAGCAAGTTCGATTCCACCGTAGTAATATGCTTCATTAATTTTGTAATACTCAGGGTACTTCTTTTTTGTATCTGATTCCGCATAGTATGGAACTTGTAAATCGCGCGGAATAGAAATCAGGGCAACTTGGTTTGTAGACGGTTTAATGGAAGCGATCATAATGGTGTCTGTCAGTGTTCCGCCCGGATGATCCTCACCGCCAATGCCAAAAAGCGCTACAGTAATTTGATCTTCTTTTTCTCCTTTTAATGGTTCGACATCTTCATCTACAATGCGGCGTACTTGTTGAAAAAAATTTTTTTGATCTTGTTTATCAGTAATTTGATTTTTTGTCAGTGTATATGCATACGCACCAAAACCAATCAGCCCAAAACCAATGAGCGCTAGTATTGCTAAAAGAAAACCTCTGAGACGATGTGATTTTTTTGTATGGGAAGAGAAGTCAAGAGGAGTTGATTGAGGTAGGGGAGAAGGCGAAATAGCATGCTCTTGTTTTTGTTCTTCCAAAGGCTGCTCTACCTGTTTTAACAATGGCAGAGATGTTTTTGCAGGATGCTGCTGTTCTAGATTTTTTATTCGTTTTGTTTTTGGCATATCATATCTTGTAGAAGACGCCCCGACGGGGGCGTCTGTACATAACAAAAATAGTATACAAAAGCAAAACTAGATGGTCAATGGCGTTCATAACATATTTTGTATGAGTAGGGTGGAGGCTACAGGTAAAGTATGATATACTGAGTATGTATTTTTTATTCATTTTTATGACAGACTTAGAGCATCAACAAGCAGTACCGCAAAACACGTTTCAGCCCATGTTGCCATTGGTTCTGCTTATTTTAGATGGATGGGGTATTGCCGCTCCTTCACGCGGAAACGGTATTTCTCTTGCTCGTACACCTGTATTAAATAAACTGATGCAAGAGTATCCGGCAGTTACATTGCATGCTTCTGGTGAAGTTGTGGGGTTGCCGTGGGCAGAAAAAGGAAATTCAGAAGTTGGACACTTAAATTTAGGTTCAGGGAAAATTATTTATCAAAATTTACCCTTGATTAATAAAGCGATTGCAGATGGAGTTTTTTTTCAAAATTCGTCTTTTGTTCATGCAATGCAAACAGCAAAAACACATCATTCCAAATTGCACTTTATTGGTCTAGTGAGTGATGGTAACATTCATTCCAGTCAGGATCATTTGTATGCATTATTGGAAATGTGTAAACAACAAGGAGTCACGGATAATGTGTTCATTCATGCTATTTTAGATGGGCGTGATACTTCAAAAAATGCTGCTTTGGGATTTATAGCACAATTAGAAACGAAAATGCATGAATTGGGTATTGGAAAAATTGCTACTCTTGCCGGCAGATTTTACGCCATGGATCGAGATAACCGGTGGGATCGAACAGAGAAAACGTATAATGCTATGCGTTACGGTAAATCAGACAAAGTATCAGATAGTCCATTAAAAGCTATTGAGCAATCCTATACACAAAAAGTATTTGATGAAGAATTTTATCCTACGGTTATTTTTTCTGAAGCCGGCACACCCATTGCTACCATTGATGACAATGATGCCATTATTTTTTTCAATTTTCGTGCTGATCGTGCGCGTCAATTAACAAAAACATTTGTGCTTCCCGGTTTTTCAAAATTTAATCGAGGAAGATCACTGGAAAATCTGACATTTGTTTCTATGACAGAATATGAAAAGAATCTTCCGTTGAAAATTGCATTTTATCCTGATGTGGTGCATGAACCTGTAGCAAAAGTACTATCAGACAATGGATTAAAGCAATTGCATATTGCAGAAACAGAAAAATATGCTCATGTGACGTTTTTCTTTAATGGTGGTACAGAAGATCCGTTTCCAAACGAAGAACGTATATTAATTCCATCTCCGCGTGTAAATTCATATGATCAAACTCCTGCCATGTCTCTCCATGCGATGTTGCAACGCATTGTAACGGAACTACAATCTCAGAAATATCATTTTATTGTGGCCAATTTTGCAAACGCAGACATGGTAGGGCATACGGGGAATTTACAAGCAACCATTCAAGCGGCAGAAGAAATTGATAAAGCAATTGGAGTTTTGCAGGAACAAGTATTACGTATGAATGGAACACTCGTCATTACCGCAGACCATGGAAATGCAGAGCAAAAGGTGAATTTGCAAACCGGTGAAATTGTAAAAGAACACTCAACAAACCCCGTTCCACTTATTATGGCAAATGCTTTTTTACGACAACAACGATTGATGTGGCCGCAAGTGATTGACGGTGATCTTTCTCGTATGCAACCGGTTGGAGTGCTTTCTGATGTTGCTCCGACAGTACTTACATTAATGGGATTACCAGTGCCACCAGAAATGACCGCTCGAAGTATTATTCGTTTATAAATAATAGGAACTTATGAAACAGTTTGATATGGTGAGTGTGGGGAGTGCATTACGAGACGTTATGTTTTATTCAGATCAATTTTTGGTTATTCGTAATCCGAAGCATAATGACCCGACAGTACAACGATTGATGTGCTCTGAATACGGAGCAAAAATTCGCAGTAATCGCGTTTTTTTTATGTTTGGCGGCGGGGCAGCAAATGTAGCGATTAATTGTGCGGGTTTGGGTTTGAAAACAGGAATTATTACAGCAATTGGACATGATGATATTGATGCACAGGCCATTCTTCAGCAAATGGATAAATCTGGCATAGACTCTTCTTTTATTCAACGTACAAAACGGTTTGGCACGGGCTTTTCATTTTTAGCAATTGATGAGAGAACCGGAGAGCATGTTGCATATATTTACTATGGCGCATCGCAAGATATTTTTTTACCAGCATCAACAATTCAACAATTTGAAACAAAGTGGTTTTATATTGCATCATTAAATACGAAACAATGGAAAGAAGCATTACAAGTTTTATTTACAAAACATAACTCAGCTATTGCATGGAATCCGGGCAATGTGCAGTTACAAAGTGGCTATCGAGGATTGCGTCAATTTTTGAAGAAAACAGATATTTTGATTTTAAATAAGGATGAAGCAACAGAATTAGTCTTTTCTCATCAGCATCATCAACAGAGAATGAGTATTCCACAGATGATGACTGCGATTTACGGATTTGGTCCGCAGATTGTAGTGATTACTGATGCGCGCAATGGTTCATATGCTTTTGATGGAAAAAAACAGTATTCAACAAAAAGTGTTTCCAAAAAGAAACCACTAGATACAACCGGCGCAGGAGATTGTTATGGATCTTCGTTTGTTGCGGGTATTATTCGATACAATGGAAATATAGAAAAATCAATGAAGCTGGCCTCAAAGAATGCTGCATCTTTGGTTCAGCATATTGGTGCACAAAATGGACTTCTTCAGTGGAAAGATTTACCAAAAAATTTACAACGCAGTGTATGAACATTCCATGGAATACACCACTGACAAAACAGCCGCGTCTTATTTTAGAAGATGCAGGATATCATGAGTTTGTGGATCCGCGCACCTACAAAGTAAGTTATGTCATGCGTGTTGGTCAAGCATTTTATCCCCGATATCACGTATATATTAATGTAGAAGCAGAGGCTAGTGGAGAATTCAGTTTGCATGTCGATCAAAAACATACAAGTTACGAAGGGCAAACTGCTCATGCGGGTGAATATAATGGGTCACTTGTTTCTGAAGAAGCAGCACGTTTACAACGGTGGCTGGTATATTATACTCAGCGCTGATTGTGTATATATTGTGTGGGGGTTGCATAAAATGTAGAAGAATGTTATTATAGATCACGTTGATTGAGTATATTTCCTCCATAGATATCGTGCATGTACCAAAATTGGGATACATTGTCACTTAAACAGTTACCTGACCATTCTACACCAGAGGAGGCTGTAGAATGGAAACGACATGTGCACAATTTTCACTACACCTATTTCATGGTCTCAAGTGAATGATGAAATAGGTATAATAACTATCCAGAAATGGCTGAGGTTATTTTAAAGCACAACATAAACGCTGTACCTCTATTTATACGTTTTGAATAAAGAATTATTTGTTATCATTGACGGTGACCCAAATCATTCGTTACTACCATAATTTTATGAACGCATTGCACAAAGATTCAAATCATCATGCAGCATCAGAACAGAGTGTCACGCATACAGAGCATCAACAGGTCGAGCTCTCCAAAAGTGTTGGAGCCTTAGTCTTTAATCAACATTTGCACGTTTTACTTATTTTCCAACAAAAAAATCGATATTGGGAATACCCAAAGGGAAAAGTAGAAGCAGGAGAACGTGAGTTTGATACACTTCGTCGTGAAATTTTTGAAGAAACAGGTATTCAACATTTTCATTTAGTGAAAGGTTTTCGAAAATCTATGTATTATGATTTTCATTATAAAGGGCGCTTGATTCGCCGTAAAGTTGTGTATTATTTAATGACAACGCGTGATCGGGTGCGTATTTCGAAAGAGCACGCACGGTATGCGTGGCTTCCTGCTGATCGAGCAAAAAAAAGACTCAAGCATCAAAATCAAATTGTCTTAATTGATGAAGCAATTAAACGTATTCGCGATGAACAACAATCACAACGATAGTAAACAATATCAGTGGAAAATTGCTTCTACTGTACCATCAGAAATAACAGCTCGCTTTCCAGAGTGGAACATCGTCACTGCTCAATTATTATATAATCGTCAACTGACCACACAAGAAGATGTGGATCATTTTGTATTGCCGGATTATGGACAAGATCAACATGATCCGTTTTTATTTCGCGACATGAAGAAAGTAGTGGCACGTATTAAACAGGCGGTTCTAAAAAAACAAAAAATAGTTATTCATGGTGATTACGATGCAGATGGTGTATGTGGTTCGGCTGTCCTCTATAAAACACTTCAAAAAATTGGCGCAGATGTGAGTGTGTATTTACCACATCGTGACACAGAAGGGTATGGATTAAATTTGAATACTATTCAAACTCTTGCTGATGCTGGAACACACTTAGTGATTACTGTTGATTGTGGTACTTCAAATAAAAAGGAAATTGCAAAAGCAGTTGAATTGGGAATGGACGTTATTGTGACAGACCACCATTCTGAACCGCCTGAACTTCCGAAAGAGGCCTGTGCAATGTTAAATCCGAAATTATCACAGGAAACATACCCATTTCGTTTTTTGGCGGGTGTTGGAGTATCCTTTAAACTCTGCCAAGCATTAATACGAGAGTATGCGCTTGGTGAAGCATTTGAAAAATGGCTACTGGATTTAGTTGCAATAAGTACAGTGACAGATTTTGTTCCATTGATTGGAGAGAATCGTGTGTTCGTGAAGTATGGTTTAGTCGTGATGAAAAAAAATCTACGCCCAGGGTTGCGACAATTATTTTCTCAGATGAATGTAGAAGTAAAAACGGTTTCTTGCGAAACCATTTTATTTAAAGTAGGGCCACATATTAATGCAGCCGGTAGAATGAAACATGCGAATGCGGCGTTTGAAATGTTGGTAGAGGAAAATGAAGAACAGGCAGCGTTATTAGCGGCAAATATTGTGCAAGCAAACAAAGAACGTCAACGCGTTTCTGCGCAAATGTCAAAAAGAGCATTGGAACAAGCTGAATTGCAAAAAAATGAATTTGTTATTATTGTAGAAATTGATGATTGTCCAATTGGGTTAGTGGGATTGGTAGCTGGTAAAGTTGCTTCTACGTATCATCGGCCAACATTTGTAGTGGGAAGAATGGGTGAGGAAATTGCTGGTTCTGGTCGCTCGATTGAGCAATTTGATTTAATTGATCACATGCATGCACTTGATAGATTATTTGCAAAATATGGAGGACACCCGATGGCCTGTGGTTTTACGATAAAAAATGCGCAAGCGTTTGAGCAGTTTAAAGCACAAATGCGAGAGCGAGCTTCAGCACAATTGGCATCAACCGATTTACGAAAAATATTGAATATTGAAATGGTGTTAGAGTTGTCTTTGGTTGATTGGAAATTGATTGATGTGGTTGAACAATTTTCACCTTATGGAGAGGGAAATCCAGAACCGACGTTTGTTTCTTATGGGGTGCGAATTGAAGATATTGCATTTATTGGAAAAAATAGTGACCATGTACGTTTGGTGGTTTCGCAAGGCAATGTACGAAAAAAATGTATTGGGTTCGGCTTTGGAAAAGAGTGGTATAAGCAGTTGCATATAGGAGATATTATTGATGTTACCTATCATGTTGGAGTGAATGAGTGGAATGGGAATCGAGAAATTCAATTATTATTACAAGATATTCAAAAAAATGTATGAAATATATTGTATATACTGATGGAGGCGCTCGTGGAAATCCAGGGCCTGCTGGCATTGGGGCGGTAATTTATAACATTTCGGGTGAGGTGATTGCGGAAGTTTCTGAATATATTGGAAAGTCGACAAACAACGATGCAGAGTATCGAGCATTACTTACGGCGTTGCGGAAAGTACACGAGTTGGGCAACGCAACAGAAGTAGAATGTTTTTTGGATAGTCAGTTGGTAGTACGACAAATGAACAGAGAATATAAAGTGAAAGATGCAAACCTTGCTTCACTTTTTGTGCAAGTACATGCTGTGATTTTACATCTGGGACAAGTGCATTTTGTGCATGTCCCGCGGGAGAAAAATAAAGAAGCTGATCGATTGGTCAACCGTGCTATTGATAGTGTTACTTCATGATGCAGAAATTGTCGTTTCGAACAGGCAGAGTTACATTTTTGATGAGTTTTGGTATACTATACTGAATAATAAATAATTATATGATATGCAGAATAAAAATGTGTTTATTGCGTGCTGTATTTTAGCATTACTTGCCATGAATGTAGGAGGTTTATGGTTTATCTATCAATCTCGTGATAGTGACACTACATTGAAGAATACCAATGCTCCAATTGATATTTTTTCTACACAAAAAAATGCGTCAGAGTTGAAAGCATTTTCTTCTGCAGAAGAATATACAGCATATATTGCAGACGCACATGATTTACAGGGGAATGGATATAGTTCATTTACCAATTCGTTGTCTACAGTTACCCCACAAGTTGTTTCCACAACTCTTGGCGCAGCAGAAACACTTGATACATCTGCAGTAAAAAGTGCATCACGCACTACGATTGACCGTTTTTCTTCGACAAATGTTCAAGTGGAGGGAATAGACGAACCGGATATTATTAAAACAGATGGAGAGCAGTTGTATCTTTCTTCAGAATATCGATTTTATTATCGAACGATGAGCAGTCGACCAATGATAGATATTGTTGAAAATGGTATGCCGTCGGAAAAAACACATATTATTCAAGCACTTCCACTCGATAAACTGGGCATTTCTTCTTCAGTGGATGAAAGTGGAGAACTTCTTTTACAAGGAACGACTCTATTGGTTATTTCTGCAGGGAAAATTGTGGGGTTTGACGCACAAGATCCAACTTCTCCCAAAAAAATATGGACCATGGAATTTTCAGACAATACAGCATATGAAAGCGCTCGATTGCTCAATGGTACATTATATCTCATTACAAAAACGGCAGTCAGTGAAAGTCAGCCATGTCCATTAGAACCGATGAAAATGGACGGGGTAGGAGTTCGTGTAGAATGTCAATCTATTTATCATCCAGTACAAGTAATTGCTGCAGATTCGACTTATACCGTTATGCATATTGAAATCGCAACAGGAAAAGTGCAAAAGCAAATTGCTATGATTGGCTCACCAGATAATTCAGTGTTGTACATGTCTCCTGATAATCTGTACCTCAGTTACGCGTCTGCGGTTGACTTATTTTCTGTTATGTATGATTTTTTTACAACAGATGGAAAAGGATTATTTCCAGATACTGTGGTACAAAAATTGAAAAAAGTAAAAGAATATGATCTTTCTCTTGCAGCAAAAATGATGGAATTTGGTTCAATTATGGAAGATTACCAACGATCTCTTTCTGATGATGAGCGATTACGTCTTGAAAATGAAGGTGAAAATCGAATGCATCAATATATGTCTGTTCATAAACGAGAAGTAATTACATCGGCAATTTCAAAAATTTCTCTTGATACATTTACAGTTACAGCAACTACTACTGTCCCCGGGACATTGTTGAATCAATTTTCGTTAGATGAGTATCAAAATAATTTACGTGTTACCACAACTGTAGACAATATGGGAATCTTTGGGTTTGATATAAGTACAGAATCAGTGAATGACTTATATGTTTTGGATTCAGGTCTGCAAATTGTTGGCAAAGTAGAAGACCTTGGCGCCGGTGAAAAAATTTACTCTGCTCGATTTATTGGGGATAAAGGATATCTCGTCACATTTCGACAAACAGATCCATTTTATGTATTCGATTTATCTGATCCAAAGAATCCGCAAAAAACAGGGGAGTTAAAAATTCCAGGGTACTCTTCTTATTTACATCCTATTTCTGATACGTTGATACTTGGTGTTGGAAAAGAAAATTCGAAAGTGAAATTATCGCTCTTTGATGTTTCAGATCCGAAAAATCCGCAAGAAGTTTCAAAATATATATTGGATGAATATTGGTCAGACGCTCTCAATACGCAGCATGCATTTTTGCAAGACGAAAAACATCAAGTATTTTTTATTCCAGGCAGTCAAGGAGCGTATGTGTTTTCATATGCAGAAAATACGTTAGAATTAAAAGTTGCTGTGAGCGAAACGCAAGCAAGACGCGCAATATATATTAATGATGCTCTATACATTGTGACAGATGATAAAATAGTTGTTTTATCAGAAACTGATTGGAAACAAGTGGCATCTTTGGATTTGGAATAAATTGCGAAAGTAGCACGTATAAGCGGGTGACAGACAGCCCACCGAGGGAAGCACCATTTCAATTCAATGCAATAGCGTAGCGTGCAGTGAATTGAATGGATGCTTCCGCGTAGGCTTTCACCCGCTTATACGTTGAGTCCTTGCTTTCGTTTCTCTGCTAACCAGTATGATTCTTGACGGCACAATTTGTGTGCATCGTCCTTATTGATGAGTAATTGTTTTATAGCTTCTTCTAAAAAGATGCCACCTTGTGATCCTTTTACGAGTACAAGCGCACCCTGCGAAATGCGCGTACGCAGTAACTCACCAATTTTTTTTGCATTTTCGCTCCATTCTAGGTGTTGAAGATGCGGCTCTTTTTTATTGAGGGAAGTAAGGAGCGGCATAATATACTGCCGTGTCAGCGGTCCTGTACAATAACATTCGTCAGCTACTGTAAATATATGACGTGCAATTTCCATATGTGCTGCTTCTGCTTCTCCACCAAGTTCATTCATATCACCACACACAACAATAAGTGGAGATTGGTGTTGTTGTTTTAATTCATGTGTAAGCGTAAGAAATGCATGCATTGCTGCTGGTGAAGAATTATAAGATGAGTCAATAATAGTAGAATTGTTTATACCACAAAATACGGAGGAGCGTCCCTTTGGTAGAGAAAAATTATGTTCTATTGCGGTACACATTTCTGGAATAGGGATATGCAACTGAAGACCAGTCAACAAAACTGCGGCAAATAATTCACGATACTCTATAGGCAGTATGGTATTACGAAAAACAAGTGCGAGAGCAATTTTTTTTTCATCAATAGAGAGCATGTATTCAAATCGGGTGTTGGTAGAAGAAATAGTGTGATGAGCATACGAGATAGTATTGGTTTCATCACGACCAAATGTTTGAAGCACTGGGATTTCGTTTGCCGAATTGGATGATCGAAATTGTTCCATAACAGCATGAATATAGGTGTTGTCTGCATTATAAATACCTACCTTGCAATGAGAAGCAGTAATGATTTTTCCATCTTCTTCGGCCATAATTTGCAATGCAGCTTTAGTTTTATTTTGACAGCTATCTTTTACTGCTTGTTCAAAGAAAGCAATATGAGTAGGAGTGACATTTAAAAATAATGCAATGTGCGGTTTGATAATGGAAAGTAAAAAGCTCATGTTTTTTGGAGGATAGGGCGCATCTGTTCCCATTTCGGCAATCAGGTATTGAATACGGGAGTTGCGTAAGTGGAATATTCCGAAAGGAGCTTTAAAAAGTACACGTATCCAGTTACCATATCCATATCCAGCAATGGGTATTCCAAGGATACCAAGCGGTATACCAGTTTCAGAATTTCCTGGAAGAATAGTAGTAGACGCCTTGTCTTTCAGCATTGCATAGAGAGCATGTTTGGTTGATGTTTTGCCAACAGCACCAGCAATACCAATAATAGTAGGCGTATATATACGCAATGATATGCGTGCAAATAGCCGCAGATATGCAAGCACCACTCGTGCTGCGAATTGATAGATTTTTTTTGATATCATCATACGTATTAATGTGTTATAATACTACCATAATTTTATAATATCACCATGTGACAGATGTTTTGCTTGCATTTTCGCTTGCCGTAGATTGTTTTGTTATTTCAATTACGTTAGGGATTCGGGAGCGCACAAAGCTTTCTTCAGTTATTATGGTGCTTATTGCTCTTGTGTTTGGTTTGTTTCAAGCTGGCATGCCTGCATTTGGCTTTGTATTGAGCACAACGTTTTCACGCTATATTTTGGTATTAGATCATTGGATTTCATTTATTTTATTGGCAGGGGTTGGTTTTCTCTCTTTATATGATGCGTATAAAAAACGAGGGCAAACACACACGCACGTTACGCAATTAAGATTGATATCAATTTTTTTACTTGCTATTGCAACTAGTATAGATGCATTTGCTGTGGGGCTTGCATTGCCGACAGTATCCTCGCATATCTTTGTTACTATTAGTATCATTGGCATCATTACATCGGTGTTGTCGTTTATTGGCATGCGTTTTGCTACACGTATTCCTGAACGTTTGTCTGATCCGTTTGAATTTATTGCAGCTTTTGTTCTTATTGGATTGGGATGCAAAATCCTTTTTCAACATTTTTTATTATAATCAATTCACTGTATTTGTAAGCTGAACCTTGGACAAATTGTATAAAAAATACAAGAAAATATTAGCACTATTTCTATACAGTGCATCCGAATTTTTCTTATAATATAGGTACAAATCATAACTCTACGGTAATTGTAAAAGTGATTTTATCTAAATAGTATATTTTTCAACTACACGTATGTTCATTCGAGAAAATTCTCCTGAAATCAAATCAAATCAATTAGAAGAATGGAAATTAAAATTTAATATCCAACGTGCATTATTCCTTTCTACTGTGAGACAAAACGAAAAAAAAGTTACACTGAAATTTTCAAATTTATTAAAATAACAGTATTATATCACCGGAGTATTTGTGACACTTCCAAAGGTATCTAAAAACCACGTCACCATTGCCCAGGAAGATAAAATAATAATAACACCTACTAATGCATTGCGAAGAAGTATTCGTGCTTTCTTTGCTTTTTCTTCATTGCCGGCAGATGTTAACCACATCAGACCTCCAATGATGATCATGATAACTGAAAAAAGCGCAAGTATAGACAACAGAAGATTAATAAGAGACACAACAATCTCAATGAGATCACGTCTACCAAGTGCAATATCGTAATTTGTATTAATTTGCGCAATAACACGTAGCGGAACTGTAATAACGAAAAATGCTATACTCAAATAAAGATATTTCATATCTTTCACATCATAGTAAGACAAGTATAAGGGAAACATAAGAAACATAAGAATTTTTTTTCTTTTTTTTGTACGTTCTGCAGTATTTTGTATCAAACAAGAACATTGATAGTTTTCAATGTATCACTTTTGCTATACAATATATATGTTACGGATAAGTGCGATAAGAACTGTATACTATGTTTTCATTTATGCAAACTTCCTGGTTTATTTTGCCCCTTTCTATTATTGCTGGATTACTTATTGGAATACTCATTGAATACATCTTGTTTCATCGATTGCGTCATATGGCGCAACGCATTCAGATTGAAGGTATTACTATTTTTATTCGCTCAATTCGTGGCATGATTACTGTATGGTGTGGTTTATTGGTACTGTACATTTCTCTCCCTCGAATCTCTGTACCATTCCAGATGATGGCATTGCTCAATAATTTTTTATTTATCATGATTGTGGTATCGTCTGCAGTATTTTGTTCACGTTTTGTTATTGGGCTGATTCATGTATATGTGCGTCAAAAAAATGTACTTCCTTCTTTGTCAGTATTTACAAATGTTATCCGTGCTGTCATTTCAATTGTGTCAGGTCTTATTATTTTGCGTTATTTGGGCATTTCTATCACTCCATTATTAACGGCGTTTGGTATTGGTGGTTTAGCGCTTGCTCTTGCTATACGTCCTCTTTTAGATAATGTATTTTCTGGTTTACATATTGCCGCTTCGCAAAAATTACAACCGGGTGATTACATTACTTTAGAAAGTGGACAACGAGGAAAAATTCGCGATATTACGTGGAGTAATACAGTTATAGTTGATGATGCTAAGCGTGTTACTATTGTGCCAAATTCCAGACTCGCTTCATCTATTATTGTGAATCATGATTTATCTCGAAAAGAAAAAGGAGTACCGATTGAAGCACGTGTAAAAAGTACCAGTGATTTGCAACGTGTTGAACACATAACACGAAATGTAGCTTCTGCCATATCATCATCGTATCGTGGGAATACTGCCGTAAGCGAACCGATTGTACGTTTTCATACGTGGGGTTCTGATGGTGTACAGTTTACTATTATTATTTTTATTCCGAAATCAATTGATGCCACAGTTGTAAAACATGAATTCTTGAAACAATTGCTCACACGGTACAAGAAAGAGAAAATTGAGTTGACATGAATTTTAAGTTATAGTAATTATATAGTATAATTATTTTATTATATGAGAGGTATCGTCGCAATAACCGTATTTGTCTTTGCCTTAATGATGGTTGGTTTTTTTTAACCTGTGTATTTGACTGACGCAGAGATAATAAAAAGAAATCCTCACAATAAGAGAGGAGGCATGATTATATTTTGTTTATTTCTATGAAAGTGTATATTGTTGG
>Ga0208373_1002911_pt1 | contig 17757 bp, 15 predicted proteins | sample RifOxyC2_FD_184036 | JGI IMG/M metagenome (GOLD analysis project Ga0208373, IMG submission 184036) | Soil microbial communities from Rifle, Colorado - Rifle Oxygen_injection C2 (SPAdes) | ecosystem: Environmental > Terrestrial > Deep subsurface > Rock core/Sediment | place: Rifle, Colorado... | reverse complement strand
GGATAAGATTAGTTCCTTTTTGCCCATTTTAGTCATATTATTTAACCCAAATTATTAATTAATTTGAGTTAGATTTTATATGACTCAACCGATAGTAGCAAAGTTAGAAAATAGATGGCTCAATTCGACCCCCTTGACTGGCATAAAATGGTTTTCAGAATTATTGCTCAAAGAAAGAGCGGGGAAAATTACCCAGAAACAAAAAGATTTTTTGACACAGATATACAATAGTAATCATAGAATGATTAGGCTGGTTAGTGATTTGCTTGATGTATCCCATATTGACACAGGAGCAAAGTTTGAAACACATAAAACCAAGTCTGATATTCAGGAAATGATAAATCAGGCGATTCAAGATAGTGTAGCGCTAATAGAAGAAAAAGATATTATTATAAAAGATAGGGTAAAGACAGTAAAAAGGATGGAGTTTGAATTTGATAAACAGAAAATCAGGCAGGTTTTTTATAATCTAATTAGCAATGCTATAAAATATTCCAAGCAGGGCGGGATAGTGGAGATTTCTTGCGACTGCGATTGGAAAAATAAAAAGATGATTAATTTTCATGTAAAAGATGAAGGGATCGGAATACCGAAAAGTCAACAAAACAAAGTATTCAGCAAATTTTTCAGGGCGGATAATGCGATAATTACTCAGGCAGACGGCACCGGACTCGGACTCTATATTACCAAAGCCATAATAGAAGCACATGGAGGTAAGCTGTGGTTTGAGTCGGAAGAAAATAAAGGGACAACATTTCATTTTTCATTAAAAAATTGAGAATAATACGAAATTTGTAGATTTGTATCATATTTAAGGATATGACAAAAAAAGAAGAACAATTAAAAAAGAAAGATGACGATTTGAGAGAGTTGGAAAGAATATTCCATGTTTTTACGGAAAAAAGCAAAGAGGCTGTTTTTTTGATATATAAAGATAAAATAGAATATGTAAATCCGGCATTATTAAAAATGTCCGGATATAAAGAGGGGGAATTAAAAAGCAAATCCTTTTTATTCCTGATTGTAGGACCCGAAAAGAAGAAATTCAAAGAACAGCAAAAGGCGCACATGCTTGGCAAAAGTTTTTCTCATATCGGAGAGACGAAAATGCTTTGCAGGAATAATAAAGAAATAGACGTGGAGTATGCGGCAACTTTGATGAAACATAAAAAAGGAAAGGCTGTTTTGGTTGCATTCAGGGATATTAGCGAGCGCAAGAAAGCTGAATATTTTTTGAGCCTTTCTGAAAAAAAATACAGAAGGCTGTTTGAAGCCGCTAAGGATGCTATCTTAATCGTGGATTACAAAACTGGAAAGATTATTGACGCCAATCCTTTTGTTCAAAAATTATTGGATCGTCCCTTGGAAGATGTGACAGGAAAAGAAATTTGGGAAATAAGTCCGTTTAGGAATGTTGTAGCCAACAGGAAGCAGTTTAGAAAATTACAAAAAGAGAAATATATCCGTTATGAAAATTTGCCTCTGGAGACCAGTCAGGGCAAATTTGTTCCTGTTGAATTTATATCCAATGTTTATAAAATCAACAATAAGCCAGTGATCCAGTGCAATATCAGGGATGTTGCGGAGCGCAAAAAAGCAGAAGAAAGGATGAGAAAAAGCGAAGAGAAACTAAAAATTGTTACAGAGAACATAAAAGATGCTGTTTTTGCCAAGGATATTGACAGAAGATATACCTTTGTCAATTCTGCCGCCGCTGAAATAATCGGACTTCCGATTGATAAAATAATCGGAAAAAAAGCTGAAGAAATTTTTTCAAAAAAAAACGCGCAAACAATCAAGAAAGTAGATGATATAAATTTTAAGGGCCAAAAAGTGGATCAGACGGAGAAAATGACAATCGGCAAGCAAGAACGTTTTCTTTATACTTCTCAAAATCCCACAAGGGATAAAGAGGGGAGTATAGTCGGAATAGTCGGCATTGTGAGGGATATTACAGAAGAAAATAAAACAAAAGAAGCTTTAAAAAAAAGCGAAGAAAGATTTAGGCTTGTTGCGGAAACAACCAATGATTTGATTTATGAATGGGATATAATTACAGACAGGCTTGATTGGTTTGGTGATATAGATTCTGTTTTGGGATATAAAAAGGGAGGATTCCCGAGAACGCTTAAAGCTTGGGTTGGAGCAATACATCCTGAAGATTTTAAGGCGGTTAAAGAAGTTATTGCGCAGCAAAGAAATGTGGGGGGATTAACCGACATTGAATATAGAATAAAAAAGAAGGACGGCTCTTGGAGGTATTGGACGGATAAAGGCCTTATTATAGCTGATGAATCCGGCAAGCCAAGCAAGCAGGTGGGAGCATGTACGGATATTACCGAGAGCAGAGAAGTGGAAGAAAAATTAAAAAGATCAGAGAAAAAATACCGCCATTTAATCAACACGATTGATGTGGGAGTTTATATAAATACCGGAGGGGCGCATGGGCAATTTTTAGATATTAATAATGCCATGATTAATATGTTCGGGTATAACAGGGAGGAGTTTGATAAAATAAGAGTTTCTGATTTATATCAGAATCCGAACGATAGAAAACTATATATCGATGAAGTAGTAAAAAATGGGGAGGCAAGAAACAGGGAATTGTTTTTAAAGAAAAAAGACGGCACCCGCCTGACGGCATTGGTTACCGCCAAAGCAGTATTTGATGAGCGCGGCAGGTTGAAGTGGACAGAGGGGGTGATAAAAGATATTACGGAGATAAAAAAAGCGCAGGAGGCACTTAAGAAAACAAAAGAAATTTTGGAAATAGAAGTACAGAAGAGAACCAAAGAATTGGCCGATGCCAATGAGCATCTCAAGGAGCTGGACAGATTGAAAAATATGTTTATGACCAGCATGAGCCACGAGCTTCGAACCCCCCTTAATTCCATCATCGGTTTTACGGATATTATGCTGGACGGATTTGTGGGGGATGTAAACCCTGAACAAAGAAAACAGCTGGGTATAATAAAAAATAGTGCGGACTACCTTTTGTCTTTGGTCAATGATATAATAGATATAGGGAAGATAGAAGCGGGAAAAATGGATTTTGATATAAAGAGATTTGACGCCCGAGAAATGTTTGAAAAAATCAGAAATCATTTTAAGCTTCTGGCACGCGAAAAGAATGTGGAATTATTGTTTAATGTTCCGGAAAATTTGATAATTGAAAATGATGAAAAAAAAATTGAGCAGATTATTATGAATCTTGTCGGCAATGCCATCAAATTTACCGACAGGGGAGTAGTAAGGGTTAAAGTTGAGCAAAAAGATAATAAATTAAAGGTTTCGGTTCAGGATACAGGAATTGGTATAAAAAAGGAAGACATAGATTTATTATTCCAGGCTTTTAGCCGGGTAGAAACTAAGAATCTGCCTAAAAGAGAGGGAACCGGAATCGGCCTTTATCTTTCCCAAAGAATAGCTAAGGCGCTCGGGGGAGAAATAAGGATTAAAAGCGAGATAGGAAAAGGAAGCGAGTTTACTTTGTTTGCGCCGCTCAAATATGATAATTTTTAAAAATTGATTTATTATGATTAAAAATGAAATCAAAATACTTATTGTAGACGACAACAAAGAGAGTAATTATTTACTTGAGGTAATGCTGAAGCAAAAAGGCTATATCGTGGATACGGCTTTTAACGGCCTTGAGGCCCTGAAAAAAATAAAAAAAGATTCTGTAGATATAATTATCTCCGATATTTTGATGCCGGTTATGGATGGTTTTGAGCTGTGCCGAAAATGCAAGGATGATGAGAAAATAAAAAATATCCCGTTTATTTTTTATACCGCAGAATATATTACCCGTGCCGACGAAAAATTTGCCATGAGCTTGGGCGCGGAAAAGTTTATTAAAAAACCTATAAAGCCAAATGATTTTTTGCGCATTATTGAAGAGGTTGTTCAAGATTATCAAGGGGGTAAAATTAAAATTTCAGAAAAAAAGCCGGAAGAAAAAGAATTCATCCAGAAACACAAGGAAAAGCTAGCGCAAAAACTTGAAGAAAAAATCACTATCGCTGAAAAAATAAACAAGGCCCTAAAAGAATCAGAAGAGAAATACCGCAATTTGGTGGAGCGGGCGAGAGATGGTATTATAATTATCAGAAAAGGTTTAATAGTTTATACTAACCCGTTTCTTCTTGAAAAGTTTGGTTATAAAACAGATGAGGTTTATGGAAAATTATTTGCGCTTTTTGTGTCCAAAAGTGAAAGAAAAAAGCTTGAGGGTTATTATAAAAAAAGAATGACTGGACAGGATGCACCCAGTATTTATGAGACAAAACTTTTAACAAAAGACGGTACAGAAGTAGAGGTAGAGTGTAATGTGGGTCTTATTACTTTTCAAGATGAAAAATCTGATTTAATAATCATTCGAGATTTAACCGAAAGAAAAAAAACAGAAGCAAAAATCAAGGAATATGTAAAAGAGGTGGTTCGGGAGAGAGATAAATTAAATACTATTATCCACAGTATTGGGGATGCGGTTTTTGTGATTGATACCGAGCATAGAGTGTTGCTGCTAAACAGGGTGGCGTCGGATATTTCCGGATATACTATCAGTGAAGCTATTGGCAGAAAATATGAAGATATTTTTAAATTTGTATTGGAAAAAAACGAAAAGCCAAATATTTATTTTGTTGACAAAGCAATAAATATGGGCACAATACAAAAAATGGCAAACCACACCATAATTATCGCCAAAGATGGTACAAGAACGGCAATTGCGGACAGTGCGGCGCCACTTAAGGACGAAAAAGGCAAAGTGGTTGGTTGTGTGGTGGTGTTTCATGATGTAACCCGCGAAAGAAAAATTGAGCAAATGAAGACAGAATTCGTGTCCGTTGCCTCCCATCAGCTCAAAACCCCCCTAACGGGCATTAAGTGGTTTACGGAATTATTGCTAAACGGGCGGGCGGGTAAAATTTCTGAAAAACAAAAAGATTTTTTGACGCAAATTTCATTAAGTAATAGCAGGATGATTAAGTTGGTGGGCGATCTGCTTGATGTATCGCATATTGAAACCGGCAAAAAGTTTGAAATCAACAAAACAGAATCAGATATTAATGAAATTATAGATCAAGCTATTTCTGATAATCAGAACCTGATAAAGGAAAAAAACATAAAGATTGAGAATAAAATAAAAGAAGCTGTAAGAACTAAGTTTGTTTTTGATAAAGAAAAAATACGCCAAGTATTTTATAATTTAATAAGCAATGCTTGTAAATACTCTAAAAATGACGGAATTATCGAGATTGGTTGCGGTTGCGAGATTGAAAAGGGGGTTTTTAGGGCGCATTGCGGTTGTGATTTTGACAGCGAAAAAGAAATAGCCTTTTATGTCAAAGATGATGGCATGGGAATACCAAAAAAACAGCAAGAGAAGATTTTTGAGAAGTTTTTTAGAGCTGATAATGCGATTATTGCACAATCCGACGGCACCGGACTCGGGCTATATATTGCCAAGGCTATAGTTGTGGCGCATGGCGGCAGCATGTGGTTTGAGTCGAAAGAGAATAGGGGCACAATATTTCATTTTTCGTTATTAAAATAATTATTAAAATTTTTAAATTTGAACTATATGAAACAAAATCAAAAGAAAAAAGTATTGGTTGTAGAAGATGAACAACCACTACAATCAGCACTCTTTGAAGTATTGCACAGTGACAACATTCAAGTTATCCAAGCTTTTAACGGAGAGGAGGGATTGGAAAAAGCCAAAAAGGAGCATCCGGATTTAATCCTTCTGGATATCATCATGCCGAAACTTGGCGGCGTGAAAATGCTTCAGGAACTTCGAAAAGATGCGTGGGGTAAAAATGCGCAAGTAATTATTTTGACAAACCTAAATGTGAAGGAAAAAGTAGTTGAAGCGGCGCAAGAGAATGTTTATGATTTTTTTATAAAAAGCGACTGGGATATTGAAGAAATTGGAGAAAAAGTAAAAGATAAGCTTTTTTCATAAATTCTAATAATTATTAATTTTAACAATCAGTAGTTAATTGTTAACTGTTAATTGTTATTGTTGTTACATATGAAAAAGAAAATTTTAGTTATTGAGGATGATAATATTCTGCGCAAGGCAATTTTGTTTGCCTTGGAAGAAGAGGGTTTTGATATTGTTTATGCCATTGACGGTGATGATGGTTTTGAAAAGGTAAAAACCGAAAAACCGGATTTGGTGCTTTTAGACCTGATGCTTCCCAAAACACCGGGAGAAAAGGTTTTAAAAGATATAAAATCCAGCAAAACCCTAAAAGATATTCCGGTAATCGTATTTTCGGCAAAAAGTGATGATGCCAGCATTGTGAATTGTGTTGATGTGCTGGGAGCTAATGATTTTCTGATAAAATCCAATTATTCCCTGGAAGAGATGATTGAAAAAATCAAGAAAAATTTATAACAAAGGAGAGTAAAAAAATTTAATTTTGCTTTAATATTAGCTAAATTAAGTTTTTTTATTTTGTGTTTACGCCTTGACACTTGTTTGTAATCATTATATAATTAAAAAATATTAATACAAGATTAAAGATGCTCTTTCAAATATTAAATTACCTAAAAGGGGAGTGGAACAATGGGTAAAATAGCCGAAAATAAACAAAAAATCCCAGAAGATACATTAATCAACTTAATTAGTCCTGAAAAAGTTAATAATTTCAAGAAAAGAGTAGAAGCAGTCAAAAAAAGCGGTAAAAGAGTCGGTCTTTTTGGTCATGATAATGGTGATCCTGATTCTTTTGCCCCGCTAATGGCTCTGAAGTATTATTTTTTCACATTGGAAATTGAGGCTGATATTTTTTCCGGCGGTAGCACAGGACATCCTATGAATACCACCATGATTAAGGAATTAAAAATTGATATCAGAAACGAGATTCTAAAAGAAGATCTGGATAAATACGGTTTTATGATTATGTGCGATGGTATGCCAAATCGAACCAGTGTAGCACAAAATTTAAAATTTGATATTGTTTTAGACCATCATGAAAATCCTTTAATTTTTGGTGAAAACACACTTTTGATACACGATAGAATTGGCGCATGTTCAACCCTTATTTATTTTCTCATGAAAGCGTTAAAAGTTGATTTGCCAAATGATGTGGCAACAGCTCTAGCTCTAGGAATTAGCTCTGATACTAAGGATTTTTCTAAAAAATCAGAAACAACAAAATGGGATGAAGATGCCCACAAGGAGTTAAGGGGAATCTATAATTACCCGTTATTTGAAAAAATACACAAATGGTACGACCTTGTTGATGGACACTTGGCTATAATCGGAGAAGCTTATTCTAACCGCAGGTATATACAGGGTAAAGACGCCCTTGTTATGGGTGTTGTTGAGGTCTCAGAGGGACAAACTGCCTATCTTTCCCATGTTGTGGATAAAGCGATGAGAACGGGTGTTAAAGTTGCAATTATTATCGCCAATGAGGCTGGTCACAGTATACAGGTAAAAGTTCGTGAGAATTCAAATTTAATAATATCAAATTTCTGTAAAGAAGTTTTTAAGTTAAATGAATCTGAGGTTGACAAGGCTTCTGCTGGAGGCAGGACGGGTTCCGGAGGAGCTAAAATACCCTTTACCCCAAGAGAATTGGGAATGTGGAAAGTGCTGGAAAAGGAAACAGATCCGGAAGAAAAAAGAAAGAAAAAAGAAAAATATTTTGGTATATTTTTTGACTATTATGTTGAGAAAATAGAGGAATATGTTCAGAAAAATGGGATATAATATGAAAAATAACAATAAGGAATGTGATATTTTAGGTAATTAAAACACCCCGAGAAATTCAGGGTGTTTTTTTTAATAATCTTAAATTTTTTAAACACAATTAAAATATAATTAAGATACGACCGCCCCTAGAGGAATGGATTTTTGACTAAATATTATATATCAAGGTTTTGTACAGCTTTGGCGTGGGTTTGGATGAATTTTTTTCTGGGAGCCACATCTCCGCCCATTAACATATCAAACACTTCATCGGCACGAGCTGCGTCTTCAATTGTAACCTGGCTCATAATTCTGGTTTTAGGATCCATAGTAGTGCTCCAAAGTTGTTCGGGATTCATTTCTCCCAAACCTTTATATCTTTGAATTTTTATTTTAACATTTTTAGAGTTTTTGTCTTGTATATCTGTTTCGGCGCTCTGTTCTTCTGTTGTTTCTTCCAATTCTTCTTCACTTTCTTCTTTTATCCCCTCTGTAACGCCACCCATCTCCTTGATAACCTTTTCTTTTTCCGTATCACTATAAACATATTTGACAATATTTCCCTTTTTGAGCTGGTACAGAGGAGGCTGCGCCACATAAAGATGCCCGCCGGTAACCAATGGGGTGAAATGCCTAAAGAAAAGAGTTAAAAGCAGGGTGCGGATATGGGCGCCGTCGACATCGGCATCGGTCATAATAATAATGCGGTGGTATCTTAATTTTTCTAGATTAAATTGATCATCAATATTGGTTCCCATAGCGATGACCAGATTTTTAATTTCGTTGTTAGCAAGCATTTTATCCAGCCTGGCTCTCTCCACATTAAGTATCTTGCCGCGCAAAGGCAGGATAGCCTGGAATTTTCTATCCCTGCCCTGTTTAGCAGAACCTCCGGCAGAATCTCCCTCTACAATATAAAGTTCGCATTCTTCCGCTTTGCGGCTGGAGCAGTCAGCTAGTTTTCCAGGTAGAGTAATGCCGTCTAAAGCGCTTTTTCTGAGAATGGTGGCCCTGGCAGTGCGGGCAGCCAGACGAGCTTGGGAAGAGAGGATGCATTTTCCAATTATGGCTTCGCCTTCTTTTGGGTGCTCCTCTAAAAAGGTGGCGAAATATTCACCAAAAATTTGTTCCACATATCCCTTTACTTCTGCGTTTCCTAATTTTCCCTTGGTTTGCCCTTCAAATTGCGGTTCAGTTATTTTTACGCTTATAATCGCGGTTAAACCCTCTCTTACATCTTCTCCAGTTAGATTTGGTTCTTTTTCTTTTAACAGGTTTTGATTTCTGGCGTATGTGTTAAGGGTTCTGGTTAGAGCAGAGCGAAATCCGATTAGGTGTGTCCCGCCTTCCATGTTATAGATGTTATTAGCAAAAGAAAGTACCACCTCATTATATTCATCATTGTATTGCAAGGCTACTTCCACCTTTGAGTCTTTAATGTCTTTATCTACATAAAAAATAGTTTCATTTTTTGGGGTTCTGTTGCGATTTAAGGATTTGATGTATGACTTGATTCCGCCCTCAAAGTGAAAGGTGTATTCTTTTTTTTGGTGATCTTTTCTTTTGTCGTAGATTTTCATGGTTAAGCCCTTATTAAGATAGGCTTGCTGTCTTAGGTGATTGATAATTTTATCCCAATGGAATTCAATATCTGCAAATATAGTAGCATCCGGTTTGAATGTAATAATAGTTCCTGTTTTTTTTGTCGGTCCGATTGGTTTTACTTTTTTTAATGGTTTGCCTCGATTGTATTCCTGTACCCAAATTTTGCCGTCTTTATGTATTTCAGCTTTTACATAATCGCTTAAAGCGTTTACTACGGAAACGCCAACACCATGAAGACCACTGGATGTTTTATATCCACTGTCTTCACCGCCGAATTTTCCTCCGGCGTGCAGAGTAGTCATAATAGTTTCTAATGCAGAAACTTTTGTTACTTTGTGAATATCAACCGGAATTCCGCGTCCATTATCGGTTACTTCTACCATATTATCATCAAGAAGTGATACGGTAATTTCAGTAGCATATCCCCCCATAGCTTCATCAATGCCATTATCAACCACTTCCCATATTAGATGATGCAAGCCGGTGGATGATGTAGAACCGATATACATGCCCGGTCTTTTTCGAACCGGATCCAACCCTTCTAAAACTGTAATAGAATCAGCTCCATAAGCCTTTTTTATATTGTCTTTGTTTGCCATAGATATGATAATCAATTGATAGATTAACATCTTTTTGTCATCCTAAACTTGATTCAGAATCCATTCTGTTTTTGAACATTATTATGTGATGGATCTTGAATTGAGTTCAGGATGACGCAAGTAGAATAATTTATCAAATTTTATTGAATATTAGTAAAATAATAGAAAAATACACCATGTTGAAATAGGCGTATTTTTATGTCTATTTATACTACTATTTTAGCAAAAAAAATGGTCATTGGCAAGGGGGTTTTTTGCTGTAAATTGGGGATATTTATCCCGGGGCTCGTAACGAAGTAAAGAGAACCCGGGATCTCGGGGGTATTTAAAAAACCACCCGTATGATGCGAGTGGTTGGTTGTTGGTTAATTTAGATAAGGTATAATTGTTTCTTTTTCGGCAATCGGCTTAGGAATCGGTTCATTATTTGCCTTTATGTCATTGACAGCATCTTCCACCAGATCCTGGATTCCTTTGAGCGCTAATTTAGGGTTTTTTGCTAAATAGCTGAGTCCCGGAAATTCAGCGCATGTTGCTACATGCTCCTGATCTTCTTCTGACCATTTTAAGGTATAGGTATAAAGATCATTGTTAAGTGCCATGTTTTTATTTTTTTCTCCTTTTATTTTATTATTGTTCTTTTTCACCGGAATTCCTTTCGAATTTAAAACCTTAGCAGTTTATCCGGGGTGTGTCAAGGTTGATTTAATTTTTATGGTCTGAACACGATAAAATGTTTTACTAGACTTTAAACTATTAATCATGTTACAATATATTTATTAAGATTAATAAAATATTATGGGTTTATTTAGTAAAAAAGAAGAGATTAATCCTCTTGAAAATAAAAGCGCGGAAGATCTCTATGGCAGTGGTTCATTTCAGGCTGAAAATTTGGAAAATTCTTTGATGAATCAAGATGAAAAATTTAAAAAAAATCAAAAAGATATACGGGGTCGGGGCGAAAAGGAGGTTAATTTAAAAAGGTATAAAGATCCGGAAGGTTTGACTGTGCGCAAGATGACGATTGGATTATGGTTTGTTGAGCACAGGAAGATGATGATAAACACTTTTTATGGCCTTTTGGTTTTAATTGGAGTGGCTACATGGGGTTTATTTTTTTATACTTTTGGTAGTTATCTTTTATTTGGGATTAGAGAGGATCAACTTTTGCTCAAGGGAATTATAGAAACCAATATTGTAGATCATCAATATCTAGTGTCTCGTGGCGCCAAAGAATTGAAAATTGACAGGGTGCAGATATTAAAGATTGACGGCAAATATGATTTTTTGGTTCAGATAGAGAATCCCAATAAGGAATATTGGGCTGAATTTGATTATGTTTTTTTCACTAAAAATCAAGAATTTGGTCGAGCCAGAAGTTTTATCTTGCCAGGAGAACAAAAGTTTATTTTGTCTCTCGGGCAAGAGTTTGATTTTGTGCCGCTTACTGCTGGAATAAATATAGAGAATGTGTCTTGGAGCAGAATAAACAAACACACATACCCAGATTGGCAGGAATTTAGAAATACCCATTTGAATTTTAAAATAGAAGATATTGTTTTTACTTCTGCAAAAGAAACGCTTTTAACCGAAAAAATTAATTTGAGTGATTTAAAATTCACAGTGCACAATGATACCCCCTATAATTATTGGAATATTAATTTTGTTATTTTGTTAAAAGGGCAAAGCAACCAAATCGTGGGAGTGAATAAATATGTTTTAGAGAATGTGGCTTCTGAGGGTGTTTATAATATAAATGTCGCCTGGCCGGGTAGAATTGCCGATGTAAAAAATGTGTTTGTTTTTCCCGAGGTGGATGTTACTCGTGATGATATTTATATTGATTTTTAAAGATGAATAAACTATTTGCATATTTAAAAAACTTTGATTGGATATTGTTTGTTGCGGTTCTTTTGTTGGTTTGTTTTGGGCTGGCTGAAATTTATAGTATCGCCTTGAGCAAGGGCGATATAAGTCTTCTTAATTTAAAGAAGCAATTTTTATTTGCGGTTATTGGCATTGTTTTATTGTTTTTGTTATCGTTTTTTGATTTTTACAATTTACAGAGTTATAATGTGCATATTTACATCGTGGGAATTGTGGTGCTTGTTATTGTTTTGGTTTTAGGAACAACCGTCCGGGGTACTACCGGCTGGTTTGAATTCGGTATTTTTAGGATTCAACCAGTAGAATTTATTAAATTAATATTGATTGTTTTTTTAGCCAGATATTTTTCCGGAATTTCTATAAATATTAACCCTCTAAAGCATTTAATTTTTTCTGGACTCGGAACCGGTGTTTTTGTTTTTTTGATTTTAAAACAGCCAGATTTTGGTTCGGCTTTCATTTTGTGTGTTTTGTGGGTGTTGATGGTTGTTATTGCCGGATTTAAAAAAAGATATATAGCGGGAATTGTGATGATATTTTTTTTGGTATTTGCCTCTGGTTGGCTATTTTTTTTCAAGGATTATCAAAAGAACAGAATATTAACATTTATTAATCCAACAGAGAATTCACTTGATGAGGGATATAACATCAATCAGGCAATTATTGCTATTGGTTCCGGAGGGGTTACCGGAAGGGGGATTGGTTTTGGTTCTCAATCACAACTCAAATTTTTACCGGAAGCGCAAAATGATTTTATTTTTGCGGTAATTGCGGAAGAATTGGGTTTTTTAGGGGTTTGTTTTGTGGTTTTATTTTTTTTAGTGCTTTTTTCCAGACTGATTATAAATACTCGTAATATTAACAATGATTTTGGGATATTTTTTTTGCTTGGCGCCATGAGCTTGCTTTTTATTGAAATGTTTATTAATATTGGTATGAATATTGGTTTATTGCCCGTGGTAGGAATTTCATTGCCATTCTTGAGTTATGGCGGTAGTTCTTTGCTTGCCAGTTTGGCTCTTGTGGGAATGGCGGAAAGTATAATTATTAGATCAAAAATTAAATATTAATAAAATAGGTAACAGGTGGCATGTAACACAAAACAGTTATGTGAAATATTGTTACACATAAATAAATAAAAATATGACAAAAGAAATAAAACTAAATGCTCTCGCAAGAGCTAAAAAGGAAAAAAGTAAAAAGGGAGACGAATATATCCCCGCTGTTGTTTATGGCTTGTCAAAAGAAAACCAAAGTATAAAAATCAAGAAAAATGATTTTGAAAAAGTGTATGCGGAAGCCGGAGAGTTTAATTTGTTGGACTTGAATATTGATGGAAAAGAAAAAGAAAGAGTTATTATTAAGGATATACAAAAAAATCCCATAAAAAATACCGTAACACATGTTGACTTTTATAGAGTTGACATGAAGAAGGTTATAGAAGTGGAAGTTCCTTTGAATTTTATCAATGTTCCGGATGCCGTGAAAAAATTAGGGGGAGTTTTACTTAAGAATATAGAGATTTTGAGAGCAAAGTGCTTACCCGGGGATTTGCTTGAATCTATAGATGTAGACCTGTCTGCGTTAAAAGATTTTAAAGACAGTATTAGGGTAAAGGATTTAAAGGTTCCTGCGTCTATAGAGATTATAGATGATATGGAAACCTTAGTGGCTAATGTCAGTGAGATGAGGGCAGAAGAAACAAAATCCGAACAAGAAACAGAAACAAAAGAAGGAGATGTTTCTACGGGGTCAGCACAGGAAAACAAAGGTGATGAAAATAATGGTGGTGGTGAAAAGAAAGAAGAGAAAAAATAAATATAAGAATATTTAATATTGAGATAGAGATATAAAAAATCGCGGATACGATACTTTGTATCCGCGATTTTTTATTGACCAACAACTTTTGTTTTATGGATAATTTAATATAAATTTTTAGATCTAAAATCTATTGTGATATTATTAAGTTTGTAATATAATTGAAATAATTAACATTTATTATTTTATATGAATTTAGATAAATTAAAATATTTTTTTAGAGATAAAATTTTTAGAAATTCCAAAATTTGGTTTTTGATGGGAATAATGTTTTTTATTGCTTCAATTTTTTTAGTTGTTTTATTATCTATTAATTTAGCCAAAATAAGATATCAAAAAAAACAAATATTAGAGGTAAAAAGGGTTGAGGAGACACAAGGAGAAGATGAGGAAATTAAAATTCGCCGCAGCCTAGACGGGGTTTATGTGTCTATTGGTGAAGAAAATAATTATCCTGTAGCGGTTATGATTGACAATCATCCAGGCGCCCGTCCACAATCATCTTTAGCTCGGGCTAACTTGGTTTATGAGGCTGAAGCCGAGGGGGGAATTACTAGATATCTGGCAATCTATGCCGACTTGAATGATTTAAAGGAAATAGGTCCAATTAGAAGCGCTAGGCCGTATTTTATAGATTTGGCGCGGGAAACATCGGCGCTTTATGTGCATGTCGGGGGCAGTGCCGGAGCTCTGGCCATGCTTGCTCAAAATAAAATACCGGATATGAACGAATTTTATAATGGAAAATATTTTTGGCGGGATACGGATAGGACTGCGCCGCACAATATCTATACTTCACAGGCAAATTTGGAAAAGTACCTACAAAGCGAGAATCTGCAAAACGGTAAATATTTAAGCTGGAAATATAAAGATGATTTAAGCGGGGAAGAAAGATCTGATGTGGGGGGTATTAAGATTGGGTATAGATCGGGGTTTACTGTCTCGTGGCAGTACGATAAACAGAATAATAATTATTTAAGATATTTGAATAGCCGGGTACATACGGACCGCGATGGCCATAGTGTTGCCGCTAAAAATATTTTAGTACAAGTTGTTCCGGCAGAAGAGATTGACAAAGATTTGAGGTTGAAAATGGAAATTGTCGGCACGGGCAAGGCGGTTGCTTGTTTGGACGGAGAGTGTCAAAATGCTTATTGGCGCAAGAAGACCACCACAACCAGAACCAGATTTTATATAGACTCAGAGTATGTGGAAGAAATAGAATTAAACGGAGGAACTACATGGGTGGAGATCGTGAGGCCGGAGATTATAATTGAATATTAGATTTAAGATTTAAGATGCAAGGGTTAATATAAAGAATCTGTTTTTTCCGCTTAAGTCTTTTTTTATTCTATATTTTAATTCCGATAACTCGTTTTGGGCGAGTTTTTTTATTTTTGTGGTTTGTGATGGGTCTATTTCACAAAGAATATATATTTTGCCGTTATAAAACCTTAATAGTTGTTTTGTTTGTGTAAATAGCTGTTTATAGTGTTTCAAGCCGTCATACCCGGAAATAAGGGCTAATTTTGGTTCTGATTGAACAGAGGGGGAATTTTTTACCTGTAGAGTGGTTAAATAGGGGAGATTGGCAGTAATGATGAGAGTTTTGATTTTTTTGTATCTGTCGTCCTGGGATTCGGAACGGAGTGAAGAGAGCCCGGGGTTCATTAGGTGAATAACAGGAGAAAGTAAATCACCTTGAAGAAAACTAATCTTTTTATTCTTTTTACCATTTTCTTTGGCAACATCAAGCGTTGATTTGGAAATATCGACCCCAATGAATTTAGTTGAAGCGCGTTTAATGTTTTTTGCTAAAGAAATAATGATACATCCGCTACCCGTGCCAATATCAGCAATTAAAACATGTTTATTTTTATTGTGGATATTTAAGGCCTCTTCCACCATAAGCTCTGTTTCTGGACGAGGAACAAGGACATTGTTATTTATTTTAAATTTAATTCCGAAAAAATATTTTTCTCCGGTTAAGTAAGCGATTGGAGTATTCTGATCAGCTCTTTTATTAATTAAGTTAATAAATTTTTTATATAGAATAGGGGAGAGCTCTTTTTCTCCATGGGCATAGAAATATTCTTTTGGTTTGTTTAAAATATGAGATAACAAAAGTTCCGCATCAAGATGCGGAGTTTTTTCTTTAAGTAGTTGTATTGCTTTAATTAAAGCTTGTTTGATAGTCATCAAGTTAAAATTACAAATATTAAATTACAAACAACAAATAAATTGATTCAAATCATAAAAAACAATAAATTTATTAAGAGTTATTTTCTTCGTAACTTTTCAAGGCTTCGATTACTTTTTCTAAATCTCCATTTAAAATAGAATTCATATTGTTCCAGGATTGTTTTATGCGATGATCAGTTATTCTATCTTGGGGGAAATTGTAGGTTCTGATTTTTTCACTTCTATCTCCAGAACCAACCTGCTTGGTGCGTGCGGCTGATTCTTTGGCCTGTTTTTCTTCTTCGATGTGGGCTATTAGTCTGGAGCGTAGGATTTGCATGGCTTTTTCCTTGTTTTGATGTTGGTCTTTTTGATCTTGGCATTGTACTTTTACACCCGTAGGAATATGGGTAATGCGTACGGCGGAATCGGTAGTGTTCACGCATTGCCCCCCCGGTCCGCTGGATCTGTAAACATCTATTTTTAAATCTTCTTTTTTAATTTCAATATCAACTTCCTCCGCTTCCGGCAGCACGGCTACCGTCACGGCAGAAGTGTGTACCCTTCCCTGTTTTTCAGTTTCCGGTACGCGTTGCACCCTGTGAATCCCACCCTCGTATTTCAAGAAGCCATAAACATTAGAGCCCTTGATTTCCAAGATAATTTCCTTAAAACCTCCAAGCCCGATTTGATTTGAGTTTAATATATTTATCTTCCATCCCTTATTTTCGGCATATCTTCCATACATGCGAAAAAGTTCGGCGGCAAAAAGAGCTGATTCATCGCCGCCGGTTCCGGCCCGGATTTCCATGATAATATTTTTTTTATCATTGGGGTCTGCCGGATGAAGCTCTTTTTCAATTTCTTTTTTTAAGATTTCTTGTTTTTTTTCCAAATCACTGAGTTCTTCCGCGGCCATATCCTTTAATTCGGCATCTGTTTCGTCTTGAAATATTTCTTTATTTTGACTGATGTTGTGTTCAATATTTTCCAATTCCAAAATTTTGTCTATTATTGGTTTTAATTCAGCATGTTCCTTGCTGATTTCAGTCAGTTTTTTTATATCTCCGATTATTTCGGGGCTTGATAATTTTTTTTCTAATTCATTAAATTGTTGCTTTTTTTCTTCGTACATAGTTTGTTAGTTAAAAGCTTGTTAAAAAATTTGGGTTAATAAATTTAAAACGGTTGTTTTGTGTTGTGTACATACATAAGCTATGTTCCACAAAACAAAACAACCGTTTAATATAAAAGCTGTGTTATTTTTTGTCCGCTTTTTTCTTTTTTGTTGAAGCGGTTCGCCCTGAACTCTTTGAAGTAGTTGAAACTTTTTCCTTTTCAGCTTTAACCGTTATCTCTTTTTTTATTCTTGCCTTGTCGCGAGTGGCCCTTTTTGCCCTCTTTCCCCTTACGGTATCTTTTTTAGCTCCCAGTTTTGCTTCAAATTTTTCAACCCTCCTAGCAGAATCAACTAGTTTCTGTTTTCCTGTATAAAAAGGATGACACACAAAGCAAAGTTCTGTTTTAATATGTTCAATAGTTGAACCAGTTTCAAAAGTGTTTCCGCAAGCACACGAAACTTTTGCATTCTTGTAATATTTAGGATGTATATCTTTTTTCATATATCTTGATATTATTATTTATAATAATTACTTTAAGGATATTATCATATAAGTTATTTTTTTGCAAGAGGTGAATATTTTTTAGACATTAATACATTAATCGCATTTAGACATTTAAAAATCTAACTTTACTGCCTCTGGTTGAGGCATATATTATCTTACTTTGTTAATGATTGCATTTTCTTGATTTTTTTAACTTTTTCGTTAATCACCTTTTTTAATTGTACAGGATTTAAGGTTTTGTATAAAGCTGTTAATTTTTCCGCTTGTCTGGTTGGCAATTGACCGCTTTCAATCAATCTCTGGTATGGAGTTTTAGCGATGTCATATTTCTTTC
>Ga0208373_1002910_pt1 | contig 17762 bp, 15 predicted proteins | sample RifOxyC2_FD_184036 | JGI IMG/M metagenome (GOLD analysis project Ga0208373, IMG submission 184036) | Soil microbial communities from Rifle, Colorado - Rifle Oxygen_injection C2 (SPAdes) | ecosystem: Environmental > Terrestrial > Deep subsurface > Rock core/Sediment | place: Rifle, Colorado... | reverse complement strand
GCAAGTGATTATGAGGGTTTGTCTGATCAGTCAGCGGCTGTGCGTTCGATTTATTATTATCATACAGTTAGCAGAGGTTGGGGCGATATTGGCTATAATTTTTTAATTGATCAGAATGGTGTTATTTATGAAGGTAGGAATAAAAGTCTTAATGCTTTGCAAACTGATCAGCCTATGCCTGTTGGGGCTCATGCAGGTAAGTTTAACCATGGATCTGTTGGTATCGCTTTGATTTTGGATAGTAATAAAGACGAGCCGTCATTATCTGCTTTGACTAGTTTAATGAGTTTGGTTGATTTGATTTTGGAAAAATACAATATCGATCCAGTAAGTAAAGCAAATATGAGAGGAGAGACTTTGAATAGAATTGTTGGCCATCTTGATGTTAGCGCCACTAGTTGTCCAGGTGAAAATCTTTATGCGATTTTGCCTGATATTCAGAATTTAGTTTCTGATGAATTTGTGACTTATAATGAAGTTTCAGGAAATTATAATTTCGCAGAAGCTTCCGATCGTTCAACTTTGTCTTTGGCTCCGCAAAGTCTGAAAAAATTTACAGTAAAATTAAAAAATACCGGTAGTCAAACTTGGTCAAAAAATACCACTTTGATGTTAAAAAAAGATTTAAATACCGAGAAAAAAATAGATTTTAATAATGATTTGAAAAAAACTTTGTTTGAATTTGCTATGCAGGAATCTCAAGTTAAGCCTGGAAGTGTTGCTACTTTTACTGTTGAATCTAAATCCAATATTCATGATGGTTTTGCTAATTTTGATGGAGTTTTAGCGGTAGATGGCAGTCAGAAATCTGAAAAAATGATTTTTTTACCTTTTTATATTACTAAAGCTGATTTAAGTTTTGAAGTTGTGAGTTTGAAAGTTTCAAAATCAGTTTTAAAACCATTAGAAAATTTTGACATTAATGTCCAAATTAAAAACACTGGCAATATTATTTGGAATTTAGATAATGATTCGAAAATAAAGTTGCTTGGCAGTAATTTCTATAATTCTCAAAGCGATTTTGATCAGGTTAAACCTGGAAATATTTTAAATTTAGTTGTAAAAGCTAAAGCGCCTAAAGAAATAGGCGACTTCTCGCAGGATTTAGTTTTTTCTATTGGTAGTGATTTGAATTTAATTGCCAAAAATAATTTCACTTTTAAATTTTTAGTTACTGATAATTTAAATCCGATCGGTTTGGTTTCCGCACCGTCAAAATTTTATTTTGAACCTGGGGAATCAAAAAGATTGACTTTTACTTTTAAAAATAATACTGGAGGTTCTTTATTAACTTCGTCTGATTCTAAGGATAAGTTTAGTTTTAGAGTTATGAAAGAGAGCCGAATTTCTGTTGAAAAATTAAGTATTTTGAAAAGTAAAATTAATAATTTAGGAAAATTTGACCTTAGTTTTATTCTTAAAGCTCCTTTTAAGTCAGGCGATTATGTTGTCTATTTGAGTCCGCAGAAAGGATTAAAACGACTTAATAAAGAACTGATTTCTTATAAATTTAGCGTTGTTCCGCAGGTTGATTTTGGCGAAGTGGGGGATATGAGAGTTGCTTTAAGTATAGATTTAAATAATCCGCAAGTTTCTTCAGATAATAATTTTGATTTATTTTTAGGAAATAAAAAATATCAAGAAATTCAAGCTGGAGAAATTTTGGAAATAAATAAAAAAGATAATGTTTTAGAATTAAAATTACCTGGGGGAGACATTCTTGAAACAAGCGCGGCGGTTCGTTTGATTTCAAAGAATAATGGAGTGATGGAAATTGTAAATTTTGAAAATAAACCGGCGTGGGATTCAAGCGGGACGCTAAATGATAATATGTATTTGGGGAATTTAGAATTTAGAATTTATGAGAATAATTTAACTGTCATTAATGAACTTTCGTTAGAAAATTATTTGAAAGGTTTGGGTGAAGTTTCTAATGGTGATCCTGAAGAAAAAATTAAAGCCATTATGGTAGCGGCAAGGACTTACGCGCTTTATTATATGACTATTGATGAGAAATTTTCTGGAGCGCCGTATTATTTAAATGATGATCCTTCTGCTTCTCAAAAATATATAGGTTATGGACTAACTTTGAGGTCGCCGAATATTGTTAAAGCCGTTGATGCTACTAAGGGTGAAATCGTAGTTTTTGATAATCAATTGGTTAAAACTCCTTATTTTAATTCAACTGACGGGACAGCAACAAAAAGTGCTGAAGAAGTTTGGGGATGGATAGATACTCCTTATTTAGTTTCAGTGCCTGATCCGCTTTGCCAATCGGATAAATTTAGTGGTCATGGTGTTGGTTTGAGTGGCTGTGGAGCTACAGAAGCGGCAAAAACTGGAAAAAGTTATAAAGAAATTTTGAAATATTATTATACAGGGGTGGAAATTATACTACTCCGCTTTTAAATTTTAAAATTAAGTAGTATATGCTCCGAAGCTTAATTATTTATTTTATAAGGTAAATAAACAATATTATAAAGCTACGTAGCATTATACAATTTTAAATTATTAAAGCGTAGGAGTATATAAATTTAAAATTATTTAAATGAAATTAATACCGCTTGAAACCGAATTTGATTTGGAATTCGAATCTTTAAAATTAAATGAAGCGACAAAAGATCGAATAAAAAAAGTGCGTGAAAAAATCAAACTTTTGGAAAGCACAGGAAATAAAAATATTCTTCTTAGATTAGTCGAGATTTTGATAGATGTCGTGGAGCAATGGGAAAGTGAAAAAAATTTAAGTTTGATAAATAGAGCTATTCATTGTTTGCAAAAGGCAAATACAATTCTAGCTAAGGAAAAAACAGAAGTCTTGAAGCTTTAATTTATGTCCATTCGATAAACTTTTTGTTTTGTCAGCAGATATAAGGACTTGCTGTCTTTATCAATTGTAAAGTCTTGTATCTCATCTATATTTTCAAATAAATATTGAGTAGAGTAGATCAGATTTCCAGTGTTCGTATCTTTTAGATAAACTATAATTTTATTATTTAAAGAATCTAATAAATATAAATGAGGAATTTCGATTTCAGTAAAGATTCTATTAGCTTGTGAAATTTTTTGAATTGGGGCTTTTTGAATTGAAAAATTTTGAATTTCTCCATGGGAAAGTATTTGCAAGTCTGCATTGTTATCTACAAGATATATTAAACCATCTATTGTTAAATCAATTGTATTAGCAAGTTCTGCATCTACATTGTAATTTTCCGCTTTACCATATCCATTTCTATCAGCCTGATAACGATAAATTTGGTTATTTTCTGGAGATAATAAGTAGATTTTACCTGAATAAGAAACAATTCTATTCCCAGATCTCCAGGCTCCATCAGAGGTGTCTATAAATTGGAAATTCCCGTTTTTATAGGAAATGATTTTGTCATTTGAAGTTAAAAAAAGCAGTTCATTTTCATCTTCATTATAAGTGCCAGAAATTACTTGTTCAGTATTATCAATAGTCACTTTATCAGCAATTTCATCTCCGGTAATTGTGTAAAGGGCATTATATTCATAAACATAAAGATTTTTTTCAAGAGATAGGATGATGCCAAGAGCATTAATATCGTCTCTGACTGAGGTTAAATCAGCTACTAATTGAGGCGTAGTCACTCTTACAATCTTATCCAAGTTATCTCTTTGTTTTTGAATTTCGGTAAGAATTTGGCTAGTTTTTGATCTAAGTTCGCGTGAATAGCCTGAATTAAACACTATTCTTGCATCCTCTTCCGCTTTTTTTAAAATATTACCAGCCGTTTCTTTATCATAAGTTCCTTTGGAAATAGCGGTTTGAATATTTAACTCAACTTGATTTAGCAAATCATCCATTGCCTTTAGTTCTTTTTTGCTTTTGGCATTTGCTTGGATAATAAATAATAAAATAATAAGAATTAATATTACTCCGCCAAGGATAATCGGAAGGCGGTATCGTGATGATATTAAATTATTCCAAATATTACTGATATCTTTTTGTCGGAGCTTGGCTTGAAGTTCTTTGGCTTTTTTGTGAAGATCTTTTAAGAATTTTTTAATTTGATCTTTTTGTTTTGGAGTTTGTCCTGATGAGATAATTTTTTCTTCAGTTTTTGGCAGATGAATTTGTTCCGCCTCATCTTCTTTGATGATATTTATCCTATTGACGCTAACGCAAATTTGGTTTGAGAGTTCAATTGATAAACTCTGTTTTAACGCTTCAAGAGCTTCGGCGATATTTTTGCCTGTAAACATTTTGCCAAGATCAAATTTTGTTATATAACGAAGAAGTCTTTCTGTAGATGAAAGCACAATATCGCTATCTTCTAATTTGCCGCTGGCTATATTTACAAACAATTCATTTTCTTTCCCTTTTTCATCTAAACCGCCGCTAATAATGCTTACATGCCGCGATCTAATTAAATAAACTTCTATATCAATTCCGTGCTGGCTTAAATAAAGATGATCATCTACAAAAACGGAAATTGAAATAGACATCTTCTCTAATATATTTTGTTGTAGGTCTTTTTCAAATTCTAAGAAATCATGATTTAATTTTTTTAAAGCTTCTTCAAAACGATTATAAAAATCAGATTCTTCTGTTGCCACAATATGCTTAACTAGAATTTCAAAAATTTTCTCAGCGCCGACAATTAAAGAAGGATGAATTTCTTTTCCTTTTGCTAGTAACATTATCTCAGCCTCATAACCATTTTCTAATTTGATAGATTCTGATAGTTGTTTTAAGAGAGCGTTTTTTTGATCTCCGATATTGCAACTTTCAGTGTGTCTAAGTATTTGCATAGTAGTTAGTAGTCGGTAGTAAATGAATCGTATAATCTTTTACCAGAATAAAGTTAACTTTTCAATCTAATGCTGGCAAGAGGAAATTAAAACGATTACTTGGTATATGTCAAATATTTGCAAAAGTTTGTTATTTAGGATAAAGGATAAGAGAATTATAAATTATGAATTATAAATTTTAAATTAAGGAAAAAGGAATTTTTTTATATTAATGATGAAGAAAAAATTTTATATTTCAACGGCTATTGCTTATCCTAATGCTAAGCCTCATATGGGGCATGCTCTTGAATTTATTCAGTTAGATTGTTTGGCGCGATATCATAGAATGCTTGGAGAAGATGTTTTCGCCAGTACTGGTACTGATGAGCATGGCGTGAAAATCGTTAAAACAGCAAAACAGGAAGGTTTGACTGCGCAGGAATTAGTGGATAGAAATTCTAAATATTTTCTTGATATTTGTGATAAATTAAATATTTCATATGATGGTTTTTACAGAACAACTAACGAAATGTTAAAGAAAGGAGCGCAAAAACTTTGGAGTCTTTTGGAGCAATCAGGTGATATTTATAAAGATAAACATGTTGGATTTTATTGTTATGGTTGCGAGTCTTTTAAAGCCAAAAAAGATTTAGTTGATGATAAATGTCCAAATCATGATAGAAAACCTGATTATGTTGAAGAAGAAAATTATTTTTTTAGGCTTTCAAAATATAAATCTGCTTTGCAAGAAAAATTAAAAAATAATGAAATAAAAATTTATCCTGAATCTCGAAAACAGGAAATTTTAAATGTTTTGGAGGAGTTAGGCGATGTGAGTTTTTCTCGACCAAAATCAGTTTTGCCATGGGGTGTTACGGTCCCAAGTGATAATTCTCATGTTATGTATGTTTGGTGTGATGCGCTTTCCAATTATTTGACTGGACTTGATTATTTACATGATGGAGAAAATTTCAAGAAATATTGGCCGAACGATATTAATATTATTGGTAAAGATATTACTCGTTTTCATGCGCTTTATTGGCCAGCGATGTTGATGTCAGCCGGTCTGCCTTTGCCAAAAAAGATTATGGTTCATGGATTTTTAACGTCAGAAGGTCAGAAAATGAGTAAAACTTTGGGAAATGTTGTTGATCCGATAGATTTGATTGAGAAGTATGGAACTGATGCTGTTCGATATTATTTATTGCGTGAAGTGCCGACTTTGGATGATGGAGATTTTAGTGAGGAACGATTTTTTGAACTTTATCAAAGCGAACTTGCTAATAGTTTAGGCAATTTAGTAAATCGTGTTTCCTCAATGATTTTGAGATATTTAGGATCTGAAATTTCCTTCGATTCTTTGAATAGTAAAATTGAAAATAATCTTGAAAGTACTTTTAAAAAATATAGTAAATATTTTGAAGAATTAGATTTTAAAAAAGCGATGGAAGAAATTATAAAATTGATAGATTTTAGCAATAAATATATTGAGGATGAAAAACCGTGGCAATTAGCTAAGGAAAATGAAGAAAAATTAAAGCAGGTTTTATTTGATTTAGTTGTTTTATTAGAGCAGATAGGGATTTTATTATATCCGTATATTCCAAATAAAGCTGTTGAGCTTCTAGGTATTTTTGGAATTCGAGAGGAAGAAATTAAATTTAGCGAAAAATTTGATTTTAGAAAAAATTATAGTGTGAAAAAAGGGGAAGTATTGTTTCCAAGGATTGAGAAGATTTAATTTGGTAATAATTGTGCGGAGATTCTATTTAAAGATAAAAGGACTTTATAAAATTTATAAATTTCTTCTGAAGATTGTTTTAATTGTTTTTCGCTTAATAAATAATTTTCTGCAAAAATCTCTCTCCATCTTAAAATTTCTTTTCTTAAAGATCCTTTTTGACAACTTGTAGTAAGATCTATAAGTTCAAAAATTCTTTCCATGCAAAAATTAAGTTCACGAAAAGAAAGATTTGCTTTTATGCCGTTCATTAATCGATTTAATTCGTTAGCAATCATTAAAATTTGCTTGTCGGTAGAATATTTTGACCAGATTTCAGGATTTAAATTTTTGTGATGCGTTAATTTATACATTTACCAAATAATTAGTTGATTAACGATTTTTTGAATTTTGTTTCTTAAATTTTCATCTTGCACTTCCATATTTTTATTATTTTGCGCTGGTCTAATATTTATTAAAGATGTGAATTCAATAAAGTTAGTTTTTTCAAAATAAATATTAGCTCCCCATAAATTTTTTTGTTCCGAGTCATTTTCCAAAAGCATTTGTTCTAAATCGGCATGCATTTCAGCATCAATAGCGATAATGTTTTTTTCTATATCAATAACAATTTTAACCATGGTATCAAAAAAATGATTATATTTTTCTTTAATAATTTTTATTGATATAGGTTCTTTTATGATAAACATAAAGAAATTTTAAAAGTTAAAAATAAAAAGATTTGAATTTTTTATTTATCAAATACTTGATAATCCGGATCTTCTAATATTCTTATGTTTGCTAACGGCCAAATAACGGTCCAAGCTTTGCCAACTATTAAATCTTTTGATATAAAAGCACCATTTTCAAGATCGTTTTCGTTAAATAAGCGTCGGCTGTCAGCGCTTGCCGTTCTATTATCTCCCATAACAAAATAAGCATTCTCTGGGACGTGAAATTCGTTTAAATCGTTTCTAAATGCTTTGGTGTTGCCAAAATTTAGTTCATTTAAATATTCAGTTTCATTAAGTTTTATTGGTGTTTCAAATTGATCGTTTTTTATGTATACAAAACCATCTTCGAGAATTAGTGTGTCGCCGGGAATACCTATTATTCGTTTTATATAATATTCTTCTTGTTTAGTTGGCTCCTTGAAGACAATAATATCTCCGCGTTTAGGGTCCTGTCCTTTTTTAATGGCATAATTTTTGTAAATAAATTTATTGATAATTAAATATTCTCCAGGCCCTTGTTTACATGTTGAATCGTAATAATTAAGGACATTGCACATTGATGGTCCATAAACTTGAAATGGAGCGATTATGAAAGTGCGAATCAGTAAAACTAGAATAATGATAATCGTAGCATTCGCTAATATATCTAAGAAGAATAGTAAGATATTAGATAGATAAGATTTTTCTTCTATAGGTTCTTTTAGTTCGTTATTTTTATCAATATCGTTCATGATTTTAGATAAGTTTTCTTTAAATCAAAGTTAACTGAAGTATTTTGAGAGATCAAGGGGATTATAAATCACCTTCATTTTCTATTTTTCATTTTTCATTTTTTTTTATCCTGCTACAATATAGTTAGATTTTTAGATTTTTATATGTTTTTTGAATACTTATCGCGAATATTTGGAAATTTCTTTTTTAAAAATTATTTAGAGGAGGAAAATGAGAAAATACTTTATGTCGCACATAAACATATCTGGATACATTATAAAGTTATTTTAAAAAGAGTTTTTTTTGGGCTTTTTATGCCATTTTTTATTTGGTTTCTTTTTCCGATTTTGAAAATACCGATGATGGTTTGGGCGGCAGTTGGAAGCTTTTTTGTTTTATATAAAGTTTGTGATTGGTATTTTGATGCTTTGCTTGTTACTAATGTCTCTCTTTTGGTGGTTGAATGGAATGGATTTTTTGATAATTCCTCGACTAGAATAGAATATACTTATATTGAAGGTGTTACTTGGAGTAAAAAAGGAGTGGCGCAAACTTTGCTTTCTTTTGGAGATGTTACTGTGCAAAGAGTCGGTAGCGGAGAACCTTTTATTTTAAAAGATGCGATGCGACCAAAAGATGTTGAAAGACATATTTTAAAACAACAAAGTATAATGGTTCAAGAAAATGCGTTTAAAAATCATGATGCATTAAAAAATTTGCTAGTTGAAATGATTCAGCAAAGGAGATTGATGAAGTAGAGGGTTAGTGATTTGTGATTCGAAATTTAGAAAAATTTTAAATTTTTCTAATAAAAACGAATCACGAATCACGAATCACGAATCACGTTTCTAGATTTTATCAGCAATATCGGTTAATGAGATAATTGGTTGCATGATCGCGGCTACAATTCCACCTACACTTAAGCCGACAAAAACAAGGATTAAAGGTTCTAAAAGTTTTGATAAGCTTTGGCTCATTAAATCTGCTTCTTCTTCATAAAAATCAGCTATTTTGTCCATTATATTCGCTATTTCTCCTGTTTGTTCACCGATTGCAATCATGCTTACCACCATTGATGGGAATAAAGATTCATTGCCACGAAGATTTTGTCCGAGTGGTATTCCTTGAGCAGTATCGCGTGAAGAAATCATTATTCTTTTTTTATAAACTTCATTGCCAATACCATTAGCGCTAATTTGCAAAGCTTCGACGATTGAAACTCCGCTTTTCATTAAATTGCTTAAAATTCGGCTAAATCGACTTAAAGAGGCTTTTTTATTTAGTTGTCCAAAAATAGGTAAAATTAACATCAGTCCATCAAAATAAAATTTTCCAAGTGTAGTTTTTTTAATTATTTTTACGAAAATTATTAGGAATATTGGTATTAAAATTACTAAAAATAAATGTTGTTGTAAGAATTCGCTAAGTCCTACCATTATTTTTGTAGCTAAAGGAAGTTCTATATCGCTTCCTGAGAAAAGCCCCATAATTTGAGGCACAACCATAGTCATTAAAGCTACAATTGCCGCGGCTAATATTAAGAGTACTACCATTGGATAAGTTAAAGCGCCTTTTATTTTTGCTCTCAAAGCCGCGCTTTTTTCCGTGTCATTAGCGATATCTTGTAAGATATTATTAAGTCTACCTGAGAACTCTCCGGCTGACACCATTCCTATGTCAGATTCATTAAAAACATCTTTGTGTTTTGATATTGCGGTTGAAAGTTTGTTACCATTTTTTATATCATCGGCCATATTGATAATGATCCTTTTAAGTTTTGGATTTTTAGTTTGGTTAGCTAAAACGTTTAAAGATTCTACAATCGGAATTCCAGCATTGATCATAACAGAAAGTAGTCGAAAAAATGTTGCTTTTTCTTTTGTTTTTACGGTGTTTAAATCTTCAACCCATTCATTTATTTTTTTAAAAATATCCCTTAGCGGATCATCGCTTTCTTTATATTTTTTAAAAATATCAGATAAATTGATCTTTTTTTTCTGTTCTTGTCCTTCAGCTTTTTTATCTTCCTCATTAGCTTCAATGTCAAAACTAACAGAATTTCCTTCGGTTTTTTTAATTTCTTCGGTTTTAATTTTTGAATCTTTAGGCATATTTTGGTTTAAAAAATTTAGTTTAGAAAATTGAGTTTTATCCATGGCTTGAGACTCTATAAACTTCGCCTAAGCTTGTTAAGCCTTGAATTGCTTTGATTAAACCGGCTTGTTCTAGAGAAATCATGCCTTCTTGCATGGCTTGTTCTTTTATATCTAAAGTGGATTTCCCTTCAAGAACTGATCTTCTTAAACTATCAGACATATCCAAAATCTCGTATAAACCAACTCGTCCGATATAGCCTATATTATGACATTTATCGCATCCTATTGGTTCAAAAAACTGAGTGTTTTGTAAAATATTTTGATCAATTTGAGAAGTTTTTGAAATGATTTGTTTAATTTGTTCCAAAGTTTGTTGATCGACTGATGATGGTTTTTTACAATCGGGACATAATCTGCGGACAAGTCTTTGCGCTATAATAGTTCGAATAGTTGAGGTCATTAAATAGCTTGGAATTTCCATGTTTGTAATACGAGTCAAAGTCTCTACTGCGCTATTTGTATGTATTGTTGATAATACTAAATGTCCGGTAAGTGAAGCTTCAATAGCTATATTAATTGTTTCTTTATCGCGGATTTCACCGACCATGATAATGTCAGGATCTTGACGTAGAGCGGTTCTGAGTCCGGTAGCAAAAGTATAGTCTATATCAGCATGAGTTTGACTTTGATTTAATCCTTCCATTTGTATTTCCACCGGATCTTCAATTGTTAAAATATTGACGTCAGCTTTATTTAAAATATTTAAACAAGCATATAAAGTAGTGGTTTTACCAGATCCAGTAGGACCGGTAGTTAAAATAATGCCGTTAGGATCGAGTAACGCTTTTTGAATTTTTTGTAGAGCTTGGCCGTCAATACCTAATTGTTCTAAAGTCGGTATGGTTTTTGATTCGTCTTGAATACGCATTACAACTTTTTCTCCATTGACTGTTGGCAAGGTCGAAACACGGAGATCAAGTTCCTTATTATCTTCAGTTGTCACTTGAGCTCTGCCATCTTGAGGGATTCTTTGTTCATCTATTTTTAAGTTAGAAAGGATTTTTATTCTTGAAACAACGGCAGGATGAAGATTTTGAGGATACTCGACGATAATTCTAAGAACACCGTCAATTCTATAACGAATTCGGATCACATTTTTACCTGGTTCAATATGAATATCGCTTGATCTTTGTTCAACCGCATCACTGATCATGCTAATAACTAGGGCTGGTATATTTCCGACCATGATCGCATTTTGCAAATTTTCTCTGTATGTAGACACTTTTTTTAATTATGAATTATAAATTATGAATTTTGAATTAAATACTACTGTATAAATATATATTTACATTTATTTCAAAGTCATAAAGTTCTATGTCGCTTTTTTCAAATTCTTTTCCTTCCCAGTTAATCGCAATTTTTGTTATTTCTAGAAGCCGGCTTTCGTTTTCTAAATTTCCTGAAGATTCGAGGTATTCTATGATTTTATAAAAATTTTTATCTGTTCCTTGGAAACTTAAAGAAACTGGTACTATATATAATCCATTAATTTTTTCTTGTTTTTTTGATGAGCCGTAAGTCATTTTTTCCAAAAAAATTGGATTTGATAAAGAATGCAGAGAGTTTGAAAAATTTTCTATTTCTCTATTAAAATCAGTGATGGCTTCATCAGAGGGGAGTATCTTATTGAATTTTTCAGAATATTTTAAAAGTTCCGTTTGATTATCATTTTTAAATTTAATGTATTTAGCTTCAGTATTATTTAAATTTTCTTCTAATTCTATATTGGAATTTGTTAAATTTTTTAAAGTTGATTTTGCTTGAACTAATTTTTGGAAATTGTATAAATTTGCTCCTATTACAATTATTGCTATAACAGAAGTAAGAATTGCTCCGATGGTTATTTGTGTTTTTTTCATGGAAGTTAAAAATTAGTTTTGAAAAGTAAGTTCGATATTAAAATTTCCAATATATTGATTTTCTTCATCAAATTTCTTGTTAAAAGAACGCATTTTCGCTCCGCTAAATAAGGTTGAATTAGTAAATGAATCAATTAAATCCGAAGCAATATTGAAATTTTTGCTATCTGAGGTCGTTATAGTTCCATTGACTATAATTTTATCTTCTTGCTCATTTTCACCTTTTTCTAATTGAAAACTATTATATTTAATTTGGCCTATATTTTGTGATAAAGCGCTTCCATAAAGCGGGTCTATGCCTTTTGTTACGATTTCGATTTCGTGCATCACGTTTGACCAAATTAATTTTTCTTTATCAATATTATAAATTGTTGTTAATTTATTGTTTTGTTGTGAATAGATATTTTCAAGTAGACTTTTAATTGATTCTTCAGATAAACTTTCGATATCAAAGGATTTGATTTTAGCGATTAAATCATCGTTATTAAGTAAGTTTAAGATTTCGTTTAGATTTTGGATTTTTTTTCTAACATCATCTTTATTTTCAGACGCATTTAGTTCGGAGGCTAAAGCTAATTTCTCTTCGGTTAGTTTTTCTTCTGTTGATTTCTTAGCTTGCTCTTCGCTTATGTTACCTGAGCTTTTTTCTGCAGTAACAGCTTCTTTGGCTGTGGTTATTGAGACTTTAAGCTCATTTTTTATTTCAGGCAATTTAGCTGAAAGTTTTTCTTTTGTATTTTTAGTTACAAAATTTGAATTGATTTGTTCTAGGTGAGATAAATAATCTTCAGCTTTGAGTGCGAAAAAATTTAAGCTATCGACCGCTACTGATAAATTTATTTTATTAATTTGTGCTTGATTATCCAAAAGTTCCTTTTCCAAAGTTTGTATTTCTTTGGCAACGCTCACTCCAAAAATGGAAAAATTGACTGAAAGCTGTGTTTGCATATACGCAAAACTGAAAATTCCTATTAGAATAATTAATTTTAAAATTAAGCTAGGAAACGGATGTTTTTTTATAGATTTCTTGTTTTCTTCTTTAACTTTCTCCTGACCATCATTTTGAACATTATTTTGTTCAGGGGTAGAGTTTTGATTTGCGAAGATATCTTCGGTGTTTTTAGAGGAGTTTGGATCCATTTGAAATTAGGTGTTTAAAATTTATAAATCTATATATTTTATCACATTTAAAGAGAACCGACCAGATCGATATCGCTTTGGTAAGAAACTGAGAAAGGTTTTTGATGGATTTTTTTAAAAAATATGGTTTAAATATAAAAAAACACCTTGAAACTCAAAGTGTTTTTTTATTGGGTTGGGAAAAACTTTATTGTAATTCAACTTTAGCTCCAGCTTCTTCTAATTTTTTCTTAATTTCTTCAGCTTCTTTCTTAGCGACGTTCTCTTTTACCATGCCATTTTCGTCAGCTACTTTTTTAGCTTCTCCAAGTCCAAGACTCGTTACTTCTCTGATTACTTTAATAACTTGAATTTTTTTATCTCCAGAAGATGTAAGTTTGATATTATAAGAAGCTTTTTCTTCAGGTGCGGCATCAGTAGCAGTAGCGGCAACAGCGGCAACAGCAACAGGAGCGGCGGCAGAAATGCCATATGCTTGCTCCATGTATTTAACAACATTGTTAACCTGCACAATGTTAAGCTTTTCAAGAGCGTCGATCACAGCTTTCTCTTCTTTTGAAAGCTCAATTTTGTCTTGTGTTTGTACGTCAGACATAATTATAAAATTAGGAATTAGAAATTAGGAAAGGGGAAAGGGTAATTAGTAAAGAGTAAAGAGTAATTGGGAATTGGTAATTATTATTTTTCTTTTTGTTCGGCATAGGCTTTTGTGGCTCTTGCAAATGAAGCGAGAGGATTGGCGATAAGGCTGGCAAAATTTCTCAGTGGACTTTGAATCATACCGACAAATTGTGCAAGCAATTCTTCCTTACTAGGTAAATCAGCAAGTGATTTAATGGCTTTTAAGTCAAGAATTTTGCCTTCCATTAATCCTCCTGCTAATTGTACTGTTGCAGTTTCTTTGCCAAATAGTTTGATAATTTTTGCGGCGCAAACTTCATCAGGACTAAACGCAATGGCGATTGGCCCATCCATTATATTCTCTGGAATTTGTTCATAACCGTTTTTTGTTGCGGCTTTTTGAATCAAAGTTTTCTTAGCGATCATGATTTTGACATTTTCGGCTCGTGCTTTACGGCGTAATTTTGTAAGATCAACAACAGAAGTTCCTGCATATTTAGTAAATACTACAGATTTTGCTTTTTTTATATTTTCAGTTAGTTCAGTAAGAGATAATTCTTTTTTTTGACGTGAAATTGCCATTTTTTTCTAGTTTAGAAAGTTTGGAAAGTTTATGTGAAATGTGAGCGGACTAAAAAAAATCGTTTGCGCGGGGTAGACGACAAACGAAGTAGAACCTAAAAAAGGTTTTGATTCACTAATTTGTTTGTCTAGGCAGGAACTTTTTTAAATTTCTTTTTTTTAAGAAGAAACAACCTGCTGTCTACGACGCACAAAATAATTTAAAGGATATGTCTTTTAAAGTCAAGGAGAAAAAATATTTGACTTAATTTGAATTAATTGCAAATATAATAAACTTTAAAATGCGTGTGTGTTAGAAAAATTAATTTTTTAAAATTTTAAAATTATGCCTTGTGAAGAATTAAGAAGTTCTTGGAAGGAAGTGCAATTTCAGTTAACTAGATCTAATTTACAATCAGTTGTTGAATATATAATGAGAAATGGAAAGACTAACGGAAATATAACAATTCGATATGGAGGAAGGAGGCAAATAAATTTAGATTTTAATGAGACTATTGATATAACAAAAATTCTCAATGATTTATATAATCTAGGATTTGTTTATATATTTATTGGATGTAGTGATTTAACTGATCCTAAGGTTTTAGGTGGTCAATATATGGAAGGAGGTAGACGACAGGTGTGCCGTGAAGCGTCTGTTCCAGGGGAGTCAGGAGTATATAGAGAAAGTGTAAGTCGCGTGTTAAGTGGAGTGGCGGTTAGCGATGGAGATGCTGGAAAAGAAGAAGCTTATTTTAGTTCGTTAAGAATAGAGGAACTTTTAAAAATTAAAACAGGAAAAGATCTGTTGGCTTGCTTGTGTAATAGAGGAGAGAATCAAGAGTGGTTACTGGAAGCCTCTAAATATATATTAGCTAATAGGTTCAAACTTGTTGCGAATAGATTAATTACTCAAGGTTATGATCGGATTATTATTGGTTCTGGAGGAACAGAATGTTATTATTTACAAAGGCGAGATTGGGATGATTTTTTTTCTTCTTTAAAGTTAGAATCTCCAATTAGAATATTGAAGCCTAGTGATGCAGTTCAGCCTGCAGAAATTAGTGAAGATCGTGATTCGGTTTCGTGTGAAGTTCATGGTACTGTGTCCAGAGAAGATGCTATGGTTATAAATGATTTTTTACGTAGTTTCTTTGGTGGTCATTCTAAAAGACATGAGGCTTATCGAAGTATTTTAATGCAATTGTTAAGTCAAGGAGGGATGGTATTGAATGGTAGTTGGAATAAAATAGAAGAAAAAGCAGGAAGAAAGTATGATAGAGATACTCCAATAGCTGGTCAAGAAGTTACTTTATCTAATTTAGAATCTTTAAGATTACAAGAAGAAGGAAAATCAGGTAGATATAATCGTATTTGTGTGGCATTGAGAAATGGAGAGATGACATGGATTCGTTTTAATGATAACTCTCAAATTAAAAGATTGAGAATAAAATTTATTAAAAAACCAGTAAAGTCTATAGCTGAGGCTGAAAAAAGAATGGGTGAATGGAACGATGCTGTAGTTCCAAAAGTAGCTGTTGGTAGTGGATCTCCTGAGCGTGTAAGTGATGACATTGATAATTCTGTTACTTTTGGAGATCAATTGACGTTAAAAGCTGCTGGTGTGAATTTAACAGAAAGCGAAGGAGATAAAGATACAAAAGATGATGTACAACAAGAGCAAAAAGTGGAATCTTCTAAGCCGCTTCCAGAACCGATACATATTTTAAGTAAAGATATATTTCCATGTGAAATTGAAAGAATTAATAGGTGGATACAGGAAGGTAATTCGTTTATTTTGATAAATAAAAAAGATAGAGAAGTGCCAGTTGGTGATTGTAGCGGTTTTGTTTGTGAAAAAGAAAGTTTGTATAAAAATAATAGTAAGCGGAAAAGTCCTAAGTTTGTTTTTGAAAATTTTAAAGAGATTAGGTTTGTGAGAAAAAAATAGTTTAAATATCACAATTTTGAAATTGATATACTACTCCGCTTTTAAATTTTAAAATTAAGTAGTATATGCTCCGAAGCTTAATTATTTATTTTATAAGGTAAATAAACAATATTATAAAGCTTCGTAGCATTATACAATTTTAAATTATTAAAGCGTAGGAGTATAATTTTTCCTGTAAATTTAAGAAGCTTTTTAAAGTTGCATAATGAATCCAGAAGATTTGATTTCAAGTTTTTTAAAAAATATTCCAAAAGAGAAAATTCCTTTAATAGTGCTTTTAGGTCCAACCGCTTCAGGTAAAACAGGATTGAGTATTAAACTTGCGAAAAAATTTAATGGTGAAATTATTTCTGCTGATTCACGACAAATTTATAAAGAAATGGACATTGGGACTGCAAAAATCACAAAAAAAGAAATGCAGGATATTCCACATCATTTAATAGATGTTGTTTTGCCAAATGAAAATTTCACAACTTTTGATTTCAAGAAATTGGCTGAGGAGAAAATTTTCGATATTTATAAAAGAAATAAAATCCCATTTATTATTGGTGGAACTGGACTTTATATTAGAGCGATAATTGAAAATTTTACATTAGGAGCAACTCCGCCAAATTGGGAATTAAGAAAACAACTTGAAGAAGAAGCTTCGCAATATGGGAAAGAATATGTTTGGGAAAAATTAAAAGCTTTGGATGAAATAGAAGCAATGAAAATTCATCCGAATAATTTGAGGTATGTGATAAGGGGGATAGAAAGAGTTGGCAGTTTGCAGATGGCAGTTGGCAGTGAAAACAAAAATTCCTGCTCTCACAAGAATGACAAATATCATATTCTAAAATTTGCCATCGATTGGCCTCGTGAAGTTTTATATGACAGAATTAATAAGCGTGTTGATAAGCAAATTGAAAATGGTTTGATTGAAGAAACAAAATATTTACTTTCAAAATACGATCGTAATTTACCATCAATGTCGAGTTTGGGTTATCTTCAAATTGCAAAATTTTTAAACAACGAAATGACGCTTGATGAGGCGAAAGATTTATTAAAAAAAGAAACAAGGCATTATGCTAAAAGGCAAATGACTTGGTTTTTGAAGGAGAAGGAGGTAGTGTGGATAAATAGCTGAAAACACCTTACTTTAGTTTTCATCCATACACAATTTTTTTAAAAACAATAAAGATTCATTTTTCAATGTTTTTCTGATTTTTTGAAATTCTTCTTGATTTAACAGATAATTTAAGTCTTGATTAATGATTTCTTGAGTGATTTTTTTCTCTATAAAAGAATTAAGTTTAATAAAGAATTTTGATACTGATAATTTGGTGCGTTCTTTGATAATACTAGGTTTGAATTTAAATCCCTGTAATAAAAATTGATTGATGTCATAAAGATCGCGAGCCGCAATGATTTTGTGTTTTTCATATCTATCCAGAAGAGCTATTAATTTGTTGCTAAACATTGTTTCTTGATTATAACAACGTATGATTCTATCAATATCAATCAATCTTACCATATCATAAGTGTTGGATTGTGCTGTTTTTGGTATAAATTCTA
>Ga0208373_1002907_pt1 | contig 17769 bp, 15 predicted proteins | sample RifOxyC2_FD_184036 | JGI IMG/M metagenome (GOLD analysis project Ga0208373, IMG submission 184036) | Soil microbial communities from Rifle, Colorado - Rifle Oxygen_injection C2 (SPAdes) | ecosystem: Environmental > Terrestrial > Deep subsurface > Rock core/Sediment | place: Rifle, Colorado... | reverse complement strand
ATTTAAAGAATTTAAAGCCAGAAGATGCAAGGCTGTCTGAGTTGGCTTTCAACAAACAAGAGAATGCCAGAGTGCCGTTTCTCGAATACAAGGAAGTCTTTCAAAAGTTCTCGAAGGTATTGACACGTATGTATGACCTTGGGAAGCTTACCGATCTAACTGTCGAGGCGATGGCTGAGACATTCGGAGTAGGAAGGGTGGTATTTATGTTGATGGACAAAAACGATGGTTTGTTTCGGCCTTTTCGCTGTCTCGGTTTAGATGAAATAACTGCCCGTAGTATTTGTTTCACCACGAATCAAGGCATTATGCTGTGGTTGACCAGGAATCATCAGATATTAAATAAAGAGGTCATAAACAGAGAAGTTGCAATGAACAAATTAGCAGTGCGGGAAGCCATAAAAATACAGAAGGAAATGAATCTTTTACAAGCGCAACTGTGCATACCTATCTTTGCTAATGGAAACCTTAGCAGTGTAATTGCCCTTGGAAATAAGATTACCGGTAAGGCGTTTTTTGATGAGGATATCGAATTATTATCCATGCTGGCAGGGTATATAGGCATGGCAGTGGAGAATGCGTTCCTTTACCAGGAGGCAAATCTCAGGAGAATTCATAACGAAAATGTCCTGGAAAATATCCCGTACGGAATCATTGTTTTAAATAATTAAATAATTAGTGACAGCTATTCTAAAAAGCATTTGGTAATTTGGTACATAAATATAGTCACAATTTTCGGTATAATGTTTATAGAAATAGCTGGATGAATTTTTTATAGGCAACTTATTGGGGGATAAATGTGTGTACTCTTTTCTTGTAGTCTCAGACGATAAGGCAGTTGGTGGTTTTTTTAAGAGATCCTTGGGTAAAGATTACATGATCCATATTGCCAGGACACCTGAGGAGGCGCTACAAATATTTCTCAAAATAGACATCGATGTAACTTTTCTGGATGTTCTCTTGCATGATGATGGTGCAAACAAGACTCTAGAAGAAATCCGACGAACAAATATTGAACCTACGATTGTTATGATAATTCATGAGTCTCAGCCGATATTACCCGAAGAATGCCGGATATCCGGTGAATATGAGTATCTTAAGAAACCGCTGAGAAAAGAGGCAATAGAGATGGTCTTAAAGAGGTCTCTTGAAAAACAAGAACTGAAAAGGGAGTTGGGTTTCATTCAGTCGCATTTAAAGAATTTAAAGCCAGAAGATGCAAGGTTGTCCGAATTGGCTTTCAACAAGCAAGAGAATGTCAGGGTGCCGTTTCTTGGATACAAGGAGGTCTTCCAAAAGTTTTCGAAGGTATTAACACGTGTGTATGACCTTGGGAAGCTTGCCGATCTAACTGTCGAGGCGATGGCTGAGACATTTGGAGTAGGAAGGGCGGTATTTATGTTGATGGACAAAAACGGTGGTTTGTTTCGGCCTTTTCGCTGTCTCGGTTTAGATAAAATAAGCGCCCGTAGTATTTGTTTCACCACGAATCAAGGCATTATGCTGTGGTTAACCAGGAATCATCAGATACTAAATAAAGAAGTTGTAAATAGAGAAGTTACGACTAACAAATTAACTGTGCGTGAAGCCATAAAGATACAGAAGGAAATGAGCCTTTTACAAGCGCAACTGTGCATACCTATCTTTGCTAATGGGAATTTGAGCAGTGTGATTGCCCTGGGAAATAAAATTACCGGGAAGGCATTTTTTGATGAGGATATCGAATTACTATCCATGCTGGCAGGGTATATAGGTATGGCAGTAGAGAATGCCTTCCTTTACCAGGAGGTAAACCTCAGGAGAATTCACAACGAAAACGTCCTGGAAAATATCCCGTACGGAATTATTGTTATAAATAATGATTGTAAGGTTAATATCTTTAATAAAAATGCGGCAAGGATGTTAAATATTCCTTCAGATGATGTAATAGGGAAGGATGTTAAATATATTGGGTCATTATTTGCCAATTATCTCTTAAGGACTCTCAAAGACAAAAAAACCTTTAAGAGGAGTGAAGTTGTACATCCTGTTACCTATTCTACGTATGATATTAGTACCTCTTTGCTGTTGGATAATAATACGGAACTTGGCGCAATTATGATATTCTCCGATTTAAGCGACGTTAAGAAAATGGAAACGAAGATAAAGGATTTGGAAAACCTGGTAAATGGATATTTAGTTAACTCGGAAAATACTATCCCTCCGGAACTAACACAAGCTGTTACTAATTTATCAAAAAGCTGGTTTTCTGACCGTCACCGGTTAAAAATGGAACAAAATGTATTAAAGTAAATCTACAAAAGGTTGCTGTCATAAATACTCATTAATATTGGCAACGATAACATGTACATGTAGCAATCTCAGTTGAATTTCAATGAACCTTCTTCAAATGTCGTTTTCTTTCCGATTTTCACATGGAACGTAGCAAGATCCTACTTGCCTTAGTTCTTCGCCCCAGTTTCATCTCTACCTTGGGTTTTAAATGTCTACCGGCTTTAAAAATTGGGAACATAATGAAGAACATAAAATATCTCCCTTTTATTTTAAAGAAAAAGTGGTAAAATGCGTTTCGAGGAAAAAAAGTAACGGAGGTAACTTTTATATCTTACTGTTTATTTCTAAATTACTATGAAATCCATATTATTAGTTGACGATGAATACAGTGTGGTAGAGCCCCTTCGAATTATCTTTCACACATACCTTTAAAAAATATTGATACGTATTGCCGTCTGAAGATCGCATTCCTAACAATCATTATTACAGCCTATATATCTATTCCTTGACAAAAAGCAAGGATGTTAATTTATGAAAAAACGAATAGTAATTACGGGTATGGGTATTGTGAGTCCGCTTGGTATTGGCATAAATGAAAACTGGGAAAGGTATCTTTCGGGTATATCAGGAATTAAAGAATTTGAAATAGAAGGTATGGAATCAACAACGTATGCCGGCAAAGTCTCTGATGATGAACTCGAAACATTTATTCCTGATGCCAAAAAGGATAAGATAGATCGTTTTACAAGTTTTGCGCTGGTAGCTGCAAAGATGGCGTTGGATGATGCAAAAATTAATGACGGATTTGATAAAGAAAAGATAGGGGTTTTTATCGGTAGCGCTTTTAGCGGACTTAACATCATCGAAAAGCAAATAAAAATACTTTATGCTGATGGACCAAGAAGAATTCATCCCCTTTTAATGCAAAATAATCTTACGAATGCCCCATCTGGTGAGATTGCAATAGAATTTGGTCTTAAAGGCCCTAACATAGGATTTTCATGTGGTGCATGTTCTGGAAGTTATAGCATACTTCAAGCATTTAATACCATGCAACATCACGATGTCGACGCAATGGTTGCCGGGGGAACTGAAGCGCCGCTATATCCAAGAGTTTACGAAGAATTAAGACACAAAGGCTTATTTCATACAAATAGCCCTGGTTTGACTCGAGCTAGCTGCCCATTTGATATTGACAGAAAAGGCTTTGTTTTGAGTGAGGGAGCCGGAGTTGTTGTTTTGGAGACACTTAGTAGTGCAGAAAAGAGAGGGGCAGAGGTTTATGGTGAACTTGTTGGATTCGGAGCCTCTTACGGTAATAACGATTACACTCATCAGAAAAATCCAGGTTTTTATTCAAAGGTCTTTTGTATAAAACAGGCGCTAGCGTCTGCTTCGATTGACACATCAAGCGTTGATTATATCAACGCAAGTGGCATATCTGGAATACAAGAGGACAGAGAAGAATCAGAGGTAATAGAGTCGGTCTTTGGTGAAGGTATCCGTAAAATTCCAGTGAGTTCAATTAAGGGTAGTTTCGGTTGCTCAATTGGCACCTCTGGTGCAATAGATGTGATATTCTCGTTATTATCTCTGGGGAAAAAAATTTTACCCCAAACAAATAACCTGGAGAATATTGATCCAAAATGCAGTTCACTTTTTATTCTTAAAAAACCTGATTCCAAATCTGTAAACACAATACTATCAAACAACTTTGATTATGCTGGCAATAATGTATCATTAGTATTTAAGAGTCTTTGATAGTATTGCTAATAGAAAATGGACAGCCATATTAAAAAAAATAGAGTCGTAGTAACGGGACTAGGAATCATCACGCCGATCGGAATCGGGGTAGATGCGTTTTGGGAATCTATCATTAATGGGAAATCGGGAATATCAATGATTTCAAGATTTAATGTAGAAGGTTATCCTACAAAGATTGCTGGCGAGGTAAAGAATTTTAGTCCTAAAGAATACATGCCTGAGGAGTTGGCTAACAATTTGAGCAGATACTCTCAATTGGGTTTAGCAGCAGTTCAAATGGCAGTAAAGGACGCAAGGTTGGATTTTTCTCGTGTAGATACAAGTAAAGTTGCAGTATCAATTGGAGTTGGAGCCGAAACGTTACTATACTATGATGAAAAAACTGCAATTGAAAATAACAACTATACCTTACGCACTAAATCCCCTCCAGAGAACAAGAATATATCAAATGTAATTTCAGATTTTTTTCACATATCAGGTCAAAACGTAATTGTAGCAACAGCTTGTTCAAGCGGAAATCAAGCCATAGGAATCGCAAGAGACATGATTAAATCGGGTCAAGCAGATCTCGTTTTAACAGGTGGAGTTGAGGCGCCTATTTTCCCACTTAACCTAGCGGCTTTTTGTTCCTTGAGAATAATGTCGAAAAGAAATGACCAACCTGAAAAAGCTAGTAGGCCTTTTGATAAGGATAGGGATGGGTTTGTAATGGGCGAGGGAGCAGGCATATTAATGCTTGAAAGTGAAGAAAATGCTTGTGAAAGGAAGGCTCATATTTATGGTGAAATAGCCGGTTATGGAGCTACGAGTGATGCCTTTCATATGACTATGCCATCACAAGACAGGATGCAAATATGCAAGGCAATGCGTTTGGCAATAGACGATGCCGGCCTGGACATTAAAGATATTGATTATATTAATGCACATGGGACATCAACAGCAGCAAATGACAGAGGAGAAACGAAGGCAATAAAAACGGTTTTTGGAAACAACGCTTACAACATACCAATAAGTTCAACAAAGTCAATGACGGGACATTTAATGGGGGCTGCCGGCGCGGTCGAACTCATAACATGTATTTTAGCGATAAAAAACGGTGTGCTTCCGCCTACCATTAATTTAGAACATGCAGACCCCGAGTGTGACTTGGATTATGTAGCAAATAACGCGAGAGAGAAAGAAATTAATACTGCTCTTTCAAACTCCTTTGGCTTTGGAGGAAATAATTCGACTATTGTAGTAAAAAGATTTAATACCTCCTAAAAATTACAAAAAATATTAACATAGGTTGGGAGAAGATTTACAGTTATTTCTAAGCTTTTTTATATTAAGCGACAAAATTTTTGGAGGATATGGGATAATGGAAACCTTGACAGAAAATTTGATTAAAGAAAGACTAAAAAAAATATTAGCAAAGGAACTCAAGATAGATATTGAAGATATAACAGATAATTCACACATTGTGGATGATATCGGAGTGGAATCTGCTGACATGATAAATTTGTTGTATGATATTGAAACAGAGTTTAACATAGAAGTTTCTAATGAAGAAGCAGGTAAGAATTTAACAATACAAAAGATGGCCAATCTGGTGAAAGAAAAAATTAGCATAAAATCTGCAAAATAAAATTTACGAGAAATTCAAAGGAACAAGATTTTGACATATGGGCTTAATATCTGATCACTATAATTTCAGAGCACTTAGATTAGATCGTTAAATAATATTAGATTTGTTACATCAATAAAACTATTTGTTTTTAAGGGCTTTCTATGGGTGGTTCTCGCAGCGTAGACCTTCTCTTATGGAATTCATTTATGGGGAAGGCCTATTCCGTTAGTGACTGTTTTAAAGAAAATGGTATTGGCGTACTGGCCAGGGCATGCAAAGATGCGGGCTTTGAAATTGACATTGAAGACCCAGCAAGAATCGAATTTTATACGGCATTTACTAAAAATGATCTTGTGTCACGACTATCCGAACTATCAGTGAGGATCTTTGACGTTCAAAATAGAGAAGATACTGTATCCTTAAGAAAGGAGTGGAATCTTCTTCAGGACAATCTTGCAAAGGTTATCAAAGAAAAAATGGAGAACTATATTGATGGCCTGGCTCGAAAGGTACGAGATGATCGGGTAAAAGTACTCGGGATCAAAACCTGGCTTGGAGATAGATTTGCATACTCTGAAAAACTTGCGCAAAAGGTCAAAGAAATGAGTCCCAATACCTTAGTAATTGCAGGCGGACCACAGGTTAATCAATTTAAGACATACGCACTGGAAAAAAGTCCCTTTGACTTTTGTATAGATGTTGAGGGAGAAGTAACGCTCGTACTAATTATTAATACAGTAAGAGAAATATATTCACAAGGAGGAACAAAATCGGAGGTAATAAAGAGAGTCACAGACCTTGCAGAAGCGGACAAAATTAATAATTTGATATACAAGGACAGTTGTGGCAAGGTGAGAGAAACAACCATTAAGAGGCTTTCTTTAAACTCAAAACCATTCCCCTTATATGAAAAGGACGATGGGAAGGTTAATATAGCGGTAATAAACGAATCTTCAGGCTGTTATTATGGGAAGTGCAATTTTTGCACACACCCAAATATTACAGGTAAATACCAGATACGAGATATAAGTATAACCTTAGAGGAGATCAAGGAAACTATTAAGGAAATGGGTATTGGACTTTTCAGGTTTGCAGGTTCCACGACTCCTGTATCGCTTGGCAGTCGGATCGCTGACGCCATATTAGCAGAAAGTTTACATATTGAATATTCTATGTTTATTCGGGCAGAAACAAAGGCAAAGGAGCGGCTGGCAGAATTGATTGCAGCCTATGAAAAAATAATCCGTTCGGGACTTAAGGCTGTTTTCCTGGGTGTTGAGGTCGCTAACAATAATATCCTATCAAAGACCATGCATAAAGGTAATTCTGTAGAAGATGTTTATTTTACTATTAAGGCTATAAAGCAGGCATCCTACAATCTAAGAAAACATCTTGACGTAGGCGTAAGTTTTATTTATCCTTGCCCAATACCTTCTGGTAGCGGAATAACACATGAGCAAGTTTTGAAAGAAAATTTGGTTTTTCTTGATACATTAAAAAACGAAAACTACAAGCCTGACTCTGTTCTCATAACTCCTGCGGCACCGTTGCCCGCTACATCATGGCAAATTGAACATAAAAGATTCGGGTTTAATATGCCAGAAAATTATCTTCAGACTGTTTTACGTTATGAGTACGAACTAACGAAAGACCCAAGCACGTGGCCTGAGCTGGATATCTCCTTAAATGGAATAAAGTTCTTAGATATGCTTAAGATGTCTGGTCTCATGGAGAAAAAAGTTAGAGAAATGGGTTACACCGTAAACGTCTCTGACGAACATTGTCTTGCGGCAAGAAGTGCAGGATTTGTAGGTCAACGAGGCCTGGAGGAATTCAAAATGAGAAGCGATTTGTCCTTATTGACAACAGACTACAGCTTTCTGAGAGATGTTTACCAAAGAATAAATACACACAGCTATAGACTGGCAGAGAAAAACTTCTTTCCGAAAATTAAAGGTGTTTATCAAGAAGGAAACGCTCCATGGTAACAAGGCGTGTCGTTATTACTGGCATGGGAATATTGGCCCCTAATGGTAATGGGAAAGACGCATATTGGGATGCGTTAATCAACGGACGCTCCGGCATAAAAAGGATCACCTTTTTTGATCCTGCTCCCTTTAGCACACAGTTTGCGGGCGAGGTGAAAAACTTTGACCCTTGTGATTACTTTGATCCAAAATTGGTCAAAAAAAGCGCAAGAATTACCCACTTTGGTGTTGCTACGGCTAAGATGGCGGTAGTAGACTCTGGCGTTGACTTAAATAAGGAAAATAAAAGTAGGTGTGGTGTATGTTTTGGGACCACAATAGGCGCTGAAAATGATATCTACGAGCACCAACACAGGAGATTCTTAGAGTTTGGCCCGCAGGCTGTAAGTCGTTATACCGCCCCCGAGGTTACACCACATGTGGTAACAGGTTATATTTGTTCGGAACTAAATATTATTGGACCCAATTCAACGCTGTCCTCGGGATGTTCAACTGGAATTGATGTTGTAAACTGGGGATATACTATGATAAAAAAAGGGGAAATAGATATAGCAGTTGTGGGGTGTGCAGATTCTATGATATTCCCCTTTGCAATGTCGACCTTTTGTTCTTTAGGAATACTTTCAAAAAGAAACGAAGCACCTGAGAGGGCCTCGAGACCGTACGATAAAAATCGTGATGGTTTAGCGGCTAGCGAAGGTGGGGTATCAATAGTTATTGAGGAACTAAATCATGCCTTAGATAGAGATGCAAATATCTATGCTGAGGTTATATCTTATGCCACCTCATGCGAGGCGCAAGACGTTTTTCAGGTTGATTTGGGTGGGCAGGCGTTGTTCTCTGCGCTGGAACATGCATTGATAGCAGGCAAAATGAATAAGGAAGAGATAGATTATATCTGCGCACACGGAAACGCTATTCCGAGTTATGACTTATCAGAAACAAATGCATTTAAGGCTTTCTTCGAAGAGCATGCATATAAAATTCCAATAAGTTCAATAAAGTCCATGACAGGCCATGCCTTCGCTGCGGCAGGTGGTTTCCAGGTTGTAGCAACGAGCCTTAGTCTAAAAAACGGGATTATTCCCCCCACAATTAATCTGGATGAGCCTGATCCTCTCTGTGATCTTGATTATGTACCCCACAACGCCAGGTATTTCAACATGGACACAGCGCTGATAAATACCCATAGTGTGGGTGGAACACACGCTGTCCTCGTGTTAAAAAGACTTTCTTAGGCAAGGTAGGTTATGCTTGCAACTCAAATATTGAGCATCTTGATACCCTTTCTGTATGCCGGTATCGGATTCTTTGTGCTTTTAAGAAATCCGGCTAACGTCATTAATAAGAGATTTTGTATCTTTGCAAATGCCTTTTGCGTATGGTCATCTCTTATTTGGTTTACACTCCAGACCACAGACCCATTGCTGGCTACCTTTAGGCTGAGATTGGTCTTTTGTGCAGCTTCTTTTCTTCCTTCTACCCTTTTCTTTTTTACTTCAGTCTTTCCAGATCGTGTAGAACTGCCTATTAATCGATACCTGAGTATATTCTTTTTTATCATAAGTTTTCTTCTGGTGTTTTTTTCTCCCTATATTGTCGAGTCAGTTTCTTTTGTAAGGCAACGGCCTCAAGCAAGATATGGTTGGTTATTCTCTGTATTCTGGTTTTACTTTATAGCCTGTATGACATATTCCATACATATCCTTTATAAAAAAAGTGTGCGTTATGACGGAATAAAGAGATTGCAGATTCAATACTTTTACTTTGGAGTAGCCGTAGCCCTGTTTTTAGCAACCGTCACAAACTTTATCTTACCAGTAATAAACATTTGGCACGCTGAGAGTTTTGTTCCCCTAGTCACCCTCCCCGTCCCGATAACCGTGGCTTATGCTATTGTAAAGTATCATCTCATGGACATCACTGTGATTATTAGGCGGAGCACTATTTACGCTGCTCTATCCGTTGTTCTCGGTATAATCTATTTCGCTGTCGGTCTAATTATAAGCAATATACTCCCTATATCAGAGTATAAAGAAACAATCACTAACATGGTTTCTGCCATAGTAATGGTCTTAATCTTTGTGCCAGCTAGAGAATCAATTCAACACGTCATTGAGAAGACCTTGTTCCATACCAGATACAGCCATCCAAGGATACTGAGCGATTCTACGGTAATGTTTTCGTCTATGCATAATTTGAACGGACTTCTCCAGTATGCTATCCAACATTTATATGATTCTATAGGTATTGACAAGATATGTATATTGCTAAAGGACGAAAAAACCCAGCATTATACCCCGAAGGCTGGTATAAATTTCTCATCCGATGATCGTCTGCTTCTTTCCAAAAACGATGCTATTGTTACCTGGCTTTACCAGAATAGAACAGTTCTTTCCAAAGATCAGTTGAACCGTTTTACGCATAGTAAGGCCGAACGCTTGTTAGAAGACACATTAGTCTCTCTCGACACAGACAGTTGTATTCCAATCTTTCAAGAAAGCAACCTCTTCGGGATAATCCTCCTGGGAAAGAAGGTTAATAAAAAGGTCTTTTCCCAAGAAGACATTCAAATGTTTCTTGCCTTTTCCGGGCAGTTGGCTATGGCGGCTAAAAATGCGCGTCTCTATTTGGGTTTACAAGAAGCCAAAACATACAGGGACAATATTCTTCATAGTTTGAAAAGTGGGGTTATCGTTGTAGATATTAATGAAGAGGTTACTCTCATTAATAACGAGGCAAAAAGAATCCTTGGGTTGAGGGAAACAATTACATCTGAAAAAATACTGAAGAGTCTTGGAAAAGATACTCATCAACTATTGAGACTTACGTTTAATTATGATACTGAGTATCAGAATTTAGAAACTTTTATTGATAGAAAGAGCAAAAAAATCCCATGTAGCATGACCATAACAAAACTCAAGACAGAGGACGGGCAGAAACTCGGCTCTTTAATAATTCTGACAGACACGACAGAATTGAAATTGCTTCAGACGGAAAAACAACATGCCGACCGACTCGCCTATCTTGGCGCTCTGGCTGCTAATATTGCTCATGAAATAAAAAATCCACTCGTGGCTATAAACACATATTTTCAATTACTCCCTCACAAGAAAAACGATGAAGAGTTCAACAATGGCTTTCAGAAAATTGCTCTCAAGGAAATTGGAAGGATTAACAGAATCATTGAAGACATGCTAAACCTGGCAAAACCTTCTGAACCTTTAATGCAGCCCATAGATCCTCATAGTGCGATATTGGATACCATAAATTTCCTAAGGAATACAGCCATAGAAAAAGGTATTAAAATAACCACAGTTTTAGAAGAAAAAAGATGCGCTCTTATTGCAGATGAGGATAAAATAAAACAGGTACTCTTAAATATTTTGCAAAACAGCCTCGATGCATTGCCAAGAAATGGGAGTATTAAAGTCAGTACAAGCTTTATGGACAACCTTTCGGAGTTTAGAAGGATGGCAAAATTAAATCCTAACAGCGTTTTCTTCTCCTTTACTTCCCCCTTCTTACGAGACACAACCGATACACTGTATTTTGTTATTAAAATTTCTGATAACGGTGCGGGAATCCCTGCCGAAAACATTTCACATATCTTTGAACCATTTTTTACTAATAAAGATAAAGGTACCGGACTTGGACTGGCTATGGTATATCGAATCATAAAGGATCACGAAGGAGGTATCTATATAGAAAGTAGAAAAGGCACTGGCACTGATTTTTATATCAGCCTGCCTTTAAATCGCACGAATACAAATGCTACTACAAACTCCCTACCAAAAAAAGAAGCATTGAAAATGGTGGAAGAATAGTTTCAATTCATTATCTTCAGAATTCGCATATTCCCAGAAACTTTAATCAGGAGTTTGGGAAATGAAAGTCGTTGGTTTTCATTTCCCCATGCCCCTTCCTTTAAACGATCTCCCACAAGATTGAGATACTAAGTATAAGGCGGTTCATTAGAAACTTCTTTACATTACGTGCCTATTTACTCTTCTTCTGCGCCCTTGATGGCCTCAACTTTGCCTTCTTTTCCAATGCTGCCAACCTCCTTAAGGTATTTGCCTCGCTCTGTATATCCACGTACTTCTTGAGCAGGTTCGACCACGAGATATAGGTAAACCCATTGGGGTTCATATGCGCCAAACCCTTTCTGACCAAAAAGGCATCGTTCTCCCACATATACAAGAAGTCCTTTTCAATTTTACCGGGGTTTCCATCCTTTGCCCAAAATTCGCCGTAGAAACCACCTAACAGATCAGGATATTTCTCCGCCACAGGGGCTGGCGCCTTGGGTCTGTTCTCAGGCATGGGATAGAGCACTCCATCTTCATACAGTGATTTAATCGTAGCGTAGGAATCACTCACATATTGAAAAATGGAATCCGATGCCTTATCCATGGAGTCCAAGTAATCACGAGAAAACCTTGTGGAATGACACTGTACACAGACTTCAATCCACGCCTCCCGTCTTGACATTAATTCCTTGCTATTCTTGATATAATCCGATGGTTTGATTCCTTTAAAGATATTGTCATAAAACAACACGTCGCCCTCACCCATGATAGCCTTCCTGACCATATTGTGCGAATACTGTCCTTTATAGTACATATGACAGGACTGACAGGTAGGAGAAATATAGTTCGCATCTTTTAATTGCTTGTTCCAATCCCAGCCATAACCTTCGATAAAATATATAGAGCCGTGCTTAGAGTCTCTGTAATATTCAATATCCGGGTGATCCGGGCCGTTATGACAGGTTTGGCATGCCTCCGGCCTTCTGGATTCTGAGGCCTTAAAGGCATGACGGGTATGGCAACTATCGCACTTGTGCTGGATGTTATGACACATATCACACCCCTGAACGACATTCTTGTCTACTGCAGCCCATACATCCACGTCCAAGTTGGCATCGTAAGACTTTGCATGGCTCTCCCTGCCTGGTTTCCAATCGGGGATACCGTACTGCTTCTCAGATTCGAATTCATTATATTCTTGCCTATGACACTCACCGCAAAGAGCAGGATTGGGCATTATTAATTCTTTTTCATGATCCAATTTTTCTGATCCAATTTTACCATGACAATCAATGCAACCCACCTTCGTAAGCTTCCTTCCGAGGTTTTTTTCTATCTCTTCCAATTTCCCTTTCTGATAATCCAGAAGTTTATCAAGATTAGCATGGCTGCTTTCCTCCCATGCCTTTACTAAACCCGGATTCAAAGCCTTGTGACAGATTGTGCATTCATCTGCGTTAAAAACCCCTTTTGGCTCTGCGGGTGGCGAATAGAAATAGTCCGGCGCCCAATATCTTTGGGTTGGGATAGGTTTCCAAAATTCTCCGTATGGTCCCACCCCCTTATCCAGCTTTTGTGCATATAATACACCACCAAAAATACTAAAAATTACTGACATAGCAACAAACGACAAAACACTTCTCATGAATAACTCTCCTCCCAATAATTAAAAAAATATTATTAATACCGAATCCTGTTTTAAAAAGCAAGTCAATCACATCTAAATAATTTGTACTTGGTTTATCATGAAGTTCTATTATATAATTAAATCAATTATCAGTCGCGTACCTTCAACTACAATTAACGATCTAGCAGTAATATCTTTATCAATTTTAAAAAGTATTTCAAGGATATTTATGAAAACTTTTGCTTTATTTACTTTATTAGTCCTCTTTATTGTTGGTTGTGCCAATGGTCGTGGGATGAAGGTGATAATTAAGCCCACGTTGGATAGGCGATTGAAAGAAGTACAACCGATTCCTCTTCATGTAGGGCTTTTTATTGAACCGTCGCTACGGCATTTTAGTCAGGAAGAATGGCAAACAGACATGATTGCAGGCATACATCATTACGTATTTCCGATAGGCGAACCGCTGACTAAAAACATAGAAGAAATGATAAATATTGTATTTAACAAGGTTACCATTCTGAACAAACTACCTAATCAAGAAATAATTGAAAAGACAGGGTTAGACGCCATATTAATGGTGCAGTTAAAGGCTTCAAAGCTGGAATTGATTGTTGAAGAATCAGTTTGGCGGGCTATCGGGAAACATTATCTATCGGTACATGTTTCTTTCCTAGACAAAAACCTGAATAAGATATTTGAGGATGAGCTGGCTGTGGAAGGAAAGAATTTGGATTTGATTGATTATCAAACGGAAGGTGGATGGTGGAAGACTGCTGGGCCAAAATACGGACCCGCAGTGGAGGATTCGATTGAAAAGCTTGTCTTTAAGCTTGCTCAGAGATTAATTGCATTCAGAGAAAAAATCACACCTCCGAGGTAGTGCGTGCTCAGATAGTAGAGATTAAGGATAAAACAAGGGAAGCCGCGGTGAAAGAGTCTCTCAAATCTTTTACGGTCAAGTTCAGAGGCAGGGTGATTGATAGCTCTTTTGAAAAACCCTGAGAATCATTTCCAAGCGTTTCTTTAATAAAGGGAAAGTCGACAGTCTTCACACCTTTAAAGAATTCGGTTTTATTGAAGCGAATATGAGTGTCACGCTGACTGAGAATAACAAGGATACAGATTTACAGGAGCCCTTTAAGACTATTTTTGCTAAATCCAACAAATTCGAAATCTTTTGTCGGGACTTGAACAATCTGGGAATTTTGGAAACTCAGCAGGAATCAATTCATGAACTATTAGCGGATTTACAAAAACTTCTCTTTGATAAGCCGCTGAAGGAAAATGCCTACCAGAAAATTATACAGAAGATCAGCTTTCTGAAAGATTTTGTTACGGGCAAAAAAATCAATACTTTTAAAAACGAAACCGAGTTCTTTTCATACAGTGCTAAGAAATGAACAAGTATATCATTTTAATAATGGTAGTTTTAATTCAGAGATAAAAATGAAAAAGATATCAAGATGTGTAGTTTCATCAGTCTGTTTATTGGCAGCTGGTCTGTTTTCTTTCCTTTTAGGTTGTGAGAATCAGAGTATTAAAAAGGCTGGTGAAAAAATTAAGGAATCTTCAGTAACTACAGGCGAAGCTGTTAAAGAACTCGGGCAGGGTATTTCTGAAGAATCGAAGGCTATTTTAGAAGAAGTTAAAAAGGGTGCCAACATAGTATCTACAGAGATAAAAGAGGGAGGCATCTTTGTTTCCAAAAAAGGGGAAGTGTTGATCGATAGGACTAAGGAGGAATTTTCTGAGGTCGCCATCACGGCCAAGATCATGGCCAAATATACCAAAAGCCCAAAGGTTTCCGCACTTCACATAAATGTGACGACGGTAAAAGATCAGGTCATCCTTGCAGGTACGGTGCACTGTAAGGAAGAGATTATAGAGGCAATCAACCTTGCCATGAGTGTGGAAGGTGTAGAAAATGTAACTTCTTTATTGGAAATAAGAAAATGACGGAACAAAGTTCCCTGAATATCCCTTACGAGAAACTCCCGATGGTCGACCTCACTGCGCCAAAGGTGATGAGTCGCAGAAATAGGGCTGAAAATAGTAGTGCGACACAGGAGAGCATTTCACAGGATGCAGAAGATGCTAAAATAATTCTTAGGTACGCAGGTTTGGAGGGAAATTTGACCCCAAAAAGTATCATTGAAGCCGACGAGAAATATATGATTGGAACACAGCCTGCTAATACGGCAACCACTCCCTCAGAATCTTTAAACATTGATATGCGGCAAAAAAGCGTCCGGAAACCGCACTATACCCGCCTTTTGGTATTTGGCAGTGGACTGGTATTTCAAGCGGCCTGTTGTTTGCCATTAAAGGTAATTGCTGCGAGTCTGGACGGAGAGACCGTTTCCGGAAAGATTCTATTCAATAGTTACGCAGAAGAGTGCGGGGGAAAATTGGTTTATGCGTTCATGGGTAAGGGCGCAGAGTTGATTGTGGATATAAAGCGTGGAGAAAGTACAAGGTCACAGCGCCTTATCTTCCGGGGAATAGCCTAACGCGGTTGCGCTGCAACCAAATAACCCCATCCTTATCCTCTTGCGAAGGGGGGGATAAAGTAAGGCGAACTTAAGTTCGCTATACAGCGTGGTGCAAAAACTTGCTAAAACTTGTCCTCATGAAACTCGTCCTCGTAAAAACGGGGAATGGGGAAAAGAAGTTTTTACAAAGTAATACTATAATTTAGTAAAAAAAATCCCTGAGGATTTGTCGTCCTCAGGGTTTTTTTTATTTTTCATATATCAAAGAAGGCCTTAAATCCACTCTTCAGACAAAATATTGCCTTCCAGGCCGACAACGATCTGTTTGACCGGTATCTTACGGGAAGCCTTTTCAGCGCCGTCCTTGACGATCTGCGCCAGACCAAAACAGCAAGGTACCTGCATTATCATAACAGATAAGGTGTTGATCTTTGCGTCATCAATTAATGCCTTTATCTTCTCAACGTAAACTTCCTGGTCCGAATCTAATTTTGGACAGGCAATTGCGATGCTCTTCCCTTTGAGATAATCTTTATGAAATTCGCCAAAAGCAAAAGCCGTACAGTCTGCCGCCAGTAATATGTCTTTCCCCTGGAAATAAGGCGCCATGGGAGAAACTAGATGCATCTGTATTGGCCACTGTCTCAGTTGAGATGGGCGTTTTCCTGTCTCACTACCTTCTTCATTTGTCTTTTCACTAAAATCTATTGTTTTTGATCCTGGGCATCCACTCATTTTGTTACCTCCTGTAAAAGTTTTTCTTCTAATTCTATAATAAATTTCTCATATTTCTTTGGCAGTTCGTCGCCTACGGAGGCGTCTGCTTCACTACATTTGCGGAACATTTCACCGACCTGCGTTGTAGATAATTGACGATCAATCCACGGATAAAGGATTTCATCCTCTTTTTTGATATGCTGCGTCAATAATTCCCTATAAGCAAGAAGGTGTTCCTTGATCTGGGCCTTATTGCCTTTTTCAGCGCCCTCGACGACCTGTCTGACATGTCCCCTTCCAGTATCGTGGTCTTTGAACATGACCTGGATAATCTCTGCCTTGTCATCAACGTATTTAAATAGGATATCTTCTTCCTTCATATGATGATATTTGTCGGCATACGTGCGAATAAAATCCACACACCTCAAAATCAAATCTCTATCTACCCTCAAGCTGCTTTCGGTAAATTCTACAATCGCAGGAATTAACGCCAAAAGGCGTTTAATCAGTACGTGTTCATCAACAAGTTTTTTAACAGGCGGCGAATAAGAGATTTTCTTTGGTTCTGATTTCCTGGTCATATCCACCACAGGCTCTGAAATTTTCCTATCCGGATAAATGGCCTTTTCTAGTCTATACATCAAAGTAGCTTCTTTTTGCAGGTCAAGATTGTGGATTCCAACAACGTCCTTGAGAAGACAGCTTCCAACAGAACAGGGCACACAGCCAATGCCATATTCTTCAAGAACACGACCAACTTCCGGGTAGGTGGTAATAAGTTCTTTTATTTCTCTATTTAATACTTTATGCAATAAAATCCTCCTTTTAAATACAGTGTTAATAGTAACTAAATTAAAATCATATCCAAGTCAAAATTATAGCGATAAATATATTTTCTGTCAAGCAAAGAAATCTACCGCTTCAAAAGATAGTAGAGTCGGCCGTAGGCATTCAAATCGCCGGCTTCGTGCATGGCCTGGTCGCCGATTCCAAAATATACATCGGCTCTGGCTGGAGTTTCAATCGCACTTCCCGTGTCCTGGTCTAGTGCGAAGAAGGATTTTTCGATCTCGCTCTTTCCCTTTTTCCAAAACCTCCAGGACTTCTTTGCCTTCCTTGGTTCTATAACAGCAAAGGCCAGTCCACCTGCCGGAAAGACCTTTTTGTCAGTCGCAATACTCCTCATCGGGGTGACCGGCACGCCGATTGACCCATAGGGGATCGCATGATTTACCCTCTTGAAAAAGATATAGCGGTCGTTTTTCTTCAGGTACGAATCTAATTCGGTGGGATGCTGGTCGAAATAACTTATCAGCGTAGAAAGGGTCAAATCCTCTTCTGGAATCTTTCTGTCCATAACCAGGAGACGTCCCATACTGGTGTATGTATGACCTGAATCGGCGTCATAACCAACGTACACCTTTTCTCCGGACGGGAGATTGATTTGCCCTGACCCCTGGACATGGATGAGATATGCATCCAG
>Ga0208373_1002905_pt1 | contig 17772 bp, 15 predicted proteins | sample RifOxyC2_FD_184036 | JGI IMG/M metagenome (GOLD analysis project Ga0208373, IMG submission 184036) | Soil microbial communities from Rifle, Colorado - Rifle Oxygen_injection C2 (SPAdes) | ecosystem: Environmental > Terrestrial > Deep subsurface > Rock core/Sediment | place: Rifle, Colorado... | reverse complement strand
GGGGGAAAATCCCCCGAGCACGGCAGCTTGGCGATCGGCTGTATCCTGGCCAAAGCGAGCGGCAGGCCGGTGAAGATCACATTGACCCGGGAGGAAGAGTTCATTGCCGGGCGGCCCCGGGTCGGGGCGGTGATCTATTTGAAGATGGGCGTGAAAAAGGACGGCACGTTCATGGCCAAGGAAGCCAGAATATTTTCGGACAACGGGGCTTATTCCGGGAAGGCCCCTTCCGTCATGACAACCACGGCCATCCGCCCGGATGCCTGTTATCGATACAAGAATGTTAAAGCGGAGGCCCGCTTGGTCTATACAAACAAAGTGCCCACAGGGGGCTACCGCGGCTTCGGGAACCCCCAGATGGCCTTTGCGGTAGAATCTCTCATTGATACCATCGCTCACAAATTACAACTAGACCCACTGGAAATACGCCTGAAGAACGCGGTCGAAGCGGGGACGACCACGATCCATGGCTGGCAAATCCAGAGCTGCGGGTACCGGGAATGTATCACCCGGGCCGCGGATGCGGCGGAATGGAAGAAGGTGAAGAAGGGCAAAGGTCTATCCGGGATCGGGATCGGTATCGCCGGGGTTTCGGATGTCAGCGGAAATCGGCACTTTGGCTATGACGGGTCGAACATCCTCCTGAAGATTGCCGAGGGAGGCAAGGTAAGCATCGCCTCCGGGGAAGGGGATTTAGGACAGGGCGCCCCGACGATTTTAGCCCAGATTGCTGCGGAAGAGCTAGGGATTCCCATGAAGGATATAGAGGTGTCGGCGGCCGATACGGATTCCACGCTCTACTGCATGGGGTGTTTTGCCAACCGTGTGACCACGCTTGCGGGCAATGCGGTGAAGCTGGCCGCGGCGGATGCCAAAAAACAACTGTTCGAAATCGCCGCGCAGCTCATGGGGGCCAACCCGAAAGATTTCGACTGCAGGGAGGGGAAGGTTTTTGTCAAGGGATCTCCGGAAAAGGTCATGACCGTGGCGGAGGTTATACGCGCAGGGCTGATCAAATTAGGGAAAATCAGCCACATCAACATTATCGGCAGAGGCTCTTTCAATCCCTATTCGGAAATCGGGGATCCAGTCACCAAATATGGGAATTTTGCGTGCACGTATCAATTCGGGGCGCATGCAGCGGTTGTCAAGGTGTGTGAAGAGACCGGTCATGTGCGGGTCCTGGACTATGCGGCGGCGCATGATGTCGGCCGGGCCATTAACCGACTGACGCTGGAAGGTCAGATAGAAGGAGGGGTTACGCAGGCTTTGGGATATACGCTGTGGGAGGAAATGTTGTTCTGGGACGGCAAAGTCTTAAATCCGAATTTTACAGACTACAAAATCCCTCTCGCGCTGGATTTGCCGCCCATCAAGGTGATCATCGTCGAACCCGGCGACCCCATGGGCCCGTTTGGCGCCAAAGGGATCGGGCAAACCTGCGCCGTTCCGACGGCTCCGGCCATTGCCAACGCTATTTTCGATGCGGTGGGGGTGCGGATCACCGACCTACCCATCACTCCCGAGAAAATTTTAAAAGGCCTGCGGGCGAAAAAAATGAAAAAGGAAATGAGCTCCTGAATGCCCTGGAAATATCAAAATGAAAAAATATGACCTTTACGGTGGGGTCCTCTGGCTCGTCATTGCGGTATTTGTAAGCGCCATGGGAGTCAGGTTCGGCCTGGGAACTCTCAAGTATCCAGGGGTCGGATTCTTCCCTTTCCTGGTGGGCCTCATTCTCTTCTTCCTTTCCCTGGGGATTATCCTTGTGGCCCTGAAGGAAAAAAGAGGCCAGAAGGCAAATTATGCCGAATGGCCCTTCTTCAGGAGGAAGGTTTTCATTATTTTGGCGATCCTCTTTGCGTATTCCTTTTCATTGGAATATTTGGGATATATCCTGGGCTCTTTTTTCCTGATGATATACCTCTTCAAGGTGGTCGGAGCCCAGAAGTGGTTGTTTTCCATTGTGACTTCGGCAATCATGGTTGCTATAACCTACTATTTTTTCGGGGTTTTGCTGCAGGCCCAATTCCCCAAAGGGCTATTGAATATCGGATAGAACGGGACTCGATATTATGGAGACATACAATTACATCCTTTTGGGTCTTCAGGTCGGTTTTGTGCCGATCAATCTTTTCTTCTGCTTCGTGGGAGTATTCGTTGGAACTCTCGTGGGGGTTTTGCCGGGGGTGGGACCGGCCGCGACAATGGCTCTGCTTCTGCCGGTGACCTTCCATATAGCGCCGGTTTCGGCCATCATCATGCTGGCGGGAATATATTACGGGGCCATGTACGGCGGGTCTACGACCTCCATCCTGGTAAATATTCCGGGAGAGGCGGCTTCCGTGATTACCTGTCTGGATGGTTACAAAATGGCCCGCAAAGGAAGGGCGGGTCCTGCTCTGGGCATGGCCGCTTTTGCGTCTTTCATCGCGGGGACCGCCGGGGTGGTGATCCTGATGTTGATAGCCAATCCGATGGCGGTATTCGTCTTGAAGTTCGGTCCCCCGGAATATTTCGCCGTCATGGTCCTCGGGATGACGTTATTAATCTACCTCGTCCAGGGATCCAGGATCAAAGCCTTGGTGATGGCCTGCTTTGGCTTGATTCTGGGCTTTATCGGCATCGATGTCCTGACTGGACAGAATCGGTTGAATTTCGGATGGATGGAATTGGCGGATGGAGTGGGACTGGTCCCGTTGATCATGGGGATTTTCGGCATTTCGGAAGTGTTAACCAACATGGAGGAAGCGACGAAGCAGGAGCTTTATGAGACCAAAATAAGCGGCCTTTTTCCCTCTTTGAAGGATTGGTCCGATTCGAAATGGCCGATCGTCCGCGGTACGTTACTGGGTTTCTTCCTAGGGGTTGTTCCCGGCGGAGGTCCGGCCATCGCATCCTTCGCGAGCTATGCGATGGAAAAGAAAATTTCCAAACACCCGGATAGATTCGGGACAGGGATTATCGAAGGGGTTGCCGGACCGGAAGCGGCCAATAACTCCGCTACGGCCGGGGGATTTATCCCGCTGTTTCTCATCGGCATTCCCACCAATGGAATTCTCGCCATGCTCTTCAGCGCCATGCTGATCCACGGTCTCCAGCCCGGCCCGTTATTGCTGAAGCAGAATCCGGAGATCTTCTGGGGGACGGTCATGAGCATGTATCTTGGCAATATCATGCTCCTTATTTTAAACCTCCCCATGATCGGTATCTGGGTAAAGATCCTGAAGATCCCTTACGGGATCCTGTTTCCCATTATCCTGTTTTTTTGTTTGATCGGAGCCTACAGCATAAACAATAACGTCATGGATGTGATCGTCATGTTGGTCTTCGGCGTGATCGGATATCTCATGAGGAAATTCGAATACGAGGGGGCGCCGTTGATTCTGGCTTTTATTCTGGGCCCCATGATGGAGCAGTCCTTCATCCAGGCATTGAACATGTCCGGGGGGAACTATACCGTTTTTTTCGCAAGCCGCATTTCTGCCGTAGCGATGATCCTCAGCCTGGGCTTCATTCTATCCGCGCTGGTGATGGGTTTTCGTCGGAAGGATCCAACAAAAGAGCCTTTGTTACGCGTTAAATCCTGATGCGCCGGGCAGGAGGCCATCAAAGACTTGGGCAGCAGGAAAGTGTCATTTTATCTATACAGGAGGAGAAAATGCTGATAGTCGATGCGCAGGTCCATATCTGGAAAAGCGGCGCCCCGGTGGGCATCCACCGCCAGATCCCGAGTTACACCAAGGAAGACCTACTGAAGGAAATGGATGAAGGGAGAGTGGACGCCGCGCTGCTGCACCCGCCGTCCTGGGATCCGAATGCCAATGAAATCGCGATCGAAGCGGCAAGCGCGCATCCCGACCGGCTTGCGGTGCTTGGGTTTTTCGACGCGAGCAGAGACGAGAGCCGTTCGCTGGTTGCCGACTGGAAATCTCAACCGGGGATGCTCGGATTGCGCTTCGCCTTCCTGCGCAAGGGACAGGAAAACTGGCTGGCAGACGGCACCATGGATTGGGTGTGGCCTGCCGCTGAACGCGCCGGGCTGCCGGTCGGTCTTCTCGTACCAAATAAGCTTAAAATTGTTGCGCAAGTTGCAGAGCGGCATCCCGGACTGAAGCTTCTGGTCGACCATATGGCGCGCGTTCGCCACACCATGGACGATACGGGATTCGCCGATCTCGGTGATTTGCTGGCTCTGTCCAAGTACCCCAACGTGGCGATCAAGGCGACCGGCGCCCCGAGTTATTCGAGCGATCCCTATCCCTACCGCAACATCCACAAGTACCTGCAGCGCATCTTCGACGCATTCGGACCCGAGCGCATGTTCTGGGGAACCGACATCACGCGCATGCCCTGCACGATGCGCCAGTGCGTAACGATGTTCACCGAAGAAATGCCGTGGCTGAAGGGTCGTGACCTCGAGCTGGTCATGGGAAAAGCGCTCTGCGACTGGATCGACTGGAAGCTGCCGGGGAACCTGCATTAGTGCGCCGACAGCGACGCCTTTTCGTAACCCGACAGTCCGTACACCGGGGCATGGGTCAAGAACGCACCCTTTCACTGAAACGGGAGAGGAGAATGATGAAAATCCTGCGGTTCCAATTCCACGGAAAAAGGCAATGGGGGATCCTGGAGGAGCCCGATACCATCTGCGCGCTGGAGGGCAATCTGTACGGTGAGTTCAAGAAAGGCGAAAAGCTCTGCTGCCTTTCGGAAGCCAGGCTCCTGGCCCCGGCTGAGCCAACGATCATGGTGGCATGCGGCATGAATTACAGGGCCCGTCTGCGCGACAAAGGCTGGGAAGAACCGGCCGAACCTATCATTTTCTTCAAACCGGCTACGGCGGTCATCGGCCCTCTGGAAGGCGTGGTTTTTCCCGCCATTGCCAAAGAGATGCGCTACGAGGGAGAACTTTGCGTGGTGATGAAACGGCAGGCACGCAACGTGGCGGAGAAGGACGCCATGGACTACGTCCTCGGCTATACCTGCGGCAACGAGCTCGGGGCGATGGACCTGATGAAAAAAGACAAATGGATGACCAGGGCCAAAGGCTTTGATGGCTCGGGGCCCCTGGGACCCTGTCTTGTCACCGGCATCGATCCCCACAACCTATCCATCCGAAGCTGGGTGAACGGCGAATTGAAGCAGGACGGCCACACGAGCCTCATGATATTCTCCGTCCCCCGCCTGGTGAGCTTCGTCTCGGGTTTCATGACCCTGCGTCCCGGCGACGTCATATGGACGGGGACCCCACCGGGCGTCTGCAACGTGAAAGTGGGGGATGTGATGGATGTCGAGATCGAGGGCATCGGCCTTCTAAAGAACACCGTGGTGGCCCAGGAGTAAAAAACAAAAGCACCGAGAACAAGATGATGCAGTATGTTGTTTCGAAGCTGTTCAATTCCGGGTTCAACCTGGGGTTGATGCGCAAGGATATCCTCATTGCCACCTCTCTGGCGAAAAGACTGGGTTCCAAGACGCTGCCGGGCGAAGCCCTGCTCAAATCCTGGACGGACGCCGAGGCGAAACTGGGCGGCATGGCGGATCACACTGCGATTTTTCATATGCTTGAAACCGATTTTGGAAAGGAGACCGAATCAGTATGAAGCAAAATCGTCTCTATCAGTTGATTCTTGTACTGGTGGTTCCGGTGATTGCTATAAAAGACGACGGATCAATCAAAGACAGGCCAAATCAAAGAAGATCGATAATACACTTTTCTAACAACGAAGGTTCGGAGAAAAAATGCTGAAGAATATTCTGGTCGTCTTGGCCTGCGGTCTCTCGATTTTATGCGCCAACGTCTCGGGGGCCGCCGAACAGCCCCTCAGTAATCCTTTTTAAGAACACCACCGGGCTTTTTACCGGCGCTGATCGCTCGTGCCGGCGGATCTGTCGATGAAAACCGTCAGGCGACGTGCTGTCCGGCACAATGTAAAGAGGTGATGATGAGATATTATAGTGCCAAATCGTTAAGCCGCTTTTTGAAAATAGTGGCGCTCGCTTTACTTGTCGTATTTTTCCTCTGTTCCTGCTTTTCCAAAAGAGACAATGTGGATAGATTGGTTCAGAAGCTCAAAGACAAAGACCCGGTGGTCCGAATAAACGCGATAGATGATCTCGGAAAGATAAAGAATACCCCGACCGTTGAGCCCTTGATTGCTGCCCTGAATGATGAAGACTCATCGGTGCGGCGCAGCGCCGTAATTGCTCTCGGAAGGACAAAGGATGCCCGTGCGGTGGAACCTCTGATTGCGGCCTTGAAGGATGGGAAATATAGTGTCCGGAGTGGGGCTGCCGGTGTCCTAGGAAGTATAGGCGCCCTTGCGGTTGAACCCCTGATCGCTGCGCTGAAGGATAACGACTCGGCTATTCGAAGCGGTGCTGCGTTTGCACTCGGAAAGATAAAGGATATCCGCGCTGTTGATCCATTGGCCGCTGCCCTGAAGGATGAAAAACATAGTGTTCGAAGCGGTGCTGCCGATGCCCTCGGAAGTATAGGCGCCCCCGCCGTTGAACCCTTGATTGCCGCCCTGAAGGATAATGATTCATATGTGCGAAGAGAAGCTGCGGTTGCCCTCGGAAAGATCAAGGATGCCCGTGCCGTTGAACCATTGGCTGCTGCCCTGAAGGATAAGGAATCATCCGTCCTGAGGAATGCCGCGGGCGCCCTGGCAAATATAGGCGCCCCCGCGGTGGGTCCCTTGATTGCCGCCCTGAAAGATAATGACTCATTTGTAAGAAGTGAGGCTGCCGGCGCCCTCGGAAGGCTAAAGGATGCCCGTGCCGTTGAGCCTTTGATTGCCGCCCTGAAGGATAACGACTCATTTGTAAGAAGTGAGGCTGCCGATGCCCTCGGAAGGATAAAGGATGTCCGTGCCGTTGAGCCCTTGATTGCCGTTCTGAAAGATAAAGAGTCATCTATCCAAAGGAATGCGGCGGATGCCCTCAAGGAAATGATTGAGCCCTTGATAGCTGCGCTAAAGGATAAAGACCCATCTGTACGAAGCGGGGCTGCATATGCCCTCGGACAGATAAAAGATATCCGTGCGGTTGAACCCTTGATTGCTACGCTGAATGATGCAAGCTTCAGTGTCCGGATAAATGCTGCCGATGCACTCGTAAGTATAGGTATCCCTGCCGTTGTGCCCTTGGTTGCCACCCTGAAGAGTAAAGACTCATCTGTCCTTAGGAATGCTGCCGATGCCCTTGTAAGTATAGGTATCCCTGCCGTCGAGCCTTTAGTTGCCGTCCTGAAGGAAAAAGACCCATCTGTCCTTAAGAATGCTGTGGGTGTTCTGGTAAGTATAGGCGCCCCTGCCGTTGAATCATTGATTGCCGCCCTGAAGGATAAGGAATCATCTGTACGAACTGAAGCAACACGCGCTCTCGGACGGATAAGGGATGTCCGTGCCGTTGAGCCCTTGATAGCTGTCCTGAATGATGAAGACTCATATGTGCGGAGCGGGGCTGCAGGCGCTCTCGGACAGATGAAGGAGGGTAGTGCTGTAGAATCATTGGTTGCTGCCCTGGAGGATAAAACCCATAGTGTCCAAAGGAGTGCCGCTGATGCCCTGGTAAGTATAGGCGCCCCTGCCGTTGAATCCTTGATTGCTGTCTTGAAAGTAAAAGACTCATCTGTACGAACTGAGGCGGCAGGCGCTCTCGGACGGATAAAGGATGCCCGAGCCGTTGAATCCTTGATTGCTCTCCTGAATGATGAAGACTCATATGTGCGAAGCGGGGCTGCAAGCGCCCTGGGACAGATAAACGATGCCCTTGCCGTTGAACCTTTGGTAGTAGCCCTGAAGGATAAGAGCCCATATGTACGAAGTGAGGCTGCCGATGCCCTCGGACGGATAGAGGATGCCCGTGCTGTTGAACCCTTGGTTACTGCCCTGAAGGATGAAGACCCATATGTACGAAGCGGGGCGGCAGGCGCCCTCGGACGGATAAAGGATGCCCGTGCCGTTGAACCCTTGGTTATTGCCCTGAAAGATGAAGACCCATATGTACGAAGCGGGGCCGCAGGCGCGCTCGGAAGTATAGGTACGCCTGCTGTTGAGCCTTTGATTGCCGCGCTGAAGGATGAAGACCCATATGTACGAAGCGGTGCTGCAGGCGCCCTTGGAAGGATAAAGGATGCCCGTGCTATTGAACCCTTGGTTACTGCCCTGAAAGATGAAGATTCATATGTACGAAGCGGGGCTGCAGGTGCTTTAGGAAGTATAGGCGCCCCTGCCGTTGGGCCCTTGATCGCTCTCCTGAAGGATAAAAACGCATATATTAGAAGCGGCGCTGCAGTTGCTCTCGGAAAGATAAAGGATGCCCGTGCCGTTGGGCCCCTGATTGCTGCCCTGAAGGATGAAAAATATAGTGTCCGAAGCGGGTCAGCCGATGCCCTCGCAAGTATAGGCGCCCCTGCGGTTGAACCCTTGATTGCTGCCCTGAATGATAAAGACGTATTTGTGCGAACCGAGGTTGCCGTTGCCCTCGGACAGATAAAGGATACCCGCGCTGTTGAGCCCTTGATTGCTGCCCTGAAGGATAAAGACGTATTTGTACGAACTGAGGTTGCAGGCGCCCTTGGACGGATAAAGGATACCCGTGCTGTCGAACCCTTGATTACTGCCCTGAAGGATGAAGACGTATTTGTACGAAATAGAGCTGCAGGCGCCCTCGGACAGATAAAGGATGCCCGTGCTATTGAACCCCTGATTGCTGCCTTGAAAAATAAAGAGTCCTATATACAAAGTGAGGCTGCAGGCGCACTCGGGAAAATAGTTGAACACTTGATTGCCGCCCTGAAGGATAAAAACCCAGTTGTACGAAGTGATGCGGCGGTTGCCCTCGGAAAGACAATGGATGTCCGTGCGGTTGAACCCTTGATTGCTGCCCTGAAGGATGAAACCTATAGTGTCCAAAGGCATGCCGCAGACGCCCTTGCAGGTATCGGCGCCCCGGCCGTTGAGCCTTTGATTGCCGCCCTGAAGGATAAAGACCCATCTGTGCGAATTGGGGCTGCAGGTGCTCTCGAAAAGATAAAGGACACCCGCGCTGTGGATCACTTGGTTGCCGCCCTGAGGGCTGAAAATATCGAGATAATCGCCGGCGCCTACCCATTTTTTATTCAACGGGGTGTCCCCGGATCAGAGGCCCTTCTTATCAAGGCTTTGGATACATATGGCGCCCGTACTCCGTGGATGGCACAAGATTTTCTCAATTGCGGTAACGATCGGCTGGCAAAAGCGGTCGAAGGTTGGGTACTGAAATATAATTACGGTATTGATACGTCACCAAGCCATAGCGGACCCAGATGGGGGAAATAGCGATCTATTCGGCGACGGTGATCTTCAGCGTGCCGCCCCGTCCAAGCAGGTCGTGGATGTGGATGTACCCCTTCAGGTGATTGTCCGCATCGGTCACAACGAGGGTGGTGATCTCGGCACGCTGCATGGATTCGATAGCCTGTGCGACAGAGCTGTTTTCATGAATGGTTTTGGGATTACGGGTCATAAAGGCGCTGATCCGTTCGTTACGAAAATCCTCTCCCGTGCGGACCAAACGCCGGATGTCGCCGTCGGTCAGAATGCCGCGAAGGGTGTCATCCCCGTCCGTAACAAGCACGAATCCTTTGTTTTTTTGATCCATTTCCCGGATGGCTTCCAGAACGGACGCATCACAACCGATGCGGGGGATCTGCACGCCTTCGAGCATGACGTCCCTTACTCTGGCCCGAAGCCTGGAGCCGAGATTTCCGCCCGGATGAAATTTATAAAAGTCTTTCTCTTGAAAATTCCGCCGCTTGATCAGGGCAACTGCAAGGGCGTCTCCCATCGCAAGCGCGGCGGTGGAACTCGAAGTCGGTGTGAGACCGAAAGGGCAGGCCTCCTTCGCCACGCCCACATCGATGACCACTTCGCATGCCCTGGCCAGGGTGGAGGAGAGGTTCCCGGTGAAGGCGATGCGGGGGACGCCGATGTTACGGATACTGTCGATAATCAGGTTCAGCTCGGCGGTCTCACCGCTATGCGAGATGGCAAGAAATATATCGTCCTTCGTGACGATCCCCAGATCGCCATGGAGACCTTCCACCGGATGGAGAAAGAGCGCCAGTGTCCCGGTGCTGGTCAGGGTGGCGACGATCTTTCTGCCGATAAGACCCGATTTTCCGATTCCTGTAACGATCACCCGACCCTTGGAACGGTAGATCAATTCAACTGCACGGGGAAAAGACTCCCCCACTTTGTCGATGAGATGGAGGATGCTCTCTGCCTCGATCCGGAGTACTTCTTTCGCCTCTATTAACGAACGGTCCTCTTCCATTGACGATTGTTCCTCTTCGGTTGACCACTCTCCGCGGCTTTGAACCGGTAGGCGAGAATGGCCTGGTGCGTGGAACGCTATCAGAAATCCGAAAGACTGACAAGGGCGATTTTCCATGGCGAATGACCTGGCCCCGTTGTCTTATAAACACATGTTACCGAAGGCAGAGCGGTTTGAGGCCCCTTCATTCGTTGACACCTTGGGCGTCATTCCATATAATCGGTCAACTGGATGAGGTCAATGGAAGGTTCGGGCGGCAAATGGCAGTGGGTTGCGGGAGGGGGGGCGATTCTGCTCTTCTGCATCCTCTTGCTCTTTCGTCTGGGTGTTCCGGGGAAGATTTTTCCCGGTGCAGCCGGGACCGCACCTCTGCCCCAGGTAAATATTCCGACCGGAGAAATCTGGATGAATATCACCCAGGACGGTCGAAAAATCGGCCACGTGCACCGCACCACTGCGGAAACCGAGAACGGATACCAGTTTTCCGAGAGTGTCGTCATGCGGATCAATACCATGGGGATTGTCCAGCCGCTGACGGTCCGGACAGCGGCTGAACTGAAGCCCGACCGAACTCTATCCAGCTTTCAGTTCGATTTAGGCTCTTCCATTTTCCGGTTCACGGCACGGGGGAAGGTTGCGGGGAAGAACCTGACTGTCCATATCGGCCCTCCGGGTAACGAAACCATCACGACCTTAACCATCGGGGAAGCGCCGTATCTTGGCGGCAGCATCCTGGAATCCGCGGGGGCCGCGGAACTCAAGCCGGGGGAGGGGAGGACGCTCACGGTCTTCGATCCCGCCTCCCTGGGCCAGAAACCGGTGCGCATCACGCTCCTTGGTGAAGAGACCATAACCATCATGGGGAAAAGACGTCAGGTAAAGAAACTGTCGGTGGATTTCATGGGGATGAAGCAGGTTGCCTGGGTCGACCGGGATGGCTCCGTGCTCCGGGAACAGGGGATCCTGGGGATCACTCTTGAAAAAGTCACACGGGAGGCAGCTCTCGCCGGGCCGGAAGGGGAGGGCAGTGTGGATCTCACGGAGATCGCCGCCATCCCATCCCCGCGACCGATCGATGACCCGGTATCCCTAAAAGTCATGAAGATCCGTTTAACGGGTCTTCCGGAGGGGTCGCTCTTTCTCGACGGCGGGAGACAGGTCTATCGGAGCGGTGTGCTGACGATTCGCCGCGAATCGTCTTCCGAGCCCGTTCTTGATTCGGCCGGCGCCAAAGCGGACTTTACGGCGTTTCTCCGGTCGACGCCTTTCATCCAGTCGGACCATCCGAAGATGAGACAGAAGGCGGCGGAACTCGTTGCCCCCGGAGATACGGACGGGGTGAAGGCCGAAAAAATAGTGGCCTGGATCCATAAAAATCTTGAAAAACGGCCCGTCCTTTCGGTGCCGAATGCATTGGAGACATTGGAAAACCGGATCGGGGATTGCAACGAACACGCCGTTCTCCTGGCAGGACTGGCCCGGGCCGCCGGGATACCGTCGGAGGTGGAGGCGGGGCTGGTTTACCTGAGGGGTCGTTTCTATTATCACGCCTGGAATCTCCTTTTCCTCAAGGACAGGGGGGGATGGGTAACCGCCGATTCGGTCTTCGGGCAGATGCCGGCGGATGTCACCCATATCCGCTTCATCCGAGGCGGCGCAGAACGTCAGCTCGATCTGGTGGGGCTTATCGGCAAGGTGAAATTGGAGATTCTGGAGATGACAAGATGATCGCGTTGACGAATCTGACCAAGCGATACGGGGACCTCATGGCGGTGGACCAACTGAATATCTCGGTGGAGAGGGGGGAAATATTCGGTTTCATCGGCCCGAACGGAGCGGGAAAAACCACGACGATCCGCATGATGGCGGGCGTCCTGAAGCCGACGGAGGGGGAGGTTTTGATCGGCGGGCTCGACATGGCGTCGGATCCGGTGGCAGCCAAAAGGGTCATCGGTTTCATACCGGACAGGCCGTTTCTCTATGAGAAACTGACTGGCATGGAATTCATGCGTTTTTCCGCGGATCTTTACGGTGTCGGAGACGGGGTCTTCCGGGAGAAGGCCGAAGGACTGCTGATCCAGTTTTCCCTCTATGACTGGGCCGATCAACTGATCGAGGCCTATTCGCACGGGATGAAACAGCGACTGGTGATCGCCTCGGCCCTTCTGCACGCCCCCCGGGTGATCATCGTGGACGAACCCATGGTCGGGCTCGATCCTGCCGGGATCAGAATGGTCAAGGACCTGCTCCGGGAGCTTGCCGGCAAGGGCACGGCGATCTTCATGTCCACACATACGTTGGAGATCGCCGAAGATCTCTGCGACCGGATCGGTATCATCCATAGGGGACGTCTGGTTGCCCTGGGAACGACCGGCGACCTTCGGGGAACGGCGCGCCTGGTTGACGGAGACCTGGAAGAGGTGTTTCTCAGGCTGACCGGCAAGGAGACGCCATGAAGGACGGCTTCGTAAAAAGCCCGGATGCTGCGTTGCGCTTCATCCCTCGTCGTTGCGGCGTACGACAGAGTACGCCTCACTCCTCGGAATTCGCGCGCCTTGCCTGCGGCCTTTTTACGAAGCCGTCACATTTCCAAAACCTTGATGGCTTTTTGGGGGATCACCATGAATGATCTTCGCGTCCTGCTCCGGCCGCGCCTGCTCTCCTTCAAGAACGGGAGGGCCTCCCAGAGCGTCGGCAGCCGCCGTATCCGGTATCTCCTGTTCGCCGGGATCGGACTTGCCTTCTGGATCGGCGCTTTCCTCATCTTCTATCGGGTGTTGACTTATTTCCAGGGGGTTGAAGAGTTCGGAGATATCCTGGCCCGCAAGCTCCTCTCGATGGTCCTGTTGACCTTCTTCTCGCTGCTCCTGTTCAGCAGCGCCGTGACCTCGCTCTCCAAGCTCTACCTCAGCCGCGACCTGATGCTGGTCCACTCGCTGCCGGTATCCGGAGGGAAGATCTTCCTGGCACGCTGGCTTGAAAGCACCCTCGATAGTGCCTGGATGGTGATCATTTTCAGCCTGCCCGTTTTTCTCTCCTACGGGATCGTCTACCGGGCAGGACCTTTTTTTTATATGACGGCTGGAATGGCGCTGCTCCCGCTCTGTGTGACCGCTTCCGCGCTCAGCACGCTTGTTGTGGTCGTTATGGCTGTTCTCCTGCCTGCGGGGAGAATCAGGACGGTATTCGTCTTTTTCGGCCTGCTGATGATCGTCGCACTTATCCTTGTCTTTCGCCTCATGCGTCCGGAGCGGCTGGTCAACCCGGAGAACTTTGCCACCCTGGTCCTCTATCTGCGGGAGATGGGGACGCCCGGATCCCCGCTGCTTCCCACCACCTGGGCGCTCGACAGTCTGAATGCGGCTCTATCGGGCCTCAATGGTGAAGCCTTTTTCCATCTCGCCCTCGCCTGGAGTGGTGCGGCGGCCCTCTCCTTTATCTTGACGCGGGTGGCGGGGGGGATCTATTTCCTCGGTTATACAAGAGCGCAGACCGCTGCGAATCGGTTATTTCCTCTCCGCGCCGGTTCCAGCGGAAACCGGCATCGCTTTATCGAGAGGTTTTCCGGACCGGCCTGGGCTTTTGCAGTCAAGGAGGTCAGGACGTTCTTCCGGGATCAGACCCAATGGCCGCAGCTGTTTCTCATCGCGGCCCTGATCCTCGTGTACCTCTACAATTTTTCGGTTCTCCCCCTGGGCCAGTCGGCGATACAGACGCTCTACCTGCAGAATCTTTTTTCTTTCCTGAACATGGGTCTGGCCGCGTTCGTTCTCACGGCGATCGCCGCCCGGTTCGTCTATCCGGCGGTGAGCTGCGAGGGCGATGCCTTCTGGATCGTCCGCTCGGCGCCGCTCTCGCTTCGGGCCTTTCTCTGGGTCAAGTTTACCGTCTATTATCTCCCTCTGCTTATTCTGGCGGAGATCCTCATCGTGATCTCCAATATTCTCCTCCAAGTCACGCCGTTCATGATGCTTCTGTCGGCGGTCACGGTCTTCCTGATGGTGCCGGGCGTTGTTGCACTGGGTGTGGGGCTGGGCGCAGCATATCCCGACTTCCGGTCCGAGAATCCGGCCCAGTCGGTGACCAGTTTTGGAGGACTCCTTTTTATGCTGTTGGCGGCAGGATTCATCGCCGCGGTGATCGTTCTTGAGGCAGGCCCGGTCTATGCCGTTATAATGGCCGGCTTCCACGGCAGGAGCCTCTCCGGTCTGCAGCTCGGATGGCTCGTCGTTTCCTTTACCCTCGTTCTCCTTCTTTGCGCCCTCGCGGTGATTCTCCCCATGCGGCTCGGCGAGAGGCGACTTAATGGGACGGCTTCGTAAAAGGCCCCCAAGCCGTCATTTCTTGAGTGTCACACCCGTCACTTCAAGGGCATACACTTTACTGTCCTTGCCCGTGTAGAAGGTGGGCTTGATATCATAATCCTTATCGGGGGTCATATGCATCACGATCCTTAAGATGCCGGCCGCGGAATCCAGGGTGACCCGTATCTTTTGAATCAGCGCTCCGTCTGTCTGTATGTCGGACCATTCTTGTTTCATGGACGAGGTGCTGGTGACATCCATGATGATCATCGGGGTGGTTCCTTCGACGTTGAACACCGCGGGCACGTAGAATCGGTCGAATTCAACGAGGAGCACTTCTTTCCCCCGCGGAAGAACCTTGTGGCGAATCGACTTGACGGCCACTGAGAAGATCTGCCGTGCAGGCGTATCCACGGCAGGCAGCGCCCCTTTCTCCTCATTTTTCACCGATCTCTCCGGCGATGGTGTCCTGAAGAGCAGCGGCGCATAGACGTAACCCAGGGCATTTTTCTCCGACCGCTCCGTTTCCGTTATTTTGAAAACAGCGTACCAATTGCCTTTCAGGAAATCTGCCTTTACGGTTTGCCCCGGCATTAAAGATCCCCGGAGCTTGGAACCAACGGATCTGTCCGTCCGGATATTCGTTTTTTTTTCGGCATACATTATCGTACCCCAGGCTTTCAGAAAGGCATTCTGAATCCAGTCCTGCCCTTTTTCCTTCTTCCCGGTCTCCTGGAGCTGCTGCATTTTTTTGCTCATATCGTCGATGGTCTGGTTTAATTCGGAGATTTGCCGGCTTGCCCGGGTGATCTCGTTTTGTTGATCGGACAGACGACTATTCGTCTGGGCAATCATTTGCTCTTGTTCGACGAGCTGCGTCTGGCAAATGGCTTTCTCTTTCTCCAGCGTTATTGTCTGATTCCAGAGGTCGTCCTTGGATAATTCGGATTTCTTGATCTCTTCGGGCGAACCGCTGTCGACAGGGCGCAAGGCCGCACAGGCCGTCAACACGAACAGGAAAGCCAATACGAAGAAAATCATCATCGTCATTCGATAAAACATGATTCACCTCCGAAAAGAGATCTTCTTTTCGACACCTTCGGGATGATACACTGGCGCAAAGTGCCGAAGAAGTCAATCATCAAGCGATTATGGCGGGTAGAAAAAACCCCAGGCGATGGCATAGAAAAGGGCTGGAAGAAAATTACCGATACGAATCAGGGTCAGATTCATGAGATTGATGCCTATCCCCAGGATAATCAGGCCGCCCGTTGCGGTTACGATGCTCAGGACTGCCGGTTCGCGCAGGAACTGGACGTGCGCCGCGAGCAGAGTAACGCTCCCCTGGACCAGCAGGACCGAAAAGGCAGAGAAGACTACCCCCGGCCCGAGGGTCGAGGCAAGGGCGATCGAAGCCACGCAGTCGAGAAGGGATTTGATGTAGAGTGTATGCGTGTCCCCCACGGTGCCATCCTGGATGCAGCCCACAATCATCATCGCTCCGGTAAGATAAAGGATCGAGGCGGAGACGAAACCCTGTACGAAAGTAGAGGAATGGGACCCGGTTCTCTTCTTAAGCCAGTCTCCCAACCGCTCCACACCCTGCTCGATCCGGAGCAGCTCGCCCGTCAGGGCGCCGAGTAACAGGCAGCCGATAGCCGTGAGGGGTTCATTTCCGGAAAGCGCCATCTGCAGGCCAACCAGGATGACCGACAGCCCGAGGGCCTGCATTACAATTGTCTTGAGTCTCTCCGGAAGGTGTTTGCCGGCGGCAAGACCGACAAGACTCCCGGCTAGAATCGCTCCCGTGTTTACAAAAGTTCCTGTCAAAAACAAACCTCCTTATGATGATTCGGACAATAACCAATTCTTCGCTTGAATGGAAGCGGAAAATCTGATAGACGCCCTGCCATGGACAAGACCCATTCTATGAATGAAAACTATTCCTTGCAAGCGGACTTTTCTGCGGAAAGCGGGACCGCATGAGGGCGGTCTTTCTCTCCGACGTTCACCTGAAAGATCCCGAAGGCGCCGACTATGAAAGGCTTATCCGTTTTTTCGACCGGCTGCGGGGTAGGCGGATAAGCGGCAGCGGTGAGATCTCCGATGCGACGCTCACTTTGGATCAACTCGTCATTGCAGGTGATTTCTTTGATTTTTGGTTCAGCAAAGGAGATGCCATCTATCCCGGTTTCCGGCCAATCGTCGATAGGATGGTTGCCTTGAAAGCGGAGGGGGTCAGGATCAGCCTCTGCGAAGGAAACCACGACTTCTTCCTGTCGGACTATTTCTCCGGGAAATTTGGATTCGACGTTTATCAGGAATGGGCCGAATTCCATTTCGACGGTCTTCGTGTACTTGCTTCGCACGGCGATACCGTGGACGCCGGCAACCATAGCTATTTGGCGCTGCGGAGCTTTCTTCGCAGTTCCCTTACACGCCGCGCGGAACAGCGGCTTCCCCGATCCCTCACTTGGCGTCTGGCCCGTTTCTGGTCAAAAATGAGCAGGGAGGCGCGCGGGGAGTCGCGGGAGAAGATGGTGGAGGCGATGCATCGCTTCGCTATGGGGAAAATTCAGGAAGGCTACGATGCCGTCATCCTGGGGCATTGTCATGAACCGCTTCTTCAACAGGTGTCAAGAGACGGTCGGGAAAAGACTTTCGTCACCCTCGGCGACTGGATGACCTACGGTTCCTACCTTTTAGTCGACGACGGCCGATTTGCACTGCAACGCTTCCCGCCGTGAGGCTGACATGGATGTCCGTTTTGCAACCGATCGAAATCTGGGAACACTGGCCAAATGGCTTCGCATTCTCGGGTATGATACCCTTTATGAGCGGGGAAATGCCGATCCGGACTTTCTCCGGAGGGCCGCGTCCGAGGGGAGAATCGTCCTGACCAGAAAGAGGGATCGGACCTCCCTCTCCTCAGGTGGTCGTCTCGTCGTGGTGAAAGCCGACCATGTCCGCCTGCAGCTCGCTGAGGTTCTGGAAGCGCTTCGCCTGGAACCCGATCCCGTGAAAAAGATGACCCGTTGTCTTCGTTGTAATGTCATGTTGGAAGAGATTCCGAAGGAAAGAGCGGAAGGCCGTGTTCCCGTCTATGTCTACGCAGCGTGCATTCGATTCAAAGGATGCCCCG
>Ga0208373_1002903_pt1 | contig 17799 bp, 14 predicted proteins | sample RifOxyC2_FD_184036 | JGI IMG/M metagenome (GOLD analysis project Ga0208373, IMG submission 184036) | Soil microbial communities from Rifle, Colorado - Rifle Oxygen_injection C2 (SPAdes) | ecosystem: Environmental > Terrestrial > Deep subsurface > Rock core/Sediment | place: Rifle, Colorado... | reverse complement strand
GATTTTCAGGGACCGTCGAAAACAAGAGAAACTGTAACATCTTTTCCTTATTACATTATTTTGAGCTGGTTCCATGAAGAGCCGACGAAAATCTTATATCAAATTGTTCCGCGAAAATCGGTGATAAACTCAGGGTGACATCTTCGATTTTTTCGAAACTTTAAGATATAGGTGGTTCCTGCACAGACTCCTTAATAATCGAGGACGACGAGACCATGCTATTCCAAAGGTTCTTCCACCGGTGGAGCAATCGACTGGCGGCGGTTAGGATAGATGCTTGACCAGCCTTTCGATTATAGGAATCGCCCGAGAACAAGTAAATTTGCGGCAGCTTGAAGACCGCCGCGGTAAGAAACATCAGATCTATCAAGGCAAGCTTCAGCCATTTCGACGGTGGGGAATGCCTTTCAATCAGAACTATTCTCATTGGTTTGCGGTGGCTGTCCAGAAAGCCCTTGAATACCCGTTCTAACCCCAACATTGACATCAGAGCGATCAGGTGAGACATGACCTCGCCGTCAATCTCCAGCTTGGCCAACGAAATCCCTTGGCCGAGGAAGAGTCGTTTAAAATAAGGCCATGTCATCCGCTCCGACCCTACAAGGTGTTCTACACGGACGGTAGGGTCATATACCAGTTTGCCCCCGGTAGATTTGATTCTGTGAAGCACGACAGACTCTTCGAGGCATTCCAATTGAGCGCCGGTCCGGCCGAGTCTCTCGTTAAATCCTCCGACGTCTTGGAGTGTCTGTTTTCGGAATGTGACGTTGCATCCGCTGTATCCGGAACGGTCCAGACCAACCAGCCGAGTGGGCGCGAGGTCGAGCTCTGCTAGGTGCATTCGGAACAGCGGGCCCAACCAGGATGGCGGCGGGATCTGGAAATTCAGCTCAACTTTACCGCCCACGGCGTCTGCATGTGTTTCGTCCAGACATTTTTGCAGATTCACCAACCATCGGGGATCGACGATCACATCATCATCTAGGAATGAGACAAAGTCGCCGATGGCTTCGGTAATCCCACGGTTACGCGCAAACGAAAGCCCCTGGTGGTCCTCCAAGATATAGCAAAAACCAGGCTTATTCGAGAACTCTTTGGCCACCTGCGTCGTGTCATCGGTAGAATTATTGTCCACAACGATGACCTCATAGTCAAGGTGGTTTAAGTTCTGCTGCGAGAAGAAGCTCTCCAGCATCCTGCGGAGCGTCTGAGCACGATTGTATGTACAGACGATGACGGAGATCATGGGCATCCTCGCTGATTTCCCGTATCATACAGAGAAAGCCAAAGTAAGGAGAGTTTTGAATTTTCAATAAATTGATCAGTCAGCATTCTCATAAACGGAGGTCGGATCTCTCGGCTGACGACCAGTCGAGCACATGAGAGCTTTTCACGGCCGGTCCGTCCCAGTAGATGGCGTTCCCGCAACAGCCGCATTCGGGAACTTCCGTCGGAGACCCTTTCAGATTCGAACGCCTCAGCGTCTGCCAGAACGCGTTATTCCAAAAGGCCGAGTAATGCTGGGTCATAAGGTTTCCCGAATGGTATTGATCCTTATCGATCTTCGGCTTGAACAGGATCTCACTGGCTGGGCATGGATAGACATCCCCATTGAAATTGACGTAAAGCGATTTCCAGGGATGGACGCACTCACGCGGGCGCCTCTCAAAACCGGTAAAGAGCGGAGTATGTTCGATGGATAGACCCCGTTTATAAGCTTCCTCCTTTGCAGCAAGCATCATCCGGTCTGACAACTCTTGGTCATAGTAGAGCGAATCTTCAGGACGAATAGTTTCTGAACGTCCAGCCCTAAGACGTTGCGATTCAGGATACACTCGCACGTATGTCAGCCACACACCATCAACACCCAAATCGGCCGCCAGCCGGACAAAATCGATCAGTTCATCAATGTTCCGCCGCATCAAAATAAAGGAAGTCAAGATCTGAATGGGCACGTGCATGACACGTCGCAGATGGACCAGCAGCTTCAGACTTTCCATCACGGACGCGAACGCATCCCGCCCTGATACGGCACGGAACGTTTCAGGGGTGGCCGCGTTGATCGAAACCAGGAAGTGGACGCCGCTTGTCAACATCTGCCGGAGCGCCTCCTCCTTAATATCGATGAAATTGGATATGACCATATGCCGGACAACCGGATATTTCCCTCTAATGAATCGAGCAATATCAGGCATCTCCGGATTCAGAAAAGGCTCTCCCCCGCCTCCATAAGTGATATCGACCACCCGCTTCATGTCCAGATGATCGCATAGGGTGTTCATCCGTTCGAGCGTCAGCATTTCACCGCTCCCGCAGGTCAGGTAATCGTGCCCGCACATGATACACTGGGAGTTACAGACATCAGCCATCATGAGGTTCAGCGATGTCGGAGGGAAATCGAGCTCTATTTTCCCTTTACCCATGGCAGCAGCAATCTTTCTTTTTGCTCGCTTCAGACGGATGTATAAAGCGGCGCGCAAATATTGGTTCTTGATCATGCTGAACCTTCCTGCGGACGTCGCCACATTCCGATGATAGAATGAAACAGCAGGCCAGCATTGTGAACCGGCATCTGAACCGATACTTTAGGCATCGCCTTTTTCCTGGAGCACAGATTTAGTTCGTTCCAATTGGGTACTCACTTGTGCCCATATTTCACCCCAGTTGATGATCATAAACCTCACTTTCATCCCGGCTTCGTTCATTTCCTCAATAAAGCTCTCAGGCGTATATTCGACATAGTGCCCAGGATCGGAATAAAAAGGCAACCCCAGTTCCCTTCTCAAGGCAACCGACCAATCTCTATTGATCAACGGAATACGAATAAGCCATCGACAGGGTTTAGCGGAAGATTGAATCTTTCTTATGAAATCCCGACGATTCTGAATATGTTCCAGCACATTGGAGAGGACGATGACATCGAACTTTCCAGGAGGCAAATCCCGGGTGGCATCGCCATGCAGGAATTTGATGGCTTTATTACCATATCGCGCCTTGGCAAGACTTATACTCTCCAGATCTATATCAATCGCTGTTACCAAAGCCCCTCTGTCGGCAATGCTCTTTGCTACAGCTCCGCAACCACAGCCGATGTCTAAAACATGTTCTCCCTGCCTGATCCTATCGCAAAAAAAACCATGATAACCTGTCAAACGGTGCTTAGGATGAATACCATGGTCGTACCGTATTGCTGCACGGTCAATCCTTTGGGTTAGAATATCCTGCTGGGTTAATAGTTCTCGAAGAACTGAATCAGCCTTTTTCCCCTCAGTAGCCTCCCACATCATGGCACACCACAGGCTTCTGACACGTGCCGAGAAAAGCATTTGACAACAATGGATCCCAAAGTGCCAAATAGCCTTTTTTACTGACATAGATCAGCGAAAACCTCACGATGCCGTTGGACCCAGAATCCGACATCAAATTTCTCTACTGCCCGCATCCGCGCCTTCTTTGCGTAGTCCGAATATTTGCCCCATACCTTCAGGACTGCCTCGGCAAGGTCCGAGGCTTCCGGCGGATGCTCCTCCTCCCAATCAAGAGGCGCCGGGATACCGATCCCAGCATTGTCACCAACCAGTTCTGATGTACCTCCGCTTGCAGAATAAACAACTGGCAAGCCGCAAGACATGGCTTCTATAACCAATCTCGGGCACATTGTACTGGGTATGAAGCAATATATGACACCCCATCATCAAGGCTGGGGCAGCTTGTTGAGAATAAGCACCAGGAAACTCAACGCATTTCTCGACGCTTTTTGCAACGGCATAACTCATTGCTTCCTGCAATGCTTCTGTCTCATTTCGACGCCAAAGATATCTACCCGCGATAATCAGCTTCGCTTCCTTAACGGAACTCCTTACCTTCTCCAAAGTTTCTAAAGCGACTTGTATGCGATAAAACTGATGGTGACTCCCCGAAAGCAGTAACCGTAATCCTTCAGGAGAAACCTTGGAGGGTAAAAAAAAAGATGTATCGACCGAATTATGGAGTATCGTGTGAGGAACCTGTATCTCTCCCAAATATCTATCTGCCGAAATCTTGCAGAATTGGCTCTGGTAAAAAACAAAATCAGCGCCCTGAATCACACTTTTATAGGGAATATTGATGCGCTCCCAGCCTTCTTTGGCCCAACCAGGATAGGCAACACCATTTTGATTCAGCACTACCTTAAGTTTTCTTCTCTTTGCATATTTCACCATTTGAATGACAGAATAAGGCAGTGCGCTGCTTACAAGGTATAGGATAGAGCCTGAACCAGGTGAATTTGGAAATATCTTTGCAAGATCTTGACATTTAATAATTCCTCCTCCTGCAAATTGATCCCTTGTAGGCAGTTTATCATAACCATAGAAAACGGATGGTTTGTTCCTTTCGGGATGCCAGTCACACCATCTCCACCGCTCAAAAAGTTCGGGAAAATGCCACATGAAATGCGTTCTGAATCGTTCACTGAGCATCATTAATATCAACGCTTATCATTGCATTCATTCTCGATACTCCCGATTCCTTTCACAGGTCGGGAGGTCTTCTTAAAAAAACGAACCGCGCGCGGATCACTTATGGTAGCCCACAGCGCATTCTTCAATAAAGCCATGTCTCCTTTAACTCCCTGGGGCTTCATGTATCGCAAGGTTGATTGCTGGTAAGACTTCAAACTCTTAAATCCCAGGGCCGACGCATGATAGCACACCCGGTACCAGACATCACTTACAGCTCGACGGAAGGCTTCCTGGGAATAGTATTTCATACGGTCATTGGCCGCCAGAAGGCAATGCAACCATCTTTCGGCCCTTTGTAAATCACTGATGTCACATATCTTCATACAACCGATCCGACCGATATTACGATGAAACCGTGCTGTTTCCGCATCGACATCCAATCCGAGGCATCGCAATTCACGTGCAGCGACTCTGGACGAATGGGCATCCATATCGGTCCACTCCATGCTGGTCAAACTTCGTCCATGAGTACGATACAGAAGCAACACACGATTCATATTCATTGCAGGGAAATGACGCATCGCTCTGATCCACAGATCATAATCGTCTGCGGGGCAAAGATCCGGATCATAGCGCAGGTTGTATCGTTCCAATAGATCACGTTTCATTATAACCGTCGGGTGGTAAATCGGATTATAGAAAAGCGCAGAGGACTTCACGTCATCGTAACTTTGAGGCAGCCCATAGAAACGGCTTGTATTCAAACCGAAGTGTTTGACTCTTCCACCGCAAAGGCCTACTTCCGGATGCTGTGCCAAAAAATCCAATTGTCGCGACAGCCGATCGGGCAAACTGATATCATCGGCATCCATTCTGGCAATCCATTCGCCAACCGCATGATCCAATCCGAGGTTGAGCGCCCCAGCCAACCGCAGGCGTTTTTCACTTCTCAACACACGGACGCGGGGGTCCTTGAGGGTTTGCAGGTATGATACGGTTTGATCCGTTGATGCATCGTCAACAATGATGTATTCGAAATCCTTTAACGTCTGCGCTAAAATGCTTTCGACAGCCTCTGGGAGGTAGGAGCCGCCATTATGCACCGGCATCAAAACGGTCACCGCTGGATTTTTCATTGTACCTGCCCTTGCAGCAACTGTTTCATCAGATTGGCATGCTGCCGGGCGATTCCTTCTGTAGAATAATGGGTCTCGACCATTCGTCTACCCCACTTACCCTCTTCTCCAAGATCGATATGATTTCGTAAGACGGCTTCAATCTCACGAGACCAATCGTCGAGAGTCCGGCAAATCCTCAATCCTTTGCCGTTCGATCTTTCATAGACCGTCAAATAGCTCGGCTGGGGGCTCGCCAGGACAAACCGCTCGCATGCCATGGGGAGCGTAATCTTCCATTCCGTATGGCCCAGGTTATAGGTATTGTCCAGAAAGCGGGGGGAAATAAATACGTCACCCTCGGTATAGACCGACAACAATTGTTCTATAGATTTGAATGGGATTATCTCGTGATCTATTCCGGATAATAGCTCTTTCAACTGACTCCGGTACGGTTCAAAACACCGATCGATCCCCGACCAATCATCCACGACTAGAATAAGGTGGAGATATTTTGCGTTGGCTTTTAAGATCGGGGCTATCAGCAAAAGTTCAAAGCTTTTGAAGGAAATCCCGCTCCATAAGAGGGTTCGTTTGGAACGGGCACGTTTTTCTTGGTGGCATGGCACCATATCTATTCGTACGTTATCAGGAATCCAACATACTCTGGGGTGAATAGCCCGGCAACGCGAGGCGATGTGCTCTGAATCACCGATTATGAAGTCGGCCATATCCAGCATGTCCAGCATGTCTCGCCGCTGCGTTTCTGTCGGAGCCATCCCTTCATAGTAGAAAGTACCTTTCGCTGGGGTAATGTAATCCACATTGGCATCAAAAACAATCTTCACTCCCTGCTTTCTCAGGCGTTTTGCCAGTGCAAGGCAGCTTTCCCCCATTGATTTTAGGAAAACAACGGCATCGTATCGACGAAAGGGGCGGAACAGCTCATAGTGGAGATCCTCGTGCGACTGATTGACCTTGTCTGCTATCCACCCGAAACGCATAAAACCCGTGGGAGAATCGGAAGGGCAACCTTGGAAAAAACTCAGGATCCCGCACTCTCGATTTGCAGCACCCTGCAGGTCTGGAAATCGGCCGTCAATGATAAAACCAATTCGAAACCTTTGATTTTGGCCATCAAAACGTCTCAAATATCTCCTCCGGAAAGCGGCCCCAACATTCCGGCTAACTCGCAAATGTTAAAATACATCTCTGATTCTTTTCTTAACCTTTCCAGCCACAACAATGCCAAAACGGATCGCATTCTTATCATTTTCAGCGTATACTCTTCTCATGTAGCTTAAATATTTATACGATGTTGAGGCACACCGCCTGTTGATTCTGTCAGCCACATCCAACATTTCATCCAGAAGTTCTCTATACTCTTCTGAACTTACCTCAGAAATAAATTCGTTAACTGGACTATGTTGTGAAATTGTTGCCCAGTCAAGTGTCCCTTTGATAAGACCGCGTCTCACGCATTCTTCATAGAGTTCGGTTTGAGGATATGGAGTAAAGGTATTAATGTTTGTGAGTACATGAAGCTTCTTTATCAGGCTTATCGATTCTCGAATATCCTTTGACGTCTCAAAGGGGAAGCCAATCATTATGTTAATTATAACAGATATGCCGGCCTTTTTAATCATTTCAATACCGGTCAACGCTTGTTCTCGCGTGTATCCTTTCTTGATGCGTGTGAGGGTGTTCGTACTACCGCTTTCTACACCAACCCCCAAACTGACACATCCGCTATCTCTCATTATATTTAGCGTTTCTTCATCCAAGGTATCTGCCCTTACAAAGGCTGCCCACATAATTCCGGGACACTCACTCCGGATTTCTTTACACAGCTCTTGAATTTTAAATTTGTTGATTCCAAATGCATCATCGTAAAAATACAGATTTCCCATTCCATATTTGTTTTTGAGATGATTCATTTCTCGTACGATCTCATTAACATGCCGATATCTGACGCGCCTCTTTGTAAGGCTTGCACCACTACAAAAAGTGCATTGAAAGGGACATCCTCTGGACGCTATAATTGCACCAAGATATTTTTTTTGTTTTTCGTAATCAATAAGAGCTTCTCTATCTGGAAACGGGTAGATATCAAGATCTTCGGCTTCTGGTTGAGGATTATTGAAAAAAAAGTTACCATTCATCATGCCACCAACGCCTGGTAACGATCTCACCGACTTTCCATTCAACAGAGAAGACATTAATAGGGTAAATATTGGTTCTGCATTTCCAGCAACAATGTAATCGACATTCTCGTATCGCGCCGTCTCTTCTGGGCAGATTGTCGGATGGACACCACCGAAAATTACTATTGGTGAACAGATCTCTTTCGCTATTTTTGCCATTTTCAAGCATGAAAGGAGAGAAGCAGAGGTACATGAGAAGCCAATGACCCGAGGTTTAATCTCAGAAATATGACCCTTGAATTCCATCCATACCCGGTGCGAGTCATCTTCTAAAGCCTGCTTGAATAATTTGTGGTTACTCAACCGATACCGGTTAGACCAAAATGCCGGTAAATTTAATTCACCAACTTCATCAAATTCAGCATTATAAATTTGGGTAGGAATACCAGCCTGATTTGCTATTGCGGCAAGATAGCCTATGCCAAGAGGGAAATAGTCCGGACGTCCCCCGCACAACCTATTGACTGGAGGGTAAACTAACAGAACACTCATTCCAGGCTCCTTTCACCTCATGATGTCAATTGGTTACCGGCACAACATCTCTTGTATTAAATCTACATAGGCAAGACACATACGATCGCCGGATGGCATATATCTGAAAACACGACCTCTAAGTTCATTATATTCAGAACGTGCTTGAACGATGGCTTCCCCGACATTTTGACGGAAAGAAATCCCATATTTCCTACCCGCTTCCACAATACCACCACCATCTTCATGATAGATCAACGGAAGTCCGCATTGTGCCCCTTCCACATGGTGCATACCGCCGGGTTCCCATTTGCTCGCAGTCACATAGGCATGGCATTGACGAAGTAATGAGCCCAACACCTCACCGCTTGTAGGCGGAAAGGTTCTTGCCGCCTTCCAGCGAATAGTTTCAGGCCAGCGCCCAATCACCCAGAATTCAACGCCAGGTAGATCTCCCCTGCTGATGAGATCGTCGATTTCCTGGTATGTTTCAAAGCCCTTTAACCAATTGTCCGACCAATGGTGCGTTACGATCCGGAAAGTCTTACCGGTTTGATAAAGAGCGCTCCCAATCGGATGAAAGACTCGTGGATCTGCACCATTGTAAATGCAGGTGTGCTTCCTGTTTGTGTCAAACCAGCGAGCCGCATGGTAATCCCGCAGCCATTCTGCAATGAAAACGGTATAATCGGCAATGTCATTGGCTTTGGCGAGAAGCTTGTCCATGAAATCAGTAGCTTTGCGCTGGTCGCATTCGTTGATGCGATGCAGAATTTTTACGGAGGGGTGATGCTTCTTGTACATTAAAATCTCATCCATACCGAAGGCTTTGCTTTGAAGATCGTCACGAGGATCGATCAATACGATCAAATCTGGATTGCGACTTAATCGATAACAAACAGTATAACCCCGCCATTTCAGGAAAGATGCCATCTGCGAAACGAAAACACTGCTTCCGCCCCATGGTCCGTGCACAGGACGCATGCTAATCGCAACAGTAGGACGTTTTTTCAGAAAAGACAGCACCAATAAAAACCTCCCCTATTTTAGACAAATAACTCTCTTAATCTGATCCTTAATCTTCCACCCGAGCACGGCATAAGCCTGATATTTCGAAAAATACTTCCTTGTACAAACACAGACCTCCTTTTCAGGATCGATAGGAAAATACAGATCGTAAACGATTCCATAACCGCCCGGGTACGGACTGCCGCAACTTTCTTAACTGCTCCATCCGTCTTATAAACGCCAGAATATCTTGAGCGCCATCAGAACTCTCCCATGGCGATTCACGCTGAACATCTGTCTTCTTCCATATCGAATATATATGCTCGTCTCCATGTACAAGCTCAAAACCACACCTTTCCATTACACGCGAGAGAGTCCTCAGACTGTAAGAGTAGGCATGGAATGCATTGAAGAAGGTCATGGGATCCGGAGTCCATGCTCCAGGATTAAGGACTCCCGGCACTTCAATAAAAATAAAACCGTTCTCATTAATCAGTTCTTTCAGCAGAGAACCCTCTTCAAACGGGTGTAGCACATGTTCAAAAACATGCCTAAGGACAACAACATCATACTTGTTCTTTGCCTGGGCAATGGCCTCTTTCACCCCGCCCAGCCTTAAATCAAGCCCACTGTATTGGCGGCCCAGCTCCACTATCCGGTCATCCAGATCATACCCTGTAAGCGTCGCAGCCTTTTCGCCTTTCAATGTTATCAGCCCGGCCCCATACGAGCAACCCAATTCAAGGACATGGCGGTCTTCCAGATCAACATGTTTCGACAGACTGGCAGCAAATGATGCGGCTCTGTTAATACTTAACTCAAAGCGTTCTCTGGTAATCTCACGTTGTCCTACCGCAAGAAACCAATAATATCCGGCATATATCCTTGAATATGTATCATCATCCCATCGGGGGGTGACACGCAACAACCCACATCTCCGGCACAGCACATGACTGGAAGGGATCCCCCACCTGTCTATCGATGACAACAAAACATCCTCATCAGAGGCTCCGCACAAACATGGAATCTGAATCAATTCTCCCGTCGGCACAACTTCTTGCAATATGGCATTTCTCGCCGCAAGTCGCTCGTTTGCCACATAGTCATGAAAAGGCCCCAGATGCTCATATCGCTTCCCCAGCACTGTCATTTCACTTCACCCTTTCCTGAACAGGAGCTCTTAGAGCTGGACATATCTCGATAATGATGTTGAACAGCTTCTCATGGAAGGAGTTAAGATCCAGATGAAATTCAACATATTGCCTTGCCGCCTTACCTACTTTACTACGAAGATCAGGATTACCGCAAATACGCTTTATGGCACGAACGAGAGCATTAACATCCTGTGGCGGCGTGAAAATACAGTTTTCCTCGCTCTTAAAACCATATCCTGCCCTGTTCGCCCCTGTTTCATTCGCAATAACGGTCTTCCCCATGGCCATCGCCTGAAGCATGACAGTGGTTGCACCGGAATATGTATTATCCATAACAGGAAGCGCCAACAAATGGCTTCTCGACATGTAACCCCTGATTTCCATCATTGGAACATCTGTGTGAACATCGACATTTGCTGGTACGTCTTGGAATTTATCTGCGATATTTTTCCTGGTGATTACACGGAACTTTAATTCAGGCAAACGTCTCGCAGACGCAAAAAGAGTAATGAAATCCCTAAAAGGATCCCCTCCTATACTCAGAACATCAACATCGGTAATAGTATCAATCAGGTTGAAATATTTGGTATCGATACCGGCTGGAACAAATTCAACATTCGACCCCAATCCATATTTGGCATTAAGCAGATCGGCTTCAGGCTTGCTGAGAGGTATGATTCTGGAGACTTGTCTCAGCTCATCCAATGTTTTTCTGAGCCACGATTGATCCTTGAACTGTGCCAATTTCTCAGGCAATCCCACTGAGATAAAAAGCGTGGGTTTTCGTGGCCGAAGCCCTATCCGCTGAAGGAAAAGTAAAGGCAGCAGCGCTCTTTCGGAAAACACCACCAGGACATCCGCGCGAGCGAGTTCTTTCCAGACTGGCAGAATCCAGTCAAGATCACCACCGTAAGCACCGAGAGTTGACTGAATATACCTGTAAGACTGCCCTAAGACATTCGAGGAAAGAGAAACATCTCTGATATTATGGGCAATCCTTATCCCTTTTGATTGTACATAATCTAGGCCGTAGAAAAGATACCGTTCCGGTCGTAATTCCCCACGCAAAACGGCTACAACGGAATCTTTACGTGCTGTTGATACCGGGAATATATACAATATTCCTGGTCTATTATTGATAGAATCCACTTTACATAGACCTATTCAACCATTCGCGGCTTCCATCCTCGGCCGATAACAACCCAAGAGAAACCGTGGGTGGTGGCACACTCTTAAATCGCCTCGCGTAATCAAGGGTGAAGCAGATAGAAAATTCCCTTTGTTAACGGGTGAATCGACTTTTGTGTCATTTTCAAGAAACATCGACGGGTGAACGGAGCAGGCTCCGTGAACCGTTACACGTTGAATGAATCTGGTTTTCGTTCTTGAGTTAGCTCATCCAACGTTAGGCCATTGACCTGCTCATCTGATCCATTCTCACATTCCCATGCCTGATTGTGATTTCCATTTGAAAATTGTATAGTATAAAGTCGTCGGTAGGTTTTACTGCGTTCGAGAAGATCATCATGGGTGCCGACGGCCTCGACCTTTCCTTCATGCATCACTGCAATCAGGTCCGCATTGATCACGGTAGAAAGACGATGCGCGACCACAATGCCCGTAATACCGTGGATGGCCCTTTCAATGGCTGTTTGCACTTCCCTTTCCGATTCGCTGTCCAGAGAACTGGTCGCTTCGTCAAGAACAAGGACTTCCGGATTTCCGTATATGGCCCTTGCAATACATATCCTCTGTCTCTGACCTCCAGAAAGCTGGATGCCCCTGTCGCCAACGTCGGTGTCATAACCGTTGGACAGTGTGGATATGAAATTTTTAATATTGGCGATATGACAGGCCCTATCCAGTTCCTGCATGTCCAGCGGTCTTCCAAGAACGATATTTTCCAGGAGGCTCCCATTGAACAGCAAGCTTTCCTGGCTCACAACGCCAAAAAGTTTACGATAACATGACTGGTTGAATTCTCGGATATCCCGACCGTCCAATCTGATCACGCCCTTGTCCGGATCATAAAGCCGGAGTATCAAATCCAGCAAAGTGGACTTCCCGCTGCCGCTGGGTCCAACGAGTGCTAACGTCTTTCCTTTCTGAACGCAGAGAGATACGCCCTTCACGGCCGGACGATCTTCCTGATAAGCAAAGCGAATGTCCTGCAGTTCAATCTGCTGATGGAACATTACATCTTTCAAGGGACCATCCTGTAGATTGCTTTTTGTCTCAAAGATATCCATCAGCCGCTGGAGGGCGCCGTAGGCGCTATATGCCGAGAGCAGCTCCTTGGAAAGCTGGGATAAGGGAGTGATGAATTGCCCCACTAAGTAAAAATACAGGGCGATACCCGCCATGCTCAACCGGTTGCTGACAATGGCATTGTAAGAGAGATAGATAACCGCAGCGGCAATGAAACCATCTGTCAGCAACCGGACGGGATCTTCCACATAATGGCAAATCTGAAACCGATGCATATCCTTCCGCATGGTCCGGGCTACCTGATTAACCCGCAAAGATTCATACTGCTCCGCAGCGAAAGTCTTCAGAATTCGAACACCGATAAACGACTCGTGGAGCGCGCCTGTAAATCGTGCAATGCTGTCAAAGTATTTGGTCGCTGATTGCTTAACCCAATCGCCCATGACACGTGTAACCAGAAGATGAATCATACCTATTGCCAGGACCTGTAATGAAAGGAGGACATCCGTCTTAAACAGAATTATAAGGAAAATAACCGCCTGGACCAAGGACTGGACGCAACCCCGGACGACGGTTTCCATGGACCGGGACGACACGACAAGGTCCTGTGTAAATCGACTGACAAGTTTGCCGCTCTTTCGTCTGACAAAGAATGATAGCGGCAGTTGCATCAGATGACGATGCAACCCATCGATCATATCCCCCAGGAGAGCCATTCGGATTGAAATGGACCTAAGATTAGCGATCGTGTTGATCCCGGCGACGAGGCTTGTCAGTATGATATACAGAAGAGCTGACCAGAAGAACGTGGCCGCAATATCATTCTGCGATGCCCCGATCCAGTTCAACATCGTTGGCCCTATGTTGTCCAGGGAAAGGTCCTTGAAACGCTGAGCGTTCACCCTACTGCCGGGGATGACAGTACCCAGGGCGGGAGCAAGAACGAGTGGCCGAATCCCGAGCAGTACGCCTGGTATCATATACAGAATAATCAACAGGCCTAAAACAATATAATAAGGCCTCAGGAATCTGCGGAAGATGACCAACATCCTTTTAATGCCTTGTTTCGGTGGACTCATTCAGATCAACCCATTAATGCATATGCGGCACGTTGAGTATTGACGCATCAAGACGTACCATTTTTGCGGGCTTGCAGACATCAATCACGGCCTCACTAAGAGGATTCATAGCGCAAATGGCTGACATATAAATCAACCAATCGCTGCAACGCCTTCCCGTCCAAAGTGCCGCATTCATGCTCAACATATTTTCTGCGCTGAATGGACAACTCTGAAGGTTGATTGAGGGCGCGGATAATCGCGTTAACAAGTTCCTCGCGGCTGCGAGCCACGACAACCGCGCCGCTGTCAACGGCCCTGCGATTGTGCAGTGCATCATGTGACGGATAGTAAACAGGCTGAAGCAATACACGGGGCATGGGAAGAAAGTACCACATATGGATCACCGGCTTGTCGAAAATGCAGGCCTCCAGGGCCAGCGTCGAAAAAAGGTTGATCACGACATCCGCTGCATTCAGAATTTTCCATAGACCATCCTCATCGATGACTATTACATCCGTATCGGATTGTCGTTCCCGGAAATTGGGATCCCCAACGCTGACCCAGACATCGCTCTGGGTCGCCGCGTAGTCCATGAGTATCTGAAGATAGGCCGAATCAAGGAGTGTCTTGTTGGGATAAACACGGATGATCAACTGCAACGGTGTATCCAATCGCTCTTTAAGGATTCGATACGCGGAGAAGAACTCGAAGTAATGGTATTCATAGGAAGATCCGCCGAAGACGATCGTCTTGGCCGATGGATCGAAACCAATGGACCACAGAAAGGAATCGCGTGACAGGCTTTCTCGGTCCGGCAATAGATTGTACCTCAACGCGCCTATCGGGTGAACCCGATCTCTGGGTATGTCGTGCCGCCGATATGCATCCTCACGCATCTGGTCACCCCAGATGAAAAGCTTCTGAACGGGAAAGCCCCTAAAACCATTGGATGAGAGGCTATCATAATTGCCGACGATATGAACGACGGGCAGACCTCTGTGATAGGCCCACCAAGTCAACCTGCTGTCAAATGGCTGCGCCCATGAACCGACACTCATTACCAACAATGCATCGATATCAAGACTGTCCAGATCATTGTACTCTTGAATCATACGGTAGAGGACGCCTTCCAAAAAAGCAGCGGCTTTCATAAGGAAACGGAATCGGGATAATTGATATATGACTCGTATCCCGATTCTTCCGTGCAGCCGGGAAATGGTCTTCAGTGAAGTCTCATAAAAAAAACGGCGCCACGGATCGGTTGCCGGATAAAGCCTGCGAAATGACCTCAGGAAGCCAAGAGCTTTGCCGCTCCATCCCTTAAATTCAGGGATTCGATAGGGAAGGTATCGGCAACCCAGTAATCTCTTGAGCAGCGTTTCATAGTCTTCTCTCACCAGAAAGAGCAGCTCGATATCCTGCTCCATGAAAGAGTCAGCAAGCGCTTGTTTGTGAAGGTGATTCGTCGCCCCTTTTCCAAGCAGTGGAATGCAGAGAACCTTTCTTCTGTTGGTCGTTTTTATTTCCCGGTGTTTTACCAAGTTGTACGGCCCCCATCCATGACAACGGTTGCGCCCGTCATATAGCGCGATGCGTCAGAAAGCAGGAAAACGATCGCCGCCTTGTATTCGTCAATTTCTGCCATACGATTCATAGGTATCAGGTTTGTCAAACGTTTGACAAAATCACCGTCCTGACCATTAAACACCCCTCCCGGGCACAAAGCATTAACCCTGACTCCCTCTCTCGTCCAGTAGGTCGCGAGATATCTCGTCAAGCCAATTAACCCTGCCTTGACAACGGAATAAGTAACAGGCTTCACCGGCTGTTTATCATCGGGCAGACCATCCTGCCGGTAAATCCGCTGGTCCGGCGCGATAAGGGCGAGATCTGATGCGATATTCAGAATCACACCACCTCCATGAGCAGCCAAGTGGTGTCCTACAATCTGGGAACATAAAAACGCCCCCGTCAGGCCAACAGCCAGATCAGCTTCCCAGGCTTGTAAGGGCAGGTTTTCAAAACGCATCAATGCCTTGGCTGTGACGCCAGAAGCGACTTTAGGATCGTTCGCCGCATTGTTGATCAACGCATCCACCCGACCGTAACGTTTGAAACTTTCCCCAAGGGCACGCCGGATTGAATTTTCCTTTGTGATGTCACAGCAGATTCCTCCTATACTATTGAGGAATTTGGCCTTCATTTTTTTCAGAACTTTTTCGATCATGCTCTTGTTAACATCAAGGATTACAGCCGTGCCTCCCGCTTCTGCGATAGCTTCAGCATGTTTCGGCCCCAGCAGGCCGGCACCGCCGGTTATGAGCACAACCCGTTGTTTCAAGCTGAACGCTTCCATGACTCCTGCTTTACCAATATGATTCAAAATACTACCTCCGCCTTGCTTCTCTCCATAGATCGATGCGCTGCCAGACAAATCGGCAGTGCCCTAATGCCATCGGCCAAACCTATATGCGGCGCCTCATTATCCGAGACGTTTGCATAACTCCGATTTTTCCCCGGATCATTCATCGATGACCTCCCACGAAAAGTTCCCGACGAGGAGACCAGACCGAGTTTTTCGAGTGAGTGATCCGTGAAATAACTGAACGATAAATAATAATAAATATATAATATTACTTGACATATCACCGTATTTGTGCCATATTTCAGCCATCAAATTTCTCTTTGGAGGGGATATGGGATACAAACAAATCGATCGGAACATGACCTTCGCCGAAGTATCGCTTCTCAAATCCATGGAACATAATCGCAGCCTCAAAAGATTGGAAAAAATCAACCAGGTCATCAACTGGTCACAGGTGGAAGAGATTCTGATGTCTCATTATACCATCGGGACCAGCCGCGAGGGCGCCGATGCCTACTCACCGCTGATGCTCTTGAAAGGTCTTCTCCTGGAGAAGTGGTACCGGATCGATTCCGACCCGGAACTGGAAAACCAGATCAACGACCGGATCTCCTTTAAGAAATTCATAGGTTTATCCTTCGATCAGCATTCACCGGACCACTCCACCTTTTCCCGTTTCCGGGGCCGTCTTTCCAAAGAGGCGATGACCCTGATCAACAGCGTTGTCCTTCAGCAGTTCTCCCGGAAGGGGCTTGTGATCAATGAGGGTGTGGCGGTGGATGCCCGCCTAGTTCAATCCGCCAGCCATCCCATCAGCAACGAAGAGATCAACAAGCAACGGGAGAAGAGAGAAACCCCGGAGGGGAAGTTGGACAAGAATGGGAATCTTCTCAAGTTCTCTCGTGATCTGGATTCGGACTGGATAATCAAGAGCGACAAGCCACATTATGGTTTAAAGGAGCACACCTCTGTGGACACCAATCACGGTTTTGTTCTTTCCACGGATCTGACGCCAGCCTCGGTCAGTGACACGATTTATCTCCCCCATTGCATCGCCGCCAGTTGCCATACCGAAGAACCCATTGGGAAGGTATATGCCGACAAGGGATATTATGGCGAGCCCAACCGGGACTTCCTCCACATGAACGGTATCGCAGATGGGATCATGAGAAGGGACACAAAGTCAACGAAACTGACGGATTATGAGAAAGAGCGGAACAAAGGGATATCAAAGAAGCGTTACATCGTCGAGCAGTACTTCGGGTTAAGCCACCTGCACAGCCGGGCTTACCGAGCCCGGTTTGCCAGGATAGTCAAAAACATTTTGGATGCCCTCTTCCGGCAGATGGCCTTCAATCTGTTCCGAGGGGGTAGAATCCTCGGGACGGTGTAAATATAGGGAGAGGTCTGCCCGGGTGCGGAGCAACAGGCGGATCAGACATGAAACAGCTCCCATAACTGAGTATTTTGAGGTGAACCGTGTCGCCATAACGGAAAAGTTGATCAACATTCGTTGGTAATACCCTCAACCGAGTCTCGATTTTTGAAAAGTCGGGTAGAAAATGAAACCATAACCAAATTTTGGAAAATTCAAACGTCTCTAATCAGGAGGAAGACCATGACTCGAAGAGATGATAGCAGAATTATCAGGATTGTGCACCCCATTTGTTGCGGATTGGATGTTCACAAGGAGAGCGTTTCGGCCTGCGTTATTTTTCCCGACGACAAGGGGGAGGAGCAGTGCGATGTCAAGGTGTTCGGCACATTCACG
>Ga0208373_1002902_pt1 | contig 17806 bp, 14 predicted proteins | sample RifOxyC2_FD_184036 | JGI IMG/M metagenome (GOLD analysis project Ga0208373, IMG submission 184036) | Soil microbial communities from Rifle, Colorado - Rifle Oxygen_injection C2 (SPAdes) | ecosystem: Environmental > Terrestrial > Deep subsurface > Rock core/Sediment | place: Rifle, Colorado... | reverse complement strand
CGACGAAGTCCTTGGAGCAGGTCGGCATGACGAGCGTCACCCTGTCCGATCCGGTTCAGGGCGCGGGACTTCGCATTAAAATTTCCATGCTCGACTCCGACCCAAAACGATCGGACAAGGAGTCCGAAAAGACCGTCCGCAATGCGCTCGACCAGGCTCTGCTCGATACCAACTGGCGGCTCGTGAAAACGTCGCTTTCCTCGACCTTGGGCGCGGTGAACGGCGAGCTTCGAGGCTACGTTTCCGACGAGGAAATCCGCAAGCTCATCGAACAGGAGAATAAGGCGAACGAAAGCCGAAAATCCCCATAAGTCCCGAAAACTGGGAAAGTGCCGTTTCGTGTTCCACTTTGTACCAAGTTGGCCAAAGGGAGCGACCCGTCCGCCTCAAAATCGTCAAAGTTGGAATCGTCGAAAACCTCTTCAAAGGTCGCTACAATTTTGGTACTTAACCCCTCCGTCCCGCCAGGACAACTTCTTATCGTGCAACCCGCTTACCCCAGGCGAGTGGGGCGACCGATAGGGATGTGTCCTATACACAAGACCGTCCAGTTGGACGGTCTTGTCGTAAAGGAAATATTCCAAAAGAATCAATTGAAGTTTGAACTCAACTGAGCTAAACTCTAGGAAATTATAGACGACTTGCATGCCGATATTTCAGAACGAAATCACTGTAGCAAAACCCTCCCATCTTGGTGGTGGTGAATGGAGGCTTCGTAATCTGAACGAGGTAACTGTTATTTTTGGAAAAAATGGCGCCGGCAAAAGCCAACTACTTCGCACGGTTCGAGATAGTGATAAAACGAATTGTCACTACACATCACCTGAACGAGCAGGTGAAATCAGCACCGAGATGGGCATGGTACAGATGCAGCTCAATGCCAATAAACGAGCGGAGCGAAGCTCGAAAAATTTCTCCGAACAGTTCAGACAAGAAAGCATAACCCGCGTTCAGTCACTTTTGGTAAAAATGGGTGGTGCCCCAGGTGGAACAACATTAAGTACCGCAAAAGAGGATATACGACAATCCATTCGGATTCTTTTGCCTGACTTTGACTTAGTAATCAAAGGCGATGCGAATCCACCCTTTGCTTTGTGGCGAGAAAAAAGTAGTGGTCGCGAACCGGTAACTACGGTTAACCTCTTGAGCAGTGGAGAGACTGAGATTCTCGTTCTTGCCCTTGACCTCCTCACTATCTGTTGCATGTGGGAATTGGAGACCGAGCAAACGAAGCGAATTCTGCTCATCGACGAACCCGACACCCATCTTCACCCCGATCTTCAACAAAACTTGGCGCATTTTTTGATACAGATTGCCGAAAAATACAATACGCAAATTATCGTCGCTACCCACAGTACCACATTGCTTTCTGCGTTAGGTTACTACGGTAAAGAGAAGACCAGCGTCCTTTATCTGGATAACAATAATGACGAACAGAAAGCCATACAGTTCGATGACGCCTTACAGGAAGTGGCGACTTGCCTTGGTGGCCATGCATTGATGGGTCCTTTATTTGGAACGCCAATTCTGCTTGTGGAGGGTGATGACGATTATAAAATCTGGAGCCAAGCGCCACGCGGCCACAAAATTAGATTGGCCGTGATCCCCTGCAATGGGGATGAAATTCATGAGTATCAGAAGACTTTAGAAAAAATATTCGGCAGTTTACGCAATGCGGATTCTTCAGCAGGATTCGTGATTCTTGATCACGATAAGCCGCTTCCAACCGCAAATCCAAATTGTCCGCAGACACATATTAAATATTTGAGACTCGAATGTCACGAGGCTGAAAATCTTTATGTCTCTGATGAGGTTCTTGGCACACTGCCAGGTGCCCCTACTTGGGAAAGTGCTACACAGAGAATAAAAGATCAGGCAACAAGTTATGGGAACATCAGTGAAAGGCTCCAGGCGTGTGATACATGGGATAAAAAGTCTGTTGACCTTAAAGGACTTGTCGGAGCCATCTCTAAAATTCTTGATCCAAACGGAACGGATTGGACGATACGCGTTGGTAAGCGCCTGGGTTCAGATCGTCCTTCGGGACAGTTATCTGACTTTCTTGGATCTTCAGTCGTCGATGCGATTTGGGGACCGCCACCAGTTGAAGTTCTCCAAGAAAATGCCGTTGGTAGCAACACGGTCACAGGTTCAATCGTTGAGTAATGTGATCGTTTTGTCTTTATAGACTAGTCGACTTCTGAGATTCCCAAGCAACTCTCGCTTCTCCGACACGCTCCCTTCCCGCAGAAGATATTTCGCATAAGTCCTGATGTTCACTTCGGCCTCCACAGCTTCCTGCTTGCCGTCGGATCCCATCACCACTTTTTGAAAGTGGTTAAATCGCTTGATCTCGTCTTCAAGCTTGTGACGCATGCCGAGCTCATTGATGTTGATCTGGTCGAGGATCTTAACGAGTTCTGCGATCAACTCCCCCTCGCGAATGTATTGGTTCTTGCAGTTTCGATCTCGCGCACGGGTACATCCGTAATAAACATAGTGCGCGGTCGTGCCATCACGAAGTTTCTTGTATTTGTCCTCCGCGCTGATGCCCGACGCACAATAGCCGCAGGTGAATAGTTTCGTGAAGGCAAACTCTTTGTTCTCGCGCACGATCTGATCACGTTTGAGCTGGGCTTGACCAAGATCAAACAGTTCTTTCGTGATGATTGGTTTATGCTTGCCTTCGTACCAATTGCCGCTGTCCTTTGGTCTTTCGAATACCCCGTAGTACATCGGATCGTCGAGAATACGGTAGAGACCACTCAAGGTCAGTGACTTATTGCCGCGCGTCTTGAAGTTCAGGTCGTGCTTGAGCCAGTTGTAGATTTTACGCCCACTCCACTTTTCATAGGCCAGCTTTTCAAACATCTGCTTGATGACTGGTGCACGTATTGGATCGACAATAATCTGGCACTTTCGATCCATCCGGCCTTGATTCAAATAACCGAGCGGCGCGACTCCCGCCCACAGCCCCATCTCCGCTCGCGTCCGTAGTCCACGCTTCACATTCTCACCACGATGGTCGTTTTCTAGCTTTGCCGTTGATCCCAGAATCATCAGCATGAACTTTTCATTCGGTGAGTTGCTGAACCGTTGGCCGTACGTCCTGATCTCATGAAGCAGTCCTTGATCCATAAGATCAACAATGGCCCCTAGATCGCCCGCATTGCGGCTTAAGCGATCCGGTGCCCACGTCAGAATGCCACCAAACTTTCTCATTCTGATATCTGCCAAAAGTTCATTGTATACCGGCCGCTGTCCAGTTGCCTTTGCAGAGTGGCTCTCGCGTCTGATCTCCGCGACGTCGATCCCTTCCCGTTCCGCGAGTTGGAGCATTTCCTTGATTTGGGAGTCAATAGAAAGCACTTGCCGTTCCTCGGACTCGCTCGATTTGCGGGCATACAAACAGTACTTCACTTTCTCCAGTATCTCGGACTTCTCTTGTTCGTGTTTTGTGCGTGTATGCCCCGGTTGGACTACCGCCGCTCCTTGGTTGTTCTTCATACAACACAATGGATGACGCAACGGCGGTGGGGCGTCCAGGATGCCTTTTATTGGCCTCTCAACCCTCCTAGTAGCCCTCTTTGGGCCTAAGCCGGGGCGTATTCCTTGTAGACCCGAACCGTTTCCAAGTAGATGTATTCAATCAGACGCTCGGTCTGCTGCTCCTGAATGATGCCGCGTTGAATCAAAAGCAACCGAACGTTCTGACGGATTCGGGCTTTGATTGTTTCGTTGTTCGTCCAATCAATTGTCAGGTCGCGTCGAATACGCTTTGTAAGATCCTTCACGAATTCCTTGATGTCAATCTTAGCGTCCTTCAAGTCAGGGTCCTTTGCCAAGGAGTCGTAGAATGTGATTTCTTCGGGGGACAATCCGAATGCCTGACTTTCGGCATCCAGTTTTTTTATCTCATCGGCGATTTCGAGTAGTCGTTTGATAATTTCTGAAGAGCTGATGACGTTGTTCTCGTATTTCTCGATCAGATCCGTGAGTAAGGTAAGCATCGTTTCATAACGAGCCTTGTTGGTTCGCATTCGACTGATGATTTCCTTGTCCAAGAGCTTTCGGACGGTATCAACGGCCAAGTTTTTGTATTCCGATTTACGAATCTCCTCAGCAAACTTCTCATCGAAAATCGAAATACTCTTGGATTCGTCGGCCGACGCGAACAGATCAATGATATTCTCGGCTTGCACGGCATCATGAATCAAGGAACGGATTGCGCTTTCGGTTGCTTCTGGAAATACCGCCTTTGGAATAACCGTTTGTTTCGCGATTCCTTCGCGAACCGCTTGAAGGAACTGTACGTCAGTCAGAATCTCCATCGCCGACTCGCTCGGCATGACAAGGGCATGGAGTTTAGAGAGTTTTCCAACCGTTCCGATAAATCGCATTTTTCGATCATCGGACAGAATTCCATCTTTGGTGATGACCTCATTGATACAAGCCTGCAAAAGGCGTGAAAGCTCGGTGCCTTTCAATTTCTTCCAACCTGAATATTTGATTTCGTTGAAGAATGAAATGGCTTCCTGATGCAACGATCCCATCTCGGCAATAATCTCATCGAGAGGGAGCATGGCTTCTTTCTGCACGCCGGAATCGTAGATAGACAAAGCCTTTTTAAGATTTTCTGCGATGCCGATGTAATCAACGATGAGGCCGCCCGGTTTGTCCTTAAACACGCGATTTACACGGGCGATTGCCTGCATCAGCCCGTGGTTCTTGAGGGGCTTATCGAGATACATCGTGTGCAGACACGGAACATCAAAACCCGTCAGCCACATGTCGCAGACAATGGCGATCTTAAGCGGGTCGTTAATTTTTTTGAAGCGTTTCTCCAGTTTTTTTGCGTCTCGTTCTGGCTGGATGTCCGACGCAAATTCGTCGCTGTTGGAAATCACAACCGCGCACTCCGGCGCATCCCACATTTGTTTCATCTCCTTGTAGACTGCGACGGCGATTCTACGGCTCATTGTCACAACCATCGCCTTACCTTCAATTGGACGATTGTTGTAATGATGAACGATGTCTTTTGCCACCTGCTCGATGCGACTCTGTGTCCCGACGACTTCTTCAAGGACAGCCCATTCTTTTCGAGCCTTCGTCTTTTCATCGACGATAATCTCTCCTAAGAGACTGTCGAATTTGGAGTCAACAAATTTATCCGCCATGTGTAGCGGCACAAGCCGCCCTTCATAGTAGATTGGGACAGTGGCTCCATCTTTCACCGCCTTGCCGATGCGATACTCGCTGACGACCGGCCCGAATACCCGCATCGTGTCCTTATCGTTATTCGCGATGGGTGTTCCCGTAACGCCAAGGAAGCTAGCATTAGGCAAGGCCTGACGGACGTTGCCTGCCAGCGCACTGTATTGCGTGCGGTGAGCCTCATCCGCAAGCACAATCACATTGTCACGTTCTGTCAGTGCAGTGTTCGCGTCGGGATCGTCCTTAAACTTTTGAATAGTCGTAAAGATGAGTTCTCTACCGAGATGCCCGAGTCGATCTCGCAAATCACTAATGCTCAATGCACGCTTTGCAAGCTTATCGTAACCTGTTCGCTTAAAGGTTTTAAACAACTGATCGTCCAAATCTTCCCGATCGGTCAAAAACACATAGGCAGGGCTCTTCAAAGCATCGATTCGCTTGGTCTTGTTCACGTAGAAAACCATGGACAAGGACTTTCCCGAACCCTGCGTGTGCCAAAAGACACCGATCTTGCGTTCTTGTTTGCCCGCGATAGCGTGCACGGTGCTCTCTACGGTCTTATTCACACCGTAGTACTGATGGTAGAGACACATCTTTTTGGTGTAGGTCACCGCGTCTCCGTCGCCATCAGCTTCAAAGACAATAAAGTTTTGAAGCACGTCCAAGAACCGCTGTTTATCGAACAGTCCGTGCAGAAGCACTTCAAGCTGAACAGCATCCTTCGGGGCATCGACATCCGTGTTTATGCCTTTCCATGACGCATAACGTTCCCAGGAAGAAGAGATCGTTCCATGCTTTGCGTTGTGCAGGTCGGAGAGTCCGACGATCTGGTTGTACAAGAAAAGTTTCGGGATCTCCTTTTTATACGATTCAACATCCCGATACGCTTCCCCGATAGAAGCAGAATCTCGCACAGCACTTTTCAGCTCAAACACTGATAGTGGCAACCCGTTCACGAAGACCACCACATCTGGTCGACAAACCGAATCGATGCCTTGTACGGTAAATTGATTAACAACCAGAAATTCATTTGCCTCTTGATTCTGGAAATCAATCAATTTCACCAACTCGGTATGTTCATTTCCATCGGCACGCCAAGAGTGCTTTTTTCCATCCGTAATCCAAGAAAAGACTTCCTTGTTCCCCAGCACCAGATCGGCATGGTTGTATTCCGCAAGATCACGAGCGACTATCTCGGCCTGCTCTGATGACAATTGTGGGTTGAGACGGCGGATAGCACCAACCAACCGATCTTTCAGCACCACGGTGCGGAAATCGGCACGCTCAGCCTTTTGTTGGCCAGGGTTAATTTCTGGGCCATAGACGTATTCGTAGCCCTGACCCTTGAGCCAATCTATGAGAGATCGCTCGGTTAGATTTTGTTCGTTGAGATTGTTCATACTTTCGTGTAATGCTGATCCAGTACCTTGAAAACCTCGCTTGAGTAGAAGTAAGGGTCAGTTGTCTTTGGCTTGCGGTAATTAGCTGGCCACTGGCCGGCGTATTTTTTATCCTGCTTGAGCGTATTCCTTTTTAGTTCGTTGAACTTCTCACCTTCTCTGAAGTTTGAGTAGCGATTCTTACAGTTTTTCAACAGTTCGGAGTGATCGAACGTATACTTGGCCTTGAACGCTGACTCTTGCTCGATCCTGACCGCTGGTGCGTTTTTGTCGGTTGTGATTCTGACTGGCATGGCTGTGTCCTTGTCGCCCTTCGCGACTTTTTGAAAGACGGTTTTCAGCTGAAGAGAGATATGGTGTTTATTCGCGTCATTGGTGGGATAGTACCGCTCTCTATTTTTGATGTACTTAATTAAATTGTTCGTTTGCTGATCAATCTTTTTAACCGAAAAACTTTCCATCTCGGATGGATGAAAAAACGATAGCGGCATCAAATAAAAATTGAATTTACTCAGGTCTTCATCGAACCATTCGTTGAAGACCTCAACATAGCTTTTCAGAGTAGCGATTCCAACCTCCAGCACCTTTTTCTCTAGGTATTTTTCCTTATTTACGAAGTGGATCGAGTTATCCCGTATTTCAACAAGTAATTCGATATTTTGTTTGAGGATCTTGTCGATATTTAACCTCTGGAGTGCAGTAAAGATATCAATCGTCAGTGGATTCCCCGCGCGATTCGGCTTCGGGTAAAATCGTTTGGTTTTCTTTTGATTTTTCGTGAGTGTTTTTGACGGAACGTAAATAGAATTCAAAGCATTCTTATTGTCCCTAAGAATCTTTGCCTTCAAAAGAATTTCCCAGGCGTTGACCATGAGAATGCAGAACGATTCCTCTCGATATTTGAAGTCGGGTTTGTTGTAAATCTCAATAGCCGAAATAGCCGCCTGTTGGGACTTCTCAAGTAGGTTCTGATATTTTTGCGGCTTGGGCATATCAATTAAATCAGCTTCGCCAGCAACTGATCCCTGGAATGTTTCAGACAATTATTTTCTTTTTCACACGCAACCATTTTTTCAATCAGTGGTGATACTTTGTGTGCAAATTTCTCAGCGAGCAGAGCTGGAGGCGCTATGAAATTCTGTTGTTCAAAATCCGGCCAATGCCCCTTGTACTCCTGCATCTTGATTTTTTCTTTTGTGAGGAAATAAACAAATAGTGTCGGATACCCGTTTTTACCTTTGTATGGAAGAACATTTTGAATACAGGAAAATGGTTCGGTCATTAGGCGGTAATAACAAGTATGGTTCGTGAATACAACAACCGGATTTTCGACGCTAGCTATTACTCCAGGATCTTCGTTGTGGTAGCCGATATTTCCAGACTTCCCCTGGTCGAGAATAGGAATATTTCCAACTGGCAATGCAGATTTGTTATCGTATTTCTTACCGACACTTATACGTTCAATAACATCCAGCACGTTTTGAACTTTCCATCCCTCTGGAGTATCTCTCATCTCACCCTCGACTAATCCAACCTTCTCGTGCCCAGGAAAGTTGAACTTTACAAACCATTCATCAAAGATAGTCTGCGCGATAGCTTCTAAATTTTTAGTAATTAAATTGTTGTTTTCGATTTTTTTGTCATATGTGCAGAGAATGGATGCGATTTCCTTTTGAATTGCGAGACCGGGAAGCGGAATCTCGTATTCCATAATTCCGTCTTTGTCGCCACGTGGCATTTTTGTTCCACGAGAACCCATCATTGCATGCGCGAAGAAAGTATCTTTCGATAGTGCGAGATAGAGAAAAGCTTTATCAAGCTCCCTCTCGTTGTTTGAACGCACTACCAAAACATCATTTGAGCACCCGCCGTTTTTTGTTGCCATCCAAATCTTCTTGAAGTACGGACGAATATTCGAAGTCAACGTATCTCCGCTTTGATATCTGGTAACCGAACCGCCACTCGGGATTGTGCTTGCGCTAGTCGCACCGCCTTTGTTGGGCAGCATATTTTCAGTCGAAATATAATCTCCCAAAACAACCTCGCACGCAGGCACCCTTTCTGTGACGTAATGGCTTACTTCGCGTAAGGCGACCCGCCTTGAGTTTTTCACCGCATCAAAAAGATTTTCCATAGATTATTCAACTTCTGTGGGAGCCGGGAGCTCCAGGGCATCAATCTTTTGTAGCTGAACAACCCCGCTGATATCTCCATAGATGCCCGCAGTATTATTTATGACTTTTTGGATCTGCTGTTCTTTTTCAGCCCAAGATTTTGCAAAATAGAGCTTCTCTTTATCGAGAGTGCTCCTCATAGAAGAGAACGTTTCAACAATCGCCTCGATACGCTGGCGAAATTCGACACCGGAAAGATAGCCATAGATGATTTCCATCTTCTCGTTCTTTCCAACAGAGCTGGCCTTTTCACGGGCGACCAGAAGAAGCTGTTCACGCAGAATCGTGGCGATGGAAACGGCGAGTTTCATGTCGCAGACCCACACGCCGTCCCGATCAGAGACAGCGTCTGCTCCACTCGGAAGGGTGGACGCGACAATGACAGCGAGGTCGGCCTTTACCGTCCGCTGATCGTCCTTAAGTTTCTGAATCCAGCCCTCGGTCCACGCCTTGGTCTTTTTAGTCTCCCAGATTATTTTTCCGCACTCGACGCCATTCTGATTCTTCACAATCTGAATCACGTCCGCGCCATTGACACCCTTGGGAACCGGCACGATGTCGTCATAGATAAATTCACTCTTCAACATCTCCTCGAGGATCATTTCTTGCACCTCGCCTTGAGTTTGCTGCGAACCTTGCTCGAGCTTACGCGCCAACTCGTCCTTCGCCTTTGTGGCGTCGGAAAGCTGCTTGTTGAGCTGGTCGATTTTTGACTGTTGGGCTTCCGTTGCCCGCTTGGACGCGTCCTCTTCGATTTTCTTTCGTTCCTCGTCCATCTGGCGTTGCTTGTCGAGCTCGAATCGCTCCTTATCTTCCTTCAGCTTCACGGCCTGACGACGGAGTTCCAACTCTTTCTCGGCAGACTCTTTGAGTTTGAGATCCTTGTCCTTCAGCTGTTCCTCCAAGAATTTCCGCTCGGATTCACCAGCCTTAAGGACGTCAGCTTTGAGCCGTGCCGTGAGGTCGGTGGCCAGCATCTGAAGTTTTTTTTCATTCTCCTCTTCGATAGACACCTTGAGGACACGCTCCTTTTCTTCAAAATCCTTCCTCAACTTGTTTTCGATCTGATGCGTAAAAGCCTCGTCGATGGAAATCGACTCATGGCATTTAGGACAGATGATTTCGTTGGTAGTCTTGCTCATATTTTAGAATCCAAGCTCCTTCAGGTTGTTCTCAATCACGGTTTCCAGCTCGTGTCCGCGGGTAAACGAGGAACGGAGTTCGCTCGAAAGCTTTTTCATCTTCTCTTCAAACGAGATGCCGTCATCCTCGATCTCGGAAAGGCCAACGTATCGTCCCGGAGTAAGGACGTAGCCGTTTTTCTTTATCTCTTCGAGGGTTGCGGACTTGCAGTACCCGGCGACATCTTCGTACGCGCTGGCTCCGGATTCTCCACGCCACGCCCGAACGGTGCCTGCAATCTTTTGGATGTGCTCGGTGTTGAACACGACCTGCTTGCGAGAGATTTGTTCAAACAATTCCCGTGCGTCGATGAAGAGCGTTTCGCCTTTGCGGCTTCGGAAGCGGTCACCACCCTTATTCTTTGAGAGGAACCAGAGCGATACTGGGAGTCCGACGTTGTAGAAGAGCTTGGACGGGCAGGAAATGATGACGTCCACGAGATCGGTTTCGACCAGCTTTTGTCTGAGGTCGCCTTCCTTGCCGGATACGGCCAATGCGCCGTTTGGCATAACAAAACCCGCGTTGCCATTGGGGGCAAGGTGATGCGCGAAGTGCTGTACCCACATGAAGTTGGCGTTTCCAGACGGCGGGAGGCCGAGGATGATGCGGGGGTCGTTATCCGAGAGCTTGGATGGCTCCCATTCCGCATTGAACGGCGGATTGGCGATCACGAAATCCGCCTGGAGGTGCGGGAACATGTCGTTGTAATAGGAATTACCAAGCTCGATCTTTCCCGAAAGGCCGCGGATTGCCAGGTTCATTTTCGCGAGGCGGAGCGTCGTCTGATTGCTCTCCTGACAGCTGATTGAAAGTTTCGACGGGTCCTGACCGTGTTCACGGAGAAACTTTCCCATCGATACGAACATGCCGCCGCTTCCGCAGGCCGGGTCAAAGACGCGAGCATTTTCGTACGGCTCAAGAACCTCGACGAGGAGCGAGACGATGGAGCGTGGCGTGAAGAACTCCCCGCCGCGTTTGCCTTCGGCGGACGCGAACTGCCCGAGGAAGTATTCGTAGATGCGACCGAGGATATCCTTCTCGCGGTCAAAGTTGTGGTCGAACGAGATGCGCGAAAAAATGTTTACCAACTCGCCTAGTACCGAGTGATCGAGATTCGTCTTCGTGTAGACGCGGGGAAGAACATTCTCTAGCTGAGCCGGATTATCCTTCTCGATCAGCGTCATCGCATCATCTAGAACCTTTCCCAAGTCTGCGCTCATGGTTTTCGTTTGAAGGTATTCCCAGCGCGAATGTTCCGGGACGTAGAACACGCCCTCGGCAGTGTAGAAATCCTTGGTCTCGAGGATGTGCTTCCGAGCTTCCTCGTTTGAAACGTAGAAGTCCTCGTTCTTCGGATCGCGAGTCATTTCCGCAAGCACTTCACGGCGCTTGTAGAAGGAGTCGGAGATGTATTTTAAAAAGAGGAGACCGAGGACGATGTTTTTGTATTCGGACACGTCGATGTTTCCCCGAAGTTTGTCGGCGGCCGCCCAAAGCTCTTTTTCAAAGCCAAGATCATGGTGTTGGCTCTTTTTCCCAACCACGCTTTCCGTAGCCTTTTTCTGTTCGCTAGCGATTCGCGTCTGCACCTCCTCTGAAAGGGAGGCTTTTGGGATCAGCCAGGTCGGCTTGGATGGATCCCCAACGTTCTCCGCCTTGATATCGCCCTTCTTAATCTTTTGGTGAACGGCAACACGAGAAACCCCTAACATTTTAGCGAGCTGGGTGGGGGTGATGAATTGGGATTTATCGAGGTCCATAAGGGATAAGATTGGTTTACATGTGTAAAGTAGCTCATGAGCCGAATCCTGTCAAGTTAACAGGTGTTAAGTTAGTGTGTAGTTATACATCGAAAATGCCTTGAAAATAACAATAAAAATACCAGAATGGCAAAATTGCTTTACTTTCTGGGTGGTTATGCTATTCTTTCTCTGTCTAGACTCAACCTCCGTATCGCGGGGAATCTTTCCCTTTAATCGGATCGCACGCATTGAGCGGCATCCGGTTAAAACAATTCTCGTACGATCCGTCGTGCGGGGGTTGGGTCTAGACACCACCGGGTGTCGCTTTTGTTTTATGCGAACGCCCAATAATTATTCATCGCTCTCTATGTCCACACTCTTTGGCCTCATAGCGTTCGCATCGTTCGTTTGTTTGTTCATCGGCCTCTTTAAGCTCGACGTTTTCAAACGGCTTTCAAAAAAGCCAATGACACGGAAACGGGTGCTTGTCATCTTCGGCTCGGTATTTTTCATCGCCTTCGTTCTGTCGGCGGCATCTTCCCCGACCCAGCCGACGACCGGTGATCAGGCCGCTGATGATTCCGTGCCAACCGAAACCGCCACTTATACCACCGACGAAGGAACACCTGAGCGTGAAATAGAAAAAAGCGTCATTGCACTCCTGAAGGAAAAAACGAATGAGGGGGAGCAGCGCGTTCGGAATATTGACATGGTTCCGTCCGACTCGTCGGGGGAAACAAGTACCGTGCTCATCGAATACGCGGCGGATTCGAACCTCACAAGCGGAATGACGCGGCGCGGAATCTGGTCGGACACAATCGAAATCGTCAAAGAGCTTTCCACGGATGGGAGCATCGACAGCGTCACGGTGAACGCCTATCTCGCGCTCGTCGACCAGTATGGCAACGAAGCTCCGGGCAAGGTGATGATGGTCAACCTGACCAAGCCGACTTGGTCAAAAATCAACTGGGATAACTTCATCACGTACAACCTCCAGAACGTCGCCGACCTGTACTGGGTTCACCCGGCAATCAGCGACTAAAACTGTTTCGTTCGAAATCCAGACGTGATCATCTTGCTCGCCCTTGAGTTACATTCTCCCAAAGATAGGCCTGGCGGCCTCATGGCTGTCGCTTTGTTTGCGACCAAGGAAAACGCATCCGCGAGATCGTCATGACGTTCTTGCGCGAATCCGACGAGTTGGGTAATGAGATGCTCGCATCCCTTTTTGGGGAATAGGATCTTTCCGGATTCGACGTGAGGTCCCGTAAGCGTGAGGCGAGACCGCTTATCTGCTCCGCCAACAGAAACTCCCTCAACGGGCACATAAAAAACTTCTAGCTGCTGGATAACCGATTTTTGGTAGGCCACGTCCTCAACAAGAAACTTGTTGTATCGATTTCCTTGATGCAGGGTTTCATATAGGAAACGGATTCGATCAATCGTTTGCGGGAAGGTCAACCTTTCGTTCACCGGATTGGGCATGACGTAAAAAAGGAGCTTCCGATCGATCTCATATACGGCCATGGTTACAATCGCCGTATAGTCCGCATAGGTTTTATCGGAGATGGCCAGGTCAACGCCGCTGAGGATGCAACGCAACGTTGCTCCAGACTTGAACGTCGGCAATTCGTCGTAGTACCGAATCCATTCGCGATAGATCACCTGCTCAGTGTTCGATACGATGCGGAGCAGGTATTCCTGCATCCATGCCCTCGGATCAGCCACGCTCTGTCGTAGTGCCTCGATTTTTTCGTCATCGTCAAACTTGCCGGGCCACAGACAGGCACCGTTCGTGTCGAGCAGGGGGAACCATCGATAAATTCCCTTGACCTCTCCCGCGTCGATTCTTGCCTTCATCCGCATCATGAGCGAGTCCTCGTGGAGCAGGTTGCCGACCAAAATGACGCGGGTGCTGAGGTCGCCGAGCGGCATCACTTCGCGTGTGAACCAATTGAACGTCTTGTCTCGCCCCTCCATGGTCTTGCACGAATTCATGTCTTCAACGTCGTCGAGAATGAGCAGATCGGGACGATGCTCGAAATGACGAATGCCGCGGATGCTTTGCTCGACGGAGGCGACCATGATGCGGGCATTGGTATTTGTAAAAACGAGCGACGACATCGCCCACTCGCCGCCCGTTTCTTCCTGAAACGGCCCCATGTCGCTTTTGAGCAGCCTGTTGTTTTCGAGCTCGCGGCGAATGTTCACCATGTGCTGTCGCGCCTGCGCCTGCGTTTGGCAGATGATGACCACGAATTTTCTTTGCTGAATCCCAAGAATTGCCCAGAGCGAATACGACAACGTCACGATCGTCGACTTGGCGGAACCGCGAAACGCGACGATGCACGCCAGCCTGTTTGAGGAATCCTCGGTGATGCGGAAAATGTCCTTTTGGAACTCCGCGATTGGGTACTTCACGTAATGTGAGAAGTACAAATGAAAGAACAGCAGGTGGCTCTTGCGAGCGACCGTCTGCCGAACGACGCGATCCTTGGCGATCGCTTCGATGGGATTATTGGTCTGTATTTTCTTCATTGGCTTCCTCATATTCGTGGGTGATTCCCGCGAGCGCGAACGCTTGGCGCACGAGCTCTTTTTGCTCGTCCGACAATTCGTGCACCGTGTTCACGGTTCCTTCGAGCTCGATGCGCGTCTTGTAGTCCGCGTGGTGGTGCTTGAGCCAATACATGATCGCCCGCATGTCCCGATCCTTCACCGCGCCGATGAGCTGACTTTCGGCGAGGTCATTGACCATGAGGTGGCCATCGAAGATCGCGGCGCCGACCTGTCGCGAAAAATCCGCGTCTTCCTCCTTCCAGCGGTAAAACGTCGACCGCCCGATGCCGAGCTTCTCGCAGGCGATCTGCACGATCGGTGTTTTCTTGAGCTGTTCCAAGAACAGTATTTTCGTTTCATCGGTTTTTTTCATAGCAGCTTCGCCTTTTGGCCGGACATCTTTTCCCAATAGGAAATGATCGAAGCGCAATACTCAAGGTCGATCTCTCCGGCGAAACAGCGTCGCTTCGTCTGCTCGCAACAGATGAGCGTCGTGCCCGATCCCGCGAACGGTTCGTAAACGACATCGCCGACGTTGGTGGCGTTAAGCACCAGGTGGCGGACGAGTGGGATTGGCTTCTGCGTCGGATGTCGGCTGCTTTTGTTCGGCTTCGGGTAGAAGAGGACGGACTTGTCCTTGCTCCGACGGAAGGCGTGCGTACCGAACCAACCGAAGAGAATCAGTTCGTGCTGGGGAAGGTAGTCCTTCCGCCCGATGACCGCGTGATTCTTCACCCAGATAATGAGCTGGGAAAAATACACGTGCAGTTCGTCGAGCGCGTCCCTGAGCGCGAACAGCATCTTGTCGCAGTTGAAAATGTAGACGCTGTTTTTCCTCGCGAGACATGGAAGCGCGGGCGCGAGCCACGCCTTCGTGAACGCCACGTATTCGCCCTCGGTTGAAATGTCATCGTTCTCAATGGACTTGTTCACCTTCACGGCGGAAAATCCCTGCTTGCTTTGCGTATAGGACACGCCGTATGGGGGATCCGTGATAATGGCGTTAATGAGCGTATTTCCAATCAGCTTTTTCACGAGGGCCATATCCAACGAACTGCCGCAGAGCAGGCGATGGTCGCCAAGCTGCCAGATCTGCCCGGCCTTAATTGAGCTTCTTTGCTTTTTGTCCTGTGAGTTTTTCATAACGATTAAGGATGACCTCCGCGAATAAGGGGCTTTGTTCAATGAGACAGGTTGAGCGTTGCAATTGTTCCGCGGCGACCATCAGGCTTCCGGATCCTCCGAAGCAGTCCAAGACGATGTCGCCGGGCTTCGTGCATCGGCGCAAGGCGCGCTCGTGAAGCTTCGGCGGCTTCGCGGTCGGATGCGTCATTTCGCTGCCGCTCAGACGCTTCACGAGCCAAATGTCGATCATGTCGAGCACGTCCTCAAGCGTGCGGTTCCCGGTGCCGACCTCGGCGTTCATGATCTCGGAAAGGTTAAGCACCTTGTCCGACAAATACGGCTTGCCGATCGTGCCGTAAACGCACGGCTCGAACTGGCGGTTAAACGCGACCTGCGGCGTCGGGGTCGAATTATTCTTGAGCCACAGGCATACGCGCTTGTTTTGCACTTTCAGCTCCTGATACAGCGTCTGCAAAAGCCAGATGTACTTCTGGTCGCAGTACGTAAAGACGTGCGCATCCTTCTCGCATACCGACAGCCCGTTCGCCAATGCCTTCCGAAGAAATTCGCGGTAGTCCGCGTCCGATTTGTTGTCATCGACCTCGCCGCCGAAGTGCCGCTTGCCGCTGATGCCTTTGTCATATGACAGCCCGATGTTGTAGGGCGGATCCTGTAGGATAACGTTTACTTTCGTATCGCCCATAAGCGTCTGCACGGACTTTGGATCGGTGCTGTCGCCGCACAAAAGCCGATGCCTCCCCAGTTGGTACAGGTCGCCCGTCTTCACTTTCGGCTTCTTGATGCGTTCAACTTCCTTGTCCACGTCGAACTCGTCGTCCTCGACGGCAAGGTCGTCGAAGAGATGCGACAGGTCGGTATTGTCGAAGCCGCTGGCGAGCAACATATCGATATCGAAGTTCTCGGCGAGCTTGTCCCAATCCCAGTCGCCGTGCACGCGGTTTGAAGACAGGAGATATTGGTCGTACTCCTGCTTCGTGAGCTTCCGGTTCGGCACGCGCACTTCGATCTTTTCCTCACCGCGATCAAGGAGCTTCAGCACCATGAGCCGCTGGTGACCTGCGATGACCCTGTCGTCCGTGTCGATAACGGGAATCTCGACGAGGTTGAATTTTTTCAAACTTTTCTTGAGATCCTCGACCTGTTTCGGACTCATCGTGCGAGGGTTCTTCTCGTTGGGAACGAGGTCGGAAACCCGCCGCCGCTCCGTCTTCCATGCAAGTTTTTGCATAAGCTAATTGTTAGGACTTATCAGTCCATTATAGAAACAAATGGAAGAATAATCGCCCGAACGCTTGGGAACGTTGCAATCAAAAAACCCTGTAAACACAGGTTGATTCGACGGCTTGTCCACTCGGGATGCGTTTGGTTTACTATTTTGTCATCACAAGATTGTAGACGGGGTTGATGCAGTATCCCTCCCGCTCATGCTCTATGAGCCGCTTATTCTTTGGTAGTTGCAACTTTACTCGCGCGGCATCACAAACATTTTTGATTGTCGCGCCCACTGAATCGATGCTCGTCGATCCGGTGATGCGGCGCAATTCCGTTGGTAAGACATTTTTGCCTGAGTGCAAGGCGACGAGGACTTGCAGCTTCATGCTGTCAGGTTCGAATGAGCACTTTAGGATCTCCTGATTTACCTCCCGCGTCATCAAACCCGTCCGCTCTGATAGCCCAAGTACAATGAGTGACGCTTCGTTTTCGAAATCGACAAACTTTTGTCGCAAAAGAACCATAAGTTCTCTCCAGTCCGTCGCGGGATCGCACTTCCAAATACGCGCAAAGTCGGCTTTAAACTTTGTATCCTTCAGCCAGAATTCGATAATGTCCATGGCGTGGACATACGTCGACCCTGGCAATTCTTTCTCAAGGAACAGCAGACGCATGTCGTTCAGCCTGCTGGGATTAGGATCGTTTGTAAAACCGACCTCAAGTGCAGCAAAAATTCTCCGCAATGCGGGCAAATATTCGGAGACAGTCATTCGAGACAGCTGATTTTTCATTCGTATCTATTCTAGCAGAAGACCCTTAAGAAAGCCCAAAAACCCGTAATTCTGGGACAGTCCAAAAACCGCGAAATAGTGTCCCATTTGTCTCATTCCATCTCGCTCGACCCCGACCCACTGTCCTCAAAAACGCCTCTGGACGAATGTTCGAAAACCCCTTACAATACCCCTACAGTGGTGGTACTTAACCCGTGTACACCGCCACGAGAACGTCTTATCGTGCGTCCTTCCTGTCTATAGCAGCAGGGCGACCCATAGGGCTTTATCGAATACAAAACAACCCTTCGCGAGGCTGTCCCATTACTCACACACCACAAAATGCGCTCACGAAAGTGAGCGCATTTTGGTATAATGGAAGGAATAAAACGCATGTTTTCCTGTAT
>Ga0208373_1002900_pt1 | contig 17820 bp, 22 predicted proteins | sample RifOxyC2_FD_184036 | JGI IMG/M metagenome (GOLD analysis project Ga0208373, IMG submission 184036) | Soil microbial communities from Rifle, Colorado - Rifle Oxygen_injection C2 (SPAdes) | ecosystem: Environmental > Terrestrial > Deep subsurface > Rock core/Sediment | place: Rifle, Colorado... | reverse complement strand
GCAAGGCAGTTTGGGGATCGATAATCGAGTTTGCGAAGACTAATTTACATGGATGTAAATGGGCCGAGCCAGGATGGTGACCTTGTCGAGCAAACCGAGTTATCCGTCACCAAGCTGACTGTGAAATGGATATTCTTGTTTTGGGTTGATCAGCAAGAGATGCGCCACTATTCCGATACTGGTATGATAAATCTTCGCAGCAGGAGCACGGAATGCGCCATTTTATTATCCTCTCACTATTATTTTTCAGCTTAGCCAGCCAGGCTCTAACGCCTGAAGAAGTGTATCGCAAAGTGAAAGATTCGGTTTACACGGTTTATGTGTTGAAAGATTCGAAAACAGCACAAGCCTATGGCAGCGCGGTGGCGGTTTCCGGCACTATTTTGGCGACGAATTGTCATGTGGCTTTGCAGGGTCGCGATGTTATTGTTCGGGATTACGAGAAAAGTTTTCCAGCTAAGGTGATTTATCATAATGTCGAACAAGATCTTTGTTTGTTACAGGTAACGGGGGATGCGCTAAAACCCGTGGGTTTGCGCAGTGTTTCCACGGCGCGGATTGGTGAAGATGTGTATGCGATCGGTAATCCGCGAGCCAAAGAAAAAAGTTTATCCCGCGGCATTATTTCCAATAAAAATGAAGAAAAAACCGGTACCTGGTTGCAAACCGATGCCGCCATTAATTTTGGTTCGAGCGGTGGTGGTTTGTTTGATGCGAATGGTAATTTATTGGGGATTACCACCAAAATGTCCGGGAATTTTAGCTTCGCATTACCCAGTGATTGGATTATAAAGTTATTACAGAGTGGTTTGAAGGCGGTGCCAGAACAGCAAAAATCGGTAGAGTCGTTTGAAAACGCGTATTCAGGATTAAGTGAAATAGGTCGTTTCGGTTTGGATAATGTCAGTGTTTATCGTAATAACAAGCAATGTTTTATTTTAGTGATTGGCCGCGATGATCGTAATTCCGATCACAGTTTGTTTTTATGGAATCCAGCGCAGCCACAAACGGCAGTGATTTTTCCCACAGCAACAGAAGCGCGTTATGCGATGATTTTGATGTATCAAATGACGCAAGACGGTAAAGAAAACCCATTAAAAACCCAAAAAACTACGAGTTATTTGAAGTTTGGCGATAATGCCTATCCGATGTATGAAATAAGTTCGGGTAATAAAAAATACCCCTTTTTTAGTTTGCCTTTACCAGAAAATATTCAAACTATTTTAATAAATTTGCATTTTTTTAAAGCAGGTTTTAAAACCGATGATCCACGTGTTGGCGAATTTGATGCAACGTTTGGCTTGCGGGGTTTTGATTATGCTTATCAAGTGTATCAGCGGGATTGTCAGCAATGAGTATAACGTACATCAAGCCTTATAACGCCAAAGAATACCAGGAAAAATTCGAAGAGCTTTGTGCTTGGCGCAATACTTTGCAAACTTCAGATGCGGATATCATCGAAGCGCTCAGTAATTTTTTTTTAAACGTGCCCTATGTTTTAGGTGCTTTGGGCGAAGGGCCGCGCGCACGCTTTGATCAAAATCCCTTGTATCGTCATGATGGCGTGGATTGTTTTACCTATGTAAATACTGTGTTAGCTTTGTTTTTTTCCAAGGGCTTTGAAGAGTTTGAACAGAAAATATTGGATTTGAATTACTACGAAGGTATGGCTTTATATCAAAATCGTTTTCATTTTATGAGCGCCGATTGGAATCCGCAAAATGCTAAAAACGGTTTTATTTGCGATATTACCGCCGAAATTCTGCAAGATTTTGATGAGAGTGCGCCTGAGTTAGCGACCGCTTTTATTGATAAACCAAATTGGTTTTTGCATCGCACGACTCAGGACATAAAACAAATTGAAAAAATGGATGCTGGTAAAGCAGAAACATTGTTGGAAGAATTGCATGATTTTGCTGAAAAATTTAGTGTTGAAAAAGCAACCGTTCCTTATATTTCGTTGAAAAAATTATTTAATGAAAAAGCTGAGCCTAATTCAGCTTTATTCGATCAAATCCCTCACGGCAGTATTATTGAAATCGTGCGCCCAAACTGGGATTTGCGCGATAAAATCGGCACTCATTTAAATATTTCGCATTTGGGTTTTGCCTTTCGAAACAATAATCAATTATTATTTCGCCATGCTTCGTTGAATGCGGGGTTTGTGACTGAATTGCCTTTGGTCGATTATTTGCGTGAGAATTGTTTGAAGAGCCCCACGATTAAGGGGATTAATATCTACGAAATCCTTGCTTGTTAAAACGCTTGCTTGCTCTGACTTTCTTTAGAGTAGCCTTCATCGGCTAATATATATCCAACCATAAGAGCTTCTTCTGGCCGCAGTTCAGAAATTAATTTTTTATCTATTGAAATTTCTTTAGCGCTTTTTTTGATTAATTTATGAGTGTCAGGGTGTTGAATACCAAAAACGACACAGTTTGATTCTTCGCAAAATTCTTGGACAACAATTTTTGCTTTTGGTTTATCGTTGTTATACGCTAGATAAGTGATAGTTCGAATATCATTTTTTGAAAAACCGTCAAAAAGAGCTTCATCGGCAAGTATAGCTTGAGGGCTAATTCTAAATGAAGTATTGGTTCGGCAAAGATGGACATTTAAAATAGTTCCAGTTTCTATCTTTTTGATATCGGTAATTCGATAATTAGGAATTGCTTGAGTTTTTTTGAGCTTAATGCAATATTGCAGCCACTTTTTCAGTAGTTGAGGAAAGTTAGTGATGTGAGTTCGCATGGGCAGGCCCCTAGGTTACCGCCTATGCTAAGGGTAAAAAAAAGATTAAGCAACCTGGGGATTAAGCTTCGTCAAAATCTCTTTTAGCTTGGATCAATATGCCACATATTTTGTCATTTGAGCCGAGCTTTGTCACTTGCATCTCCCTTAATTCTTGGCTGAGAGGTTTTAAGAAATAGTTGGAGCCGTCAATAATTAGTTGACGAAACGTAGCTTCATTATTTTCATGGAGCTTAGCGACGACGAAGCAACGATCTTTAATTTCCTTTTCTGGGTCAATAATAATTTTTGTACCAATGCTAAATAAAGGCTCCATCGAAGCGTCTTTGATGATAAGGCCAAAGGCTTTCTTTCCTACATTTGCGTCGCTAATAACTACATTGCTACTGAGCTTGTTGCTTGAGATGCCGCGGAAAGTATCAAGCCAAGAAGTGACTTGTGACCAATCCACGAGCGGAATTCCCCGGGCTTGAACTCTTTTTTGGATATTTTCCAGCCATGGAATAGGCTCAAGGCCCAAAAGTTGATCCATATTGATAGAGAAATATTTGGCAATCGGTTCTAAGGAGGATGGATGTGGTTTGGTCGTGGTGCCAGCGACAATTCTTTGAATAGTGGGTTGGGGAACGTTGGTTTTACGTGCCAATTCCATCGGTTTGATTTTTTTTGCGGCTAATAATTGATTTAAGACGCTGCTTAAGTCGTTTAACGTAATGGTACCGTTAGGATCTACTTTTAAAGTCATTGTTTTTTTATCCTAAATTGTTATGTTTTCTTTTTTGTCAGAGCTTATTTTTTTCAGCTCACCAAAGGCGGATTGAATAGTGTGAATACGCTTTGTGACTTTTTGATCAGCTGCTTCCAGCGTATATCCTTCGTCTAATAATTCTTTAATTAGAATAATTTTTTTTATATCTAGATAACTAAAGCAACGGGTTGAGCCTTTTTCATCACCCCCAACAGATTTTATTATACCCTTTAGGTCCCAGTAACGAATTTGGCGTTGTGGGACTTTGGTAATTTTTTCGGCTTCGCCAATACCAACGACCAAGTCTTTTAAAAATTCTAATTCATCCAAAAGATCTCTCATTCATTTTTCCCAGTTATAACATTGGCGTTTATTTTACATAGATTGTAGATTTTTTGCAATTAATGTAATTAAAGTAAATGAATTATTTTTGATTTTTTTTCAAATTTTTCATAAAAAAGATATCAATTAACCCCTAATGAAAATAAACATTAAATTTATTCAAAATAATGTTTCACTTATTCAAAAAAATGAGTAAATTAGCACTCAGTTGTTTTGCGCTATGGAGGTGTTTTTATGCGAACTAATCGAGTGATGTGTTTAGTGGGAGATAAGTTAAGTCAGTTTCGAGAAAACAATCATGATGTTTTAACGGTTGCTGAATTTGAAGACTTTCTAAAAAAAGTGGCGATGAAGGAATTGGATGAACAATTAGTGGTTGTGGTTGGACAAGGAGTTTCCGAGTCTCATCTTGCTTCTTTTCAAGAAGCGATATCTAAAAAAGGGCTGCGTGGAATGCGGATTGTTGTTCCCGCAGCAGAGCACAAAAAAAAGGCGGGTGCTTTGACGCATAAGCATAAAAATGAAAATGAAATGATTTCCTTGCCTCAACAAATCTCAGGAAATTGCTATGAAAGCTATTTGATCTTGGATGATCGTTGTTCTGAAATGAGCGATCATGTGACCGGAAAACACTTGCAGGGCATGATTATTATTGAAGCGGCGCGACAAATGACTTTGGCGGTTACCGAAAAATATTTTATGGATGAAAAAGATCGTGCCAACTTCAGTTTTGTTACGAATAGTTTGCATACCTATTTTCACGGTTATATTTTTCCCTGTGATGTTAAATTGGAATACACCATTACTAAACATAGCGGAAAAATTGGTTCGAATTCAAAATTTGACGTGAATATTAAATTTATCCAATCTGATGAAAACAAAGCAGAAGTTAATTATCAGTTTTCAGTATTGAATAAGAATTTTATAAAAGAGAAAGAAGACGTATTAGCGAAAAATAGCGTCAAAAAATACCTAGGCCGTTATAAGAATTAAGCGTATGAAAAATAATTTTAGATATTGTGCTTTTTTTGATGTAGATGAAACTTTGATTAATACCAAAAGTATGTTTAGTTTTTTAAAGTTTTTTTGTGTGGAAAAATATAAATATTTTCCGGTTTTTGGATATTTTAAGTATTTTAAATTAAAAGCTAGAATTTTTTTTCACAAAAAAATGGGAAAAAATAGAGAATTTTTAAATCGATGTTATTATCAGTTTTATAAAGGAACTAAAGAAGAAGTAATGAGGAATATATCAAAAAAATGGTTTTTGAGAGCTCTTGAAAATGAGCAATTTTTCAACCTTTCTGTTTTAAAAGAATTGAAAAGGCATCAAGAAAATCAGGCTGAAATTGTTTTTGTTTCCGGATCGTTTGCTTATTGCTTGGAGCCTATTGCTGAATATCTAGGGGTTTTAAGAATTTTAGCCACCAATTTAGAAATTGTAGAGGAAAGCCTGACAGGTAATATTTTAGGAAATCCTGTAATTGGCGAAGGCAAAGTTGAAGCAATAAAAAAGTACATTAGTGTGGGAAAAATTCAGCTGCAAGATTGTTATGCGTATGGAGATCATATTAGTGATCTTCCGATGTTGAATTTAGTGGGTAACCCAGCGGTTATTTCTCGATCTAAAGATGTTGTTAGTTATGCCAAGAAAAATGGTTGGGCGATAATTTACTAAAAATAGGATAGCGATGACTTCTCAAATTGAAAAAATTGTTTCGGATTCCTTGGGCGAAATTCTTGCTGGATTAAATGAAGAGTTTTCATCACTGGATTATAAAAGTGATGATACTGTTTTGTTTGGTGGCGATGGTGTTTTGGATTCTATTTCTTTGGTTTCTTTAATTTTATTAGTTGAAGAAAAATTACAGAATGAATTGAAAACAGATATTTTGTTGGTTAACGAAAAAGCCATGTCGCAAAAAAATAGCCCATTTAGAACTTTTAATTCATTTGTGACTTATATAAACAGCCTTATTTGAGTGAGTAATATGGAAAAACAAATTACTTTAATTAGCGGCACTAGCAAAGGTATTGGTAAAGCCCTGGCCGAATATTTTCTTAGAAAAAATCATATTGTTTTTGGTTTTAGCCGTTCCAATGTAAGTTGGGAAGCTCAGGATTATTTTCATTTTGTAGGTGATGTGGCAGATGAAAATTTTATTAGTTCTGTTTTTAGAGAAATTAAAACACGATATGGAAAATTAGATAATCTTATCAATAATGCTGGTGTTGCTTCTATGAATCATAGTTTTTTAACTCCAAAATCCACAGTGCAAAATGTTTTAAATACAAATATTCTGGGAACTTTTTTACTTTGTCGAGAAGCGGGAAAATTAATGCGGGCTAAGTCTTACGGCAGAATCGTTAATTTTTCAACTGTTGCGGTTCCGCTCAAGTTAGAAGGAGAAGCTATTTACGCTGCTTCTAAAGCAGCTGTGGTAACGTTGACGCAAATTTTGGCTAAAGAATTCGGGCAATTTGGTATTACGGTAAATTCGCTTGGGCCCACGCCTGTTGCCACTGATTTGATTAAGTCTGTTCCCCAATTGAAAATTAATAAATTGATCGATATGCAGATAATCAAACGCATGGGTAGTTTTGAAGATATTTTTAATGTAATTGATTTTTTAATTCATCCCAATAGTTCATTTATAACTGGGCAACAAATTTATTTGGGGGGTGTGAGCGCATGAGTTTAGATTATTTAAAAAATGTGTTTAAGCACAATCAGCAAAAAGAAGCTGTTGTTTTTAACGATCAAATTTATGATTATAAGTTTTTGTTAGAAAAAACAGTCGAATGGGCTACGATTTTAAGAGCTAATCATATTCAATCAGGATCTGTTGTTGAAGTTTTGGGGGATTTTTCTCCAGAATCAATCGCAGCCTTACTTGCTTTGATTGAGCATAGCTGCATTATTGTACCTTTTTCACTCTCGGTTAAAGATAGGGCTGAATTAAGTTCTATAGCACAAGCAGAAATACGCATTGCTTTTGATGAAAAGCAAAATTATACAATTCATAAACTGGCAAATCCAATCAGTGTTTTCCACCCCATTTTAAAAAAATTAAAGGATGAAAAAAAACCTGGTTTGATTTTATTTTCTTCAGGTTCTTCAGGCAAGCCCAAAGCTATTGTGCATGATTTTTCTTTTTTGCTGGAAAAATTTGAAAAGCCTAGAACAGCAAAAAAGATGTTTGCTTTTTTACTGTTTGATCACATTGGAGGTTTGAATACTTTATTATATTCGTTGTATAACGCGGGCACTATTGTGGTGACACAAAGTCGTAATCCGCAGTCTATTTGCGCAATGATTGAAAAGTATCAAGTAGAAGTTTTGCCTTGTTCCCCCAGTTTTTTAAATTTGTTATTGGTGAGCAAAGAATATGAAAATTTTAACCTGAAGAGTTTAGAATTGGTGACTTACGGCACCGAAGTTATGCCCGAAAATACTTTGAAAATGTTGAATAATTTATTTCCTTGGGTTAATTTTCAACAAACTTATGGCTTATCCGAAATCGGTATTTTGAGATCAAAATCCAAAGATTCACAATCCCTGTGGGTGCGTTTGGGAGGCGAAGGCTATCAGACTCGAGTAATAGATGGAATGCTTGAAATTAAGGCTAAATCCGCCATGCTCGGCTATTTGAATGCAGCTAATCCTTTTACGGATGATGGATGGTTTAAAACTGGCGATGCAGTTGAAGTAGAGGGTGAATTTTTTCGAGTTAAAGGTAGAAGATCTGAGATAATTAATGTCGGCGGTGAAAAAGTTTTTCCGGGTGAAGTCGAAAATGTAATTCAAGAAATGCCGGGTGTGTGTGAAGTGACTGTGTTGGCAGAAAATCATCCTCTCGTGGGGCAAATTGTTAAAGCTTTTGTGAAATTGAATTCTAAGGAAGACGCTTCAATTTTTCGAATCCGATTAATGCAGTATTGTAAATCTAGATTGGAAAAATTTAAAATTCCTCAGAAAATCGTGCTTACAGAAGCGAGTTTATCTAATGAGCGATTTAAAAAAATAAGAAAAGAATTGGTTTAAATTATGAAATTGAGAAAAATAAAATGACAAAATACTATTTTTTAGAACAAATGAATACTCTTTTAGAGGTGGATATAAAATCTTTAGATAAAGATTTTTTTCTTGAAAATTTAGTTTTATGGGATTCGTTAACCAGAGTATCTAGCATTGCCCTTATTGATGAATGTTTTGGCGCAAGCATTTCGGGATTTGAAATAGAACTATGCAAAACAGTAGGTGATTTTATCAAGTTAATTGAGAAAAAATCTGGGGTGATTTTGTGAAATGTAAAATAAATAATATAAATATCACAGCGATTTCCTGTGCTTATCCTAGAGAAAAATTTGACTTAATAACGCTTGCCGAAACTTTTGGTGAAAGTGAAGTAAAAAGAATTATTAATAGCACGGGTATTTCTTCTGTGCGACGTTCAAAAAATTCTAATCTGCGGGCCTCAGATTTATGCTGGATGGCTGCAGAAAAATTATTAAGTGAAACCAACATTCCAGCAGAAACTATTGATGGGATTATTTTTGTGTCACAAACGCCCGATCAAAAAATGCCAGCTACTAGTATTCAACTGCAAAAAAGATTGGGTTTAAGCAAAGAAACCGTTACTTTAGACGCCAATTATGGCTGCTCTGGTTATGTGTATGGTTTATATTTAGCGTCTACTTTAATAGCAGGCGGAGGATGCAAACGAGTCATTTTGTGTGCAGGTGATGTTATTACTCCCCATTTAAATCCGCTGGATAAAAGCGTGCGCTTTGTTTTTGGTGATGGAGCTTCTGCAACCTTAATCGAAAAAGGTGATTCTACAATGAGCTTTATTACAAAAACCAATGGCGAAGGCGCTGATTTTTTAAAGCTTGAAAATGGAGCAAATGAATATTTGTACATGGATGGAGCAAAAGTAATGGAATTTGCTTTAGCAGAAGTTCCGCTTATTGTAGAGGATATTTTGGGTTACCATGCTTGGTCTAAAGAGGAAGTTGGTACCTTTGCTTTGCATCAACCGAATGTTTTTATGCTTAATTATTTGCGGAAAAAAATGAAATTGGAAACTGCTGCTGTGCCGATTGCGGTAGATGGAATTGGAAATACCAGCTCTGCTTCCATTCCAATGGTGTTAAGCCATCATCATGCTGCTTTGAAAGCGGAAAATAGGCTGAAAAAAGTGGTGCTCTGTGGTTTTGGTGTTGGATTATCGTGGGGCGCTTGCGCACTCGATTTGAGCAATACCACCATTCTGTCACCTTATGAATACCCAATTTAATTTAATGAAGGGGAATAAATATGGGTCAACCGATTAATGATGGTGGTCACGCGCCTTTACAACCAAAAAGAATAGTTCCAGCTTCAATGACAGTGAAACTAGCCAGTTTTGGTATTGGTTCTGTATTGATTGCGGTTAATTTAATGGGAAACAGTTTGATGTTTGCTCACGAAGGGCAGCGTGGGGCGGGTTCTCTTACCACTTCTTTTCAAGCCTTATTGCTCGGGGTATGCGGTGGCGCCTTAATGGGCGTTGGGCAAATGATTGGTAAGCCGATTGGCCAGCAAAATTTTGAGTTAGCAGGACAAAAAGTGAGTGCGGCTTATGCAATGACAGCCATTTTAACCGGTATTTCTACATTAGCGTATGGACTAACTTATTTTGTTTTCCCGGCTGTGGCTCCTCATGCAACGGCAGAGGCCGCTTCTACGTATTTCCTAGTTTCTGCACTGGGAAATTGGCCCGCTTTAGCTTTAGTGACGATGGGGCAAGTGGCTTTTCAAATGGGTGATTGGGTTTCGCCCTTGGCCTCGAGTGCCGTCTATCGCCTGCTTTCGGTGGCCGTGAGTTATTTATTATCCGCTCCAGCCGGTTTAAATGCGGTTGGAATTGGTTTGGGTAATCTTATTGCGCCGTGGGTGAGTTATCTGGGAATGCATTTTTGGTTGAAAAAAAGACAGTTTGCGGCAATTAATTCAACGCCGCTTAGCAAAGAAATTGTAAAGGAGCATTTAAAACCGAGTATGCAATTTGGTGGAAAAATGTCCTTACAAAGAGTTACTGAGTGGGGCAATTTAGCTATTATTACTGCTGTTTTAGGCGCAATGTCGGGGCAAAATTTGGTTGCGATCAACCCTTCGTTACAGTTTATGACTTTGTTTAATCTGTTTTCACAAGGAATAGGTTTGGCAGGCAGTATGATTGTTACTCCTTTGCTGGCTAAGAGAAATACCGTAATTGAAACTGGCGACAGATCGGAAGAAAATAAGGGAACAGTTGCTGAGGCGCATGCTCACATTAAATCAGCAGTGACCAAAAGTGTCGTGAGTGGGATTGTGGTGAATGGAGCTTTAGCAGTAGCTTTATTTTTTGCGCGCAAACCGATTGTGGATTTCTTTCTTTCAGATTCAGTTTCTAAAGAAGCGCATGAGGTCGCTCAAACTGCTTTATGGATTAATGGAATTGGTCTGGTGACCGATGCGGTTCGTATTATCACAGGCACATTGTTAAATAGCTGGGAGAAATTGTATTTCCAAAATATAGTCGCTATTTTAACGATGACGGTGGTGGGAGTGCCGCTGGGTTGGGTGCTAGGAAAACAAGGCTCGGATGAAAATGCGGTCTTGCCGATGTTTGCGATGCGAACAGGCATGATATTTCTAGCAGCGCTGATTAATTCGATTGAATTATATCGAACGCTTAAAGCAGATGATCGTCAGGTTCAACAATTTTCGACGCCAGGATTAGCGGCAGTTTAAACAAAAACTAAAAGGATACTTTATGAATATTAAAAATCGACCCATTCTTGCAATGATGATATTAGCGTTGAGCGCTTTGTTGGTGGTCTCGCAACTTTATATACCGATTCCTTTGATTGGCTTATTTAGTCAGACTTTTCAAGTGACGCCGGCAACGGCGGTGTGGATTGGCAGTGGTTTTGGCTTTGCTTATGCCGCGGGGTTTTTAGTTTTTGGGCCTTTGTCGGATCATCTGGGGCGCAGAAATTTATTAATCCCCGCTAATTTTAGCGACCGTGAATTCATTTACGGATTTATTGGCTTTGCGAATAGTCCAAGGCTTTATTGCTGCAACGTTCGCACCAGCGGCTTTAGCTTATATTAGTGAACAATTACCGCCTTCTTTGCGTCCCACAGCGATTGCTTGTGTGAGCACAGGATTTATGGTGGCGGGTGTTCTTGGCCAATTGTATGCAAGTGAAGTGGCTAATCATTTTAACTGGCAAGCAATATTTTGGTCTTCTGGGATTTTATATGCCGTTTTTGCAAGCTTAGTTTTATTTTTTGTGAGAGAAGAAAAATCGACTTTGCCGCAAGGGAAAAAGAGCAGTTTGAAATCTTTTTATCTTGCTATGCCAGCGCATCTTCTTAATCCTAATTTATTAGTCGCTTATGTTTGTTCTTTCTTTTTATTATTGAGTTTTGTAGCTATGTATTCGGGTTTAGCTCCATATTTGCATAAGCAATATCAATTTAACGCCGATCAATTATTTTATGTTAGAGCGGTGGGTTTGTTGGGAATGATTGTTGCTCCATTTGCAGGTCAATTTATTAGACGCTTTGGCAATAAGAAAATTTTATATATCGGTTTTATCTTAGCGGCGATTTCTATTTTGTTGGAAAGCTTTTTGTCATCCAGTGTGTTGATTGTAGCGTTCACCGTTCCGTTTGTTGCGGGTGTGGCTATTTCAGCACCGGCGTTGATTTCTTTTATTTCTACAACAGCTTTAGAAGCTAAAGGGGCGGCTATTTCTTTATATACCTTTGTTTTATTTTTGGGAGCAGCGTTAGGTTCTATCCTTGCCAATTCGTTAAGTGCTTATGGTTTTAAATTTTTAGGCCTGACTATTTTTGCGGTTTTGATTTTATCAATTGCCGTTTTCATGTTGGTGCAAAAAATGTGTAACGAAACAGCTTGTGTTGTAAGAAATAATAGCTAAATTAAAGCGAGAATTTCGATGATAAGTTTGTTAATTGCTAAAATTATTTCGATGCTTGGTTTGACCGGTTATTTATTTGTAGCCGTATTTAATAATTGGCGAGATAAAGGGACAAATCGATTTTTGTTAAACCAAATGTTTGGTATGGAGCTTTTAAAATCGGATCTGGTCTTGGGGCGAGGTTTACTTAATCGAGCTATTGACACTTCGTCATTTGCCACAAATGTTTTAAAAGCTGTAGTTCTTGTCCAAGCAGTACTAGTAGTTTTGCTATTGCTGGGAAGTATTGAGCTTTTGATGGTTTTGTTTGCAGGGGGTTCCAGCTCTACGGCTGTTGCTACCTGTAATATTGCCGTTTCCTGTTTTATGGCATTGTGGTTTTTCTTTTGGTGTGGTGGCTTATGGTTTGGCTATTGGATTAAAACAGGGCAAATTCAGGAAGTTCATATGAAATTAATTATACTATCGATACTTGAGTTAATATTTTTGAATTGTGCAAATTAGAGCGGAGCGAGCAATGAGTGAAAATCTACAAGTGAATTATGCAGCATGGGGTCGAGGAGATGGAAAAAAAGCTTCAGTGGATTTTCAAGCGCTGACAGATTTTTTTCCTTTTATTGATACTCGTGGCTTCTCTTTAATCTCTTCTAGTGAGGTAAAATATTATCAAGGCAGCGATTATGAAGCCAAGAATTTGATTTTGTTAAGGTTTGTGCCTGATCCAGCCCAGGGCCTAGGTTATGGAAGAGAGCATGTTTCAATTTTATTTGACCCGATCGAAGCTAAAATATTTGGCGTGACAAAAATGTTAGCGCGTTTTGTTACGAAGCGACCTATTGATTACAAAATGGCGTTAGAGCGTAGCATGGAAATATTAAAAAAATGGGCTCCGGATTTGATTCCGGAAAATGTTTTTTTGCCTAGTTTTGATCCTAAACAAGATGAAGAGAAGCTTGTTTTTTCTCCTGAGTTTAAACTTGGCAAGTTGGAATTAAATTGGATTGGCCCTCATTTCGAAACTATTCAAGTTGAAAAGCTCGAAAAAATTAAAGGCATTAAAATAAAGCTCTATAATCCCGCGAATGAGCTATGGACTTGGTTAATTATGAGTGAGACTGGAGAGCTTATTACTTATGAAAGGGATGTGTATTGGGATTTTTCGGCTTTTTGTCGCGGGACGCAGATGTGGCTACATGATAATTGGTTAATAGCTAACCAGCTCATATAGCCCACTTTTACATTGAAAAATATTCGCAGCTACTTGCGAACCAGTATATGATTAGGCTGGTTTTATAGGTGGGTGCTTAGAAAAATGACAAACTTGCAGAACAGTTTGGAAAAGCATTATAACGCTTTTCTTCCTCTGGCGATTATTTTAGTTACTTTATGTTTGGCTACGGTTGTTATTGGCTATCAACTCGTTGAATTCAAGGGATGGATTTTTAGTGCGGTAGCATTAATTATTCCTATTCGCTACTTACTTTGCGACATTGTGGCTGAAGTGTATGGATTTAAAATCGCAAAAAAATTAATTGCGCTTATGATTTTAGCCGGACTTTTCTTTTCACTTTTACTGTGTATTTTGATTAAGCTACCCGCTCCGGCATATTGGAAACATTCAGAGGCTTATGATTTTGTTTTAGGTGGAACACTTAGGATAATGTGTTCTGCAAGCCTAGGAGTCTTTGTTGGATCTTTTTTGAATGTCTACTTAGTCTCTAGATGGCGAATTTTAGCCAAAGGTCAATTTTTTTGGTTAAGAAGTTTGGCAAGTTCAGGTATTGGCGAAATAACTCAATATTTAATTGGCTTGGCTTTAATGTTTCATGGTTTTTTAGAATGGGATAAATTATTTCATCTTATTATTAACGACTATTTAGTGCAGGTTTCGGTGCTTTTATTTCTATCGCCTATAGCACATGTGTGCATGTTGTTGCTAAGAAATTACGAACAGATTGAGCCTGACGATCATGCGTTAAAAGTTGACTCGTCTGGTTCGGCACGCTCCTGATAATAAACCCCACCCAAAACCACTTCGCGCGTTGCGCCGGTAACCGAAGTAATATTGCCGGGTTTTTTATCGAGGGTTTGTTTCGCGAGCCAGGCAAAGGCAATCGCTTCAATCCACGAAGGGTTAATGCCAAATTTTTCGCTGGAAACTACGCTAATATTCGAGCAAGCCTTTTTCAATTCTTGCATCAAATATTGATTATGTGCGCCACCACCGCAAACAATTAATTCATCGCAGTCTTTTATTTCGCGCGCGATGCTGTGCACAGTTAGAGCCAATAAAGTCGCCTGCACATCCTCAGGTTTTTCGTCATGTAAAAATCCCGAGAGCCAATTCAAATTAAAATATTCGCGTCCTGTGCTCTTGGGCGCTGATTTTTTAAAATAGGGATCGGCTAATAATTTCTCGAGTAATGCAGGAATAAGTTTACCGCTCGCGGCCCATTTACCATCGCGATCATAAGTTTGATTTAACTGCTTTAAGCACCAAGCATCCATCAGTGTATTGCCGGGGCCGGTATCAAAACCAATAATCGGTTTTTCATTTAATACCGTGATATTGGCGATGCCGCCTAAATTTAACACCACTCTTTTTTTGTGCGCATCACGAAAAAACACATTATGAAAAGCAGGAACGAGAGGCGCGCCTTGGCCGCCAGCGGCCATATCGCGACGTCGAAAATCAGCAACAGTCGTAATGCCTGTGTTTTCGGCAATACTATTCGGATCCGCAATTTGCAGCGTAAACGGAAATTCACTAGAGGGCATGTGGCGTATGGTTTGGCCATGGCTGCCAATGGCTTTGATATCAGTCGGTTTTAATGAAGTTTTAGCCAGCGTATTTAAAACCGCTTTTGCGAAAAGCTGTCCTAGTTCAATATCAACTTGGCCTAGTTTATTAATTTCATTGTCGCTGGGTGTGCACAGAGCGATTAATTTTGCGCGCAATTTTGTGGGAATTTCCTCAGTGTGTGTGGCAATTAATTCAAAGGGTGTTTTAGCAAAATCCACGACGGCAACATCGATGCCATCCATGCTTGTTCCCGACATAATTCCAAGGTAAATGTTATTTGACATTTTTTGTGTTGGTATTTTGCGCTACTTTTGTGGGTTTAGGTTCGTCTTGTTGAAGTGTACGCGCTAATTCGCGTTCTGTCGCTTCAAATGCGCTGAGGTAATGGTTGGAAATGCCATCGGCGCGCGGTAAAGGCAGCGATAACCAATCTTCGGGAACGCCATCAACAAAAAAGCTAAAATGCAAATGTGGACCGGTTGCCCAGCCTGTTGAGCCGACATAACCAATAATTTCGCCTTTTTTTACGTATTCATTATTGTGTAAGGCTTTTGCGAAACGACTCATGTGTCCGTATAAGGCTTCGTAATAACGGCCGTAATGAACTTTAACAGCGTTGCCATAACCGCCGTCACGGCCGATAAAATCAATGCGGCCATTGCCAATTGAGCGAATCGGCGTGCCGCGGTCTGCTGCAAAATCCACGCCTAAGTGGGCGCGCCAGGCATGCAAATAGGGATCCAAGCGATGGTGCGTAAAGCGGCTGCTGATGCGTTTGAATTGCACAGGATAAGGCAAAAATAAAGGATCGATAGATCGGCCATTGGCGGTGTAATAACCGTCGCTATTCACGGGATCTTGATAACGCAGCACGAGCTGTTTTTTGTTATCGTGAATTAACTCGGCCGCAACGATATCACCGGGTTTATATTTTTTGCCGTCGATGTAATATTCGCGATACAGAATTTCAATATGATCGTTTTTGTGAGCGGTCAGGGCGGGATTAGCGTGATTTTGGAAAATTTCACGCAATTCAGCGCTCATGGTTTTGGTTAAGCCTGCTTGGTAAGCGGCACTTTGTAAAGAGTAGGCGATGACCGCCGATTTAAACAGTAAATTACTGGTGATGGGCTTGTCGATAATGCTCAGATGCGCAATATCATTGCTGAGTGTGATTAAGGCGTAACGCCGCGCATCCAGATCGTATTTTAGCGAAATCAAATTATTTTGTTTAATTAAAAAATTGAGGGTGTCGCCGGGATGCAGGTTGCGCAAATGGAGGGAGCGTAATTTTTCTACAGCCAATAAACTGGTTTGTGGCAGTTTGTATTGTGCAAAAATACTAGCGAGCGTGTCGCCATTTTTGATTTGATAGCTTTGCCAATTGTCAGTCGTTACAGGGGTTGTAGCAGGAGCGATCGTTGTAGCAGCGGTCGTTATGGGAGCAGGGTTGGCGCTTTTGTGGTGCGAGTACAGCCACAGCGTCGAGCTGGCAACAATGGCTATTACGCAAACAGCCATCCCTAGTTTTTTTATGATCCCCTTTGATCCGTTCATCATCGCGGCCTATTTCAATTTAATCCAACAATGCGTACCATAACCACGCAAGCCAAATAGGTCAACAATTAATGTGTGAGCACTATGAAAGACGTTGAAAAAACCGTAGCCGAGCTTAAGCGTGGGGCTATTGATGTAATTAGCGAGCCAGAATTGCTGGAACGACTCAAGTCGGGTAAGAAATTGCGCATTAAATTGGGGATGGATCCCACCGCGCCGGATATTCATTTGGGCCACACGGTAGTGATGAATAAGTTGCGCCAATTTCAAGAGCTCGGCCATGATGTGTTATTTTTGATTGGTGATTTCACAGCAATGATTGGCGATCCCACGGGTAAAAATATCACACGTAAGCCTTTAGAGCGCGATGAAGTGATGGCGAATGCGAAAACCTACCAAGCACAAGCGTTTAAAATTCTTGATCCTAATAAAACGCAGGTGATGTTTAATTCGACTTGGATGGATAAACAATCGGCGGCGGATTTAATCCGTTTAGCGGCTACGCATACTGTTGCGCGCATGTTGGAACGCGATGATTTCCACAAACGCTATAAAAACAATCAGCCTATAGCGATTCACGAATTTCTTTATCCTTTGTTGCAAGGCTTTGATTCGGTTGAAATGAAAGCCGATGTCGAATTAGGCGGCACGGATCAAACCTTTAATTTGTTAATGGGCCGTGAATTGCAAAAACATTTTGGTCAAAAACCCCAATGTATTTTAACTACGCCCTTGCTTGAAGGCTTGGATGGCGTGAATAAAATGTCGAAATCGCTCGGTAATTACATCGGTATTAACGACGCGCCGCAAGATATGTTCGGCAAAATCATGTCGATTTCCGATGAATTAATGTGGCGCTATTACGATTTACTCAGTTTTAAATCGTTAGACGAAATAGCTAAATTAAAGAGCTCAGTAACAGAAGGCTTAAATCCGCGCGATGTGAAAGTGGCCTTGGCGCAGGAATTAGTGGCGCGTTTTCACAATCAAAATGAAGCGGAAAAAGCCCATCAAGATTTTGTTGATCGATTTAAAAAACACGAATTGCCGGATGATATGCCGATTCAAACGCTGCAAACCGGCGGCAAAAACTTAGCTATTTGTAATGTATTGCAACAAGCGGGTTTAACAGCCACGACTTCCGAGGCAAGACGCATGATCGAGCAGGGCGCGGTGAAAATCGATGGCGAAAAAATCGAAGATCTTAAGCTTGAGATTAAGGCTGGCTCAACGCATGTGTTTCAAGTGGGTAAGCGGCGCTTTGGTAAGATTCAAATCGTTTAGCTGTTGTTGCATAAATGCGACCTTCATGTTGCCCCCTTGAAAAAAGGGGGTCGCTGAACGAAGTGAAGCGGGGGGATTTGATCTTAAAAGTCAAAATCTCCCCGCCTCGTAAAGCTCGGCGACCCTCTTTTACAAAGAGGGTTTTATGACTGTCACGCATATCCTCTGCGCTTAAAAGAAGTTATAATCCCCCTTATGGACTTAAACCTTGAAACAAAACTTTTTGAAGCCGCGCGTGCGATGCAAGAAGGCAAAATTGTCGCTTATCCAACAGAAGCGGTTTATGGCTTGGGTTGCGATCCTTTCAACATGGATGCCGTGACCCGCTTGTTGCAGTTAAAGCATCGCGGTATACGCA
>Ga0208373_1002898_pt1 | contig 17830 bp, 24 predicted proteins | sample RifOxyC2_FD_184036 | JGI IMG/M metagenome (GOLD analysis project Ga0208373, IMG submission 184036) | Soil microbial communities from Rifle, Colorado - Rifle Oxygen_injection C2 (SPAdes) | ecosystem: Environmental > Terrestrial > Deep subsurface > Rock core/Sediment | place: Rifle, Colorado... | reverse complement strand
AACCCCAAGTAAATGTCGCGGGGCTTCCGCAGGCAAATAAGGTACAGCCTTATCTACTGCTTTAAGCATTTCCTCTGGTGATTCCCCGACTGCCACCCCGCCAATAGCAAAACCTGGAAATCCGAGCTCAACCATATCGCGGGCGGACCGTTCACGTAATTCAGGAAAGTTCGCCCCCTGAACAATACCCCATAATTTTTGCTCGGGATTAACCGAATTACCCTGCGATAAAATCTTCTCGTGCCGAGCGGCGGCGCGTTCCGCCCACCTGCGAGTTATTGCCACTGATTCCTCGCTTTTCTTGTATTCAAATGGATAACCGGGAAAGCTATCCAAAATAAGCGCGATGTCACTGCCTAAATTGGCTTGGATATCAATTGATTTTTCCGGACTCAATAGCTCTTGCCTACCGTCCATATCAAAGTGAAAAGTTACACCTTCTTCTGTAATTTTTCGAGTTTTGGCTAAAGAAAAAACTTGAAAACCGCCACTATCAGTTAAAATCGGCCCGCTCCAACCCATGAACTTGTGCAAACCCCCGGCTCGCTTTATTAAATCATCACCCGGTCGCTGCCATAAGTGATAGGTGTTACCAAGAATTATCTCAGCACCATTTTGTTTAACTTCCTCTGGAGTAACAGCTTTAACTGCGCCTTTAGTGCCGATGGGCAAAAAAGCTGGCGTATTCACTACACCATGCGCTGTGTTTATACAGCCAACTCGTGCTTTGGTTATTTTGTCTTTATTAATAATCTCAAAATACGCCATATGCGCATCATATAGCTTTGGCTGATATTTTCAAATATTGCTCTTAACGCCAGGGCGCGGGGCACTGCCTGCCTCCCGTAGGGATGGGACGATGCCTGCCTGCGGTAGGCAGGTTAGAACCGCTATAATGAACGGAAAGACGAACTTTGCTTTCCGGACGTTCCCGTTTTAGTGGTACTGCTTGCCATTCTCAAACTGAAGAGATTAGATGGAATATTGGTGAGGCCAGGACATTTTAAATGATAATAAACCTTTCTACCTTTGTGTTTAGAACTAACAATACCGGCGTTGCGAAGCACCATAAGGTGCTGGGAGAGGTTTGCCTGTCTCATTCCTGTCGCGAGTTCTATATCGGAAACCGTGAGCTCACCCTGTCTCAGAAGGTATAGCACCTCAAGGCGCTTGGGGTTAGCGAGGACTTTTAGTAGTTCAGCGTGCTGCCTTAATACCTTGTTAAACATATTCGGTTACTTATTAAATTTCTCTTTAATCGCTGCAACGATAATTTTATCCCATAGGTCAAGTGGAATAGCCCCTGTTATACGGTGACCGTTCACAAAAAAGGTTGGCGTACCAGTAACCCCCGCCGCTACTCCAGCCTCAAAGTCAGCTTTGACTTGTCCTAGGGTGAGGTGGCCGTCGCGGCAGCGGTTGAATTTCACTACATCAAACCCTAAGGACTGTGCCAAAGAACCATAGAAGGCAGTACCTAGGCCTTCTTGATTCGCGAACAGAGCGTCGTGGTACGGCCAATACTTATCCTGCTGTGCGGCACAACGAGCCGCTTCAGCAGCGGCTAGTGCTTCATTGTGAACATCTACAATGGGAAAATCCCTATAGATAAGGCGCACGGCCTCGGGATACTTCTGCAACACCTGCTTTAGTATGGGTTCTTCTTGCTGTGTAAATGGACACTGAAAATCACCAAATTCTACTATCACCACAGGTGCATCACGCGGCCCCACTCCAGGAGCATTATCAATCACCACATTATATAGCTTAGATGTTGGCTGCTCTGATGCACCAGGCAGTTTAGTGTATCCACCAATAATTTCGGACTCAGGCTTAACTCCTAGTGGTTGCAGGAAGAGTGGGATACCAAACCACAACACCAGCCCACCACCTACCAACCACAACCACGACCTACGATACCATGGTCTACGTCGAGGAACAGGTTGTGGTACTGAGTTATCCATACCTTAATAGTTTACCCACCAAGGCATTGCTTATATTGATCCGGGTGATGGCTCATGTGCTCACGCCATGTAGCTTCGGTGTAACCAGCTGGTGGCAAACATGGATTTGTCGGGTCCTCAGCTTGTTTGGCCTGACTATAGTTAAGTAGCTGACCGTCAGGTGTACTGAGCGTACCTAGCTCTCGCCAACTCTGCCAGCCTTGAAACACCCAAACTCCACCAAGTATGAGTACCAATCCCATGAGTGCGAATAAAATTTTCTCAACTCGTAACATATGAACTAAGATGAAGGATTGGGCTTAGGTGTTACTGCCTGATTGAGTTGCAGATCATAGTATGTACCCATAAGTTTTACACCGTCGCGTAAAACGTATGTACCACCTTGTTCCGTACTGCCGACCTGAGGCCAAACATTTTGAAACGCCGGGTACACCTCAAGGTCTCCTACTATGATAACTGTGGGAAGATAACTAATCTTGTACTCTTGAATCAATTCTTTTGCCTCCGGACTTTCTGCTGTTAGCACCTTATCTTCGGTCACGTTGACACCAAGATTCTGAAGCGCAATGGCATTATTTGTTACATCATAACAACTACTACAGTCAACTGGTGTTATGTAAGTAGTACGGAAAAGACCCCGTACTTTGTCACTAACTACCTCATGGTAAGGTGCGGGCACAGAGTAAATAAACGTACCATCACCTGGCACACTGGTTTGTGCTAGGAATTGCTCAAGCTCAGTTCCTCGTGAAGTTTCTCCACTCACTATTACAGCTGGAAAACTCTCTAATTTATGAGAGGATATATAGTGTTTACCATCTTCGGTCGTGCCGTCAATTTGTATGATGGAACTAAACACTACCTGTTGCTTTTGCAAAGCATCAAGGAATGGCTTAGGGCTTGTGCAAGTCTGACATGTGCCGTCAACCACAACCACTACATCCAACCGAGAAGGCCGAACTATTTCTTCTTTATCTCGGACGCGGGCAACAGCCTCGGGGACGTTATTTAACAGTGCTACCAAACGTACGCCTGCCAACACAATCAGTCCACCTACCAGAATGATAAGTATGATATTAGATAATCTTTTCATATAGAATACATTTAGCATCCACCAACTTGGTTGGGTAAAGTACTTCCTCCTGAGGCTGATACCGGTGTAGTGGCGGTAGCGGAGGCAACTGCGGGTGATAGCGTTTGCCATGTTCGCAGAGCTTGATGTAGTCGTGTAAGTTCGATTGTTTCAAGTACCGAGATAACCAAGAGTATGGCGAGCGCAGAGACAACAAGTGTCTGGCGATTTAGTTTGAATGAGATTACATCTTTGTTGTCATCTACTGGTTTATTAACTTCTGTTTCAACCGAACTGTCTTGTTGTAGTGTCGGCTCGTCTTGTGTATGGTGATGAGTAAGCATAAATTTAGAAAATTAGAAAAATTAATTAAGTAAGGGCTAACAACCACCGACCTGCGAAGGAAGAGCGCCTGAAGGCGTTGGTGCCTGACCGGCGACTGACCCGCCTGCTTTTTGTACAGTAGGACCAGGGAAGAACACGGCTTTCCATCGATTAACCTCGGCAAGAATTTCACTATCAGCCATTTCTGGATACTGCTGCAATAAATAGAGGGCGACACCTCTCATAGCAGCCGAGTGTGCACAACCGCAAGCTGGTTTACCATCGGGGAATACCAATGTAGTCGCACCACAACAAAACTCACAAGCAGTCTGACTGGCTATTGAAATATAGCGCTGTTGAAGATCGCCAGAGAGGGTTATAGTGCCGGAGCCACGGTCAAAATTTTCTAAGATAGTCATAGCGCTGGCAGCGTCGTCGAAATTTACCCCAAGTTCAGTACCGTAGCGCTCTGGTATACCATGGGGAAGTATATCTGAACTAACAGTAGAGCTCCCGTTATAAGGTTTGGCTACAGCGACTGAACTACTACTTCCCGCAGCCACAGCCGCTGGTAACAAGTCATGCATAGCTACCATGTGCCACTGATTCAACAAGAGAAAACCACCAGCCACGAACAACAGGACAAGCTCTAAGGGTCGACCAAGCGCGTGGCGGATTAAAGAATGTTTTAAAATCATAGGTTAAGTAATTAAGATTTAAGTTTACTCATTGCAGCAATCGACCAATTTGCTGACAATATCCTCTTTTGTCCAGGGCGTTACCGACTTGCCAGCGTCATGGACATTAAGTTGCTGAGCTCCTACCTTTGTTACACCTGACACATCAATGAGCTTCAAACGTAAAGCCCAGAACAACGAATACACTTCATAGGCTCTGTCGAATATTAGTTTAGCCTCATTAGTTTTTCCGTCCGAATACAGTTTGGTGCCAACCTCCATCAGGCGCATGGTGGCAGCTAAGAGATGTTTGCTGATGCACCAGGTCTCACCTTCATTTTGAGGAACCATACGCGCCAGGAGAGATTTTCTTATTTCCCTGGTCTGACTTAACAAATCAAGATAGGTTGGTTTATTTGTTTTTTGGGCAGTGAAGAAGAAGTGCTCCTCTAGACTCACCAGATTCATAATCGCCAAGCTCAAGTCCTCTTCCGTAGACAGATCGACGTTGCCGGAGGCCTTAAGTTCGTTAATTTTTTTAATGAGTTCATCTTGGTTAATAGGTGTATTCATAGGTTCTAAATATAGAAGATAAATAGGCCGAGCAATATGGTAATTATTCCGCCCCATAGCCTGATTGCGTTGAGATTATCTCGTTTCCAAGCTTGTAGCTTATCAAGAACCGCATGCTGACTAGCGAGCAGTAATACAATTACCAAGGGTGATACAAACAGGATGTTATACCACAGTAGATAACCGATTCCTCGGAGCTTAGTTTGAGCATCGTGGAGTAATCCCAACACCATGAGGTAAGGCCCGCCAGTGCAAGGAAACTCACACAATCCAACCAACATTCCTAGCAAAAAAACAGCTGGAATTGAAGTTCTTCGCATTAGGTCAGCAATCTTGCTGTGAGCGGCGCGCGGAATTTGTAATTTGATGGGAAAGGCAGGGAAAAAGTAGTTAATCAAGTTGATTGTGCCCAAACCAATCAGCAAAAGCGCACCAAGTCGTCCCATAAAGTGCGGGGTATTAAATAGGTGCAGTGCTTGTAGTATTCCCAAACCAATAGCAAGGTACGCCACGTATATACCCGAGATGTAGATAAGGCCTATTTGCAATATACGAGCCCGACCGAATGTACCAAGAGAGAACAAGAATGCAATGGTAAGGAGCAAGATAGAGAACGCACATGGATTGATACTGTCAATAAGCGCCGCCAATGAAACCAACGGAAAAAGCTTGGTCCCACCTGATGATAAATTCCAGATGAATACCGTGGCGCCGCTAGAAGACTTTAGGAACAGTAAAGCTGCCAGCACCACCAGCGCGAACGTAGTGAATAATATGAATTTTCTCTGCTTCATACATTACGGTGTCACCTGGGCTTTAATTTCGAATACAAGCTTCTTACCGTCCGTAGTTTCCACAAAGACATTGCGTGAAATTGGTCCTACACCGGCTGGCCCGTGGGCAGCTGGATCAAATACAACTTCTATCTGCGCCTCCTGACCCGCTGGTAGCTCCTCGTTAATGGTTGGAACGGGACTACCATGACCCTCCATACTGAACGGACCTACTCGCCTATCTGCTAGAAGTAACGTAGCACTAGTACACATACATGAGGTGTAGAGCTTGCGCACCGTAAGAGGAGATGATACGGCATTATTGATATTAAAGAGTACAGTGACTTTCCCACTGGCCATTGAGATAGTACCAAAATCGTAGGCCGTTTCTAAGGTAGACAAGGCACTGTCCGAAACCGCTCCATTCTGACTCTGGGCTGAAGGTGGCGATAATGCTATAAGTGCACCCACCAACAGGAACATACCAACACCTATACCAAGAACTATCCATGTTGTGCTCCTATGGTTGATTGCTGCATGATGATGAGATCGATGAGACATAAATTCTTCTGATTAATAATAAAAAACACCACTGTATATGGTGCTTAGGGAATCTATGTCGCAACCTAGGTAGGTTAACCTACATAATCGGCACGGGTAAAATCCCCAGCACCATTAACGTAGCTGGTGCTGGGTCGCGCTTCTCGTGAAGTGTTAACCACTGTTCGATTTTTTTAGGTAAAATATTAAGACTGGCAATAAAACTCTGCCAGCGCAAATGAAAGTGAGATTGAGCATCAAGCTCATGTCGTTTCTGTTTTAACCAAAAACATAGTATTGCCGCAATGACAAAAAGAACGAGTAGTTGACTGACACTTGATGGAATAACCTGTGAAATCCCCTGAATCACCTTGAGATGAACTTGTAAGCACGATGCAATATCAGCCAAACTTGCGCAGGGGGGCATTCCGCCGGTTACACCGACACAACCCTGGTGGGTTATGACATTGTGATCCATGTACCAGGTGCTCATTAGGCCAACACCCAGAACCCCCAACAAGAGGGCTATAGTAATAATCGGCTTAACCCTTAAAAAACCTTGATAACTCATATTCGAAATTTAGCATATGTTTAAATTTTAGTCAAGCTCAATTGATTCTTCTTTAGTAATAGGCTAAACACTAGTGTGTGACGGCCACCGTTTCAGGATATGAGCCATAAGTGCCGTGGTAATGGGCACGGCAAATATCAACGTCGTACTTCCCACCAAGGTACGAATAATTTCCTCCACGATACTTTCAGCGTTCATGGCTACCCAGAGCGGCTGGACAGTATTAGTTGTGAAAAGCAGAAGGAGTGGTAGGCCGGCGCCGATGTATGCTAGAGCGAGCGTATTGACGAGCGAGGTAATATGTTCGCGACCAACAGATAAACCGCGCCTATACAATTCAATGAATGGTAATGTAGGGTTGGCCTTATGTATCTCATCAACTGCCGCCGCCTGACCAGTAGTCACATCATCCAATACCCCCAGTGCACCAATGATTATACCCCCCAAGAGCAGCCCCTTGAGATCAATGTTTTCCAGTAAACCCATCTGAACGTAGAAAGCTTCCTCAGTACCCATACCAAACAGCCGAGCCAAACCAACAAACAAGCTGGCCAAGCCAGTGGCTAACCCCAAACTAATAAGCATGCTTACCAGGGCAATGCTCGTTCGCCGGCTAAATCCATGGGCGGGATATAATGATAACACGGCAATAGCCACCGAACCGACCAAACTTGTTGTTACTGGATTACCTCCAGATACGATGGTCGGCACGATGTACTTGACCAAAATGAGGATACTAACCAATAAACCTATGACACTGCCGATGCCTTTGAACCTTCCAAAAAACACTGCCACGACCAGAAAAATAGCCACGATTAGCCCGACCCACGGCAAGCGGTAAGGGTCGGAAATAAGGTAGGTGGTTTCCCCAAAAGCCTGGGTCTTCACCAACACTACGGTTTGCCCCACCGCCACCTTCTGTTGCTCACGTATGGGGAAATCATATCCATGGCGAATCTCAAGTTCCTTGCCAACTTCTGGTCCGCTCAACACACGCAACCGTACCAGCTGGTATGGTTGGCTATAGGCTTCATTATCAAACGAGCGCTGGCCTTCCTCAATAATGGTCATAACCTCGGCACGCGCATATTCATCAACCGGCGGGACGACCATTTGGTCTGGCACCGAAGTCATAGGCGGTTCTTGGGCTTGTCCTACAGGAGCCACCAGAAAAAATATCATTAAAGCCAGAATGCCGATGTGTGCCTTTTTCATATGTATGATTATATCTTTAATTTCGGTTCAACTCGTTTAAGTAATACAGCGTTTGTCGCCACTATAATCGATGATGCAGACATAAGCAGTGCCGCCATTTCCGGTCGCAACGTCCAGCCGAGCGAGTTATAAAATACTCCGGCGGCAACAGGAATAGCCAGTAAGTTGTAGATGGCCGCCCAGAACAGATTCTGCTTCATTTTTCTAACAGTTGCTTTACTTAAGCGAATGGCGGCGACAATATCATATGGATCGGATTTCATAAGAACGATATTACCTGTCTCAATGGCCACATCTGTCCCGGCGCCAATTGCAATGCCAATATCTGCCCGGGCCAAAGCCGGAGCATCATTGATTCCATCGCCGACCATTGCGACAAACTTGCCCTCGTCCTGCAATTTTTTTACATACTGTTCCTTGTCCTGTGGCAGAACTTCGGCAAAAATCCGATCAATGCCCAATTCTTTGCCTACCGCCTCCGCAACTTTGGTATGGTCGCCGGTGATCATAGCAACCTCAAGGCCTAATTCTTTGAGTGCGGTGATCGCTTTTTTAGAGCTCGATTTTATAGTGTCGGCAACAGCAATTATTCCGGCAAGTTTATTGTCTATAGCCATCAAACTGAGCGTCTTGCCTTGAGCGGCTAGGCTATCGATCTGACGACGTTGGTCGGTTGTATCCACACTTTTATCGGTTAGCAATTTTTCTTTACCCGCGAGCACCTGTTGGCCGTTAATGATGCCTTTAAGACCAAAACCGGAAATTGACTCGAAGTTTGAAACTTTTTCTATATTCAGTTTCCGATTCTTTGCTTCATCAACAATCGCTTTAGAGATTGGATGATTGGAAGCCGAACCGATGGCGGCCTGCATTAGCAATATTTGATCAGGATTAAAACCGTTAAATCCGAGCACATCAGTGACTTTCGGCTTGCCCTCGGTGAGAGTTCCGGTCTTATCAAGCACGATAGCGGTCAGGCGAGAAGTATTCTCAAGTGTAGCCGCGTCTTTAATTAAAATGTTGTGCTTGGCGCCGAGGCCGGTCCCTACTGCCACTGCGGTTGGTGTGGCAAGCCCTAATGCGTCTGGGCAGGCAATCACGACAGTAGAAATCGCAAAGGTCAGAGCCACCAGAAGTCCGACCCCCGCCACAAAATACCAGCCCATAAACGCGGCAAGCCCCGACCCAATTGCAAGAATTACCAACCAGCCCGCCGCCTTGTCAGCGATACGCTGGCCGGGAGCTTTGGAGTTCTGCGCCGTCTCGACCATCTTGATGATTTGCGCCAATACCGTCTCCGAGCCAACTTGCGTAGCTTTGAATTTGACCATGCCAGTCAGGTTCACTGATCCGCCGACCACTTTTACTCCGATAGTTTTGGTAACTGGCATGGATTCTCCGGTTACAAGTGATTCGTCAATGGCAGTTTCTCCCTCGACGATTTCACCATCAACCGGCACCTTATCGCCAGGCCGCAACACAACAATATCATCGTGAGTAATCTCCGCGCTCGGAATGCTCATCTCTTTGCCACCCCGGATAACATTTGCTTTCGGAGGCACCAAATCAAAGAGGGCTCGTAATGCGTCAGATGTGCCTTTGCGTGACTTCATCTCCATCCAGTGGCCAAAAAGTACGAATGTTACCAGTAGAGCCGCTGCTTCATAAAAGGTTTCCGACTCCGGCCGAATTACCGTAAGTAGCACACTGAAAAGATAGGCCGCCAAAACGCCAGTGGCGATAAGCACCGCCATGTTGAGCTTTTTGGCTTTGAGTGAATAGTAGGTGCCGGTAATAAAGATTGAGCCGGTCCAAAAAACGATGGGGGTGGTAAGGATAAGCAGAAGCCAATTTACTGGAATTGGGGTCGGCAGATTAAGCCCAAAGAAATTAATACCCACCGGCGAGTAGAGGAAAATCGGAATTGAGAGCAGGAAAGAAATCCAAAACCGCCGCCGCATATCAGCTTCCATTTTTTTAGCAATCTGCGGGTTGGTCATGGCCGCCTCGTGATCCATATGGCTCCCGCCTGCGCCGAGGCTTCGGCGGGCAGGCATCTCCTGCATATCATGTCCGGCATGTTCATCTCCACCTGCTTTTTTATTTTCAGGCTTGCTCGCCGTACCCCCGCTTTCCGGACGGGCAGGTTTAGCGGAGACGGGGATCAACTCCATACCGCAGGCCGAACACCGGCCAGGTTCACTCTTCTTGACTTGTGAATGCATCGGGCAGGTGTAAATAGTTTTCTCTGCTGCTTTTACGGTCTCAACATCGGCGTGTTCCGGATGGCCGATAGCCTCAGCCACATCATACTCATACTGTTTAGCCTCCATCTTACACCCACATGAAACGCTCAAGCTTTCCGCCTTACAGCCCAAACACTCACTGCCACAGACGCAGTGTGCCGAGTGCTTGGTATCATCTTCATGCCTGACATTATGATTGTGATTCATAGATTTGTGATTATCCGTTAAAGTGATTGTAATTTCCGCCAAGTAAAATGCTCATACACGCTTGACCAGAAAAAGCCGAAGCTTACCCCAAATAGAATCTCTTCTAAGGGAATGCCAACGATCAAGATTCCTGAGATGTCTTGCAGATTCCAGACCTGCTCTACGTAGTTGGGGTATAGGGCAATGAGCGTGAGGAAGTAAACAAAATAAATTCCTAAGAATATCATAGCACTCACAAGCATCTTTTTTTTCAGTTCAGGACGGCAATACCAAGTGAAAAGTCCACCGACCACCATTGCTATGACCGCCGAGTAAATAGGATTAAGTGGTGCGGTAATAAGAAGTAAGAGGAAAATAATCGGCGTAGACAAGAGGGCTAACAGGTGGTATCTGTGTTGGGAGAGATGCTGCTCATGCGCTGTTATCCGCTCAGGTCTGGTTCGGAAAATCAAGTCGTAGATTACCACCGCAACACCACCGATGCCGAACGAGAAAATTAAGCTTTCGATGTCGAATCCCGTCCGATGCGCCAAGTCAAAGAGCGAAGGCGGATTCCAGTATTCCGGGACAAAGAGCGGCTCCGTAAGCCCCAGGAGCGATGTCCAGAAGCTCACCACGAGCATCTCTTTTTTGCTCTCTTTGTTTTTTAAAAGTACGTAGATTATTCCCCAAATGACAATAAGGAATGCGCTCCATAACAGCCAAGCAAATTGCGGTTCGTGTGAAACAATCATACCTGTTGTTTAATTATACCCCGACCTCGGTGTTATTCGTGGTGTTCCCGGTGCGCCGTCCGGAATATGCGGTAGCGGATTGCGTTCAAACTCCTCTTGACAGACTTTGCAGCACACATAGTAGGTGCTGCCGCCGTATTTCAAAATGGCGTACTCCTGTTTGCGGCGTAACTTCTTTTTACAGACTGGGTCAATGATAAACATAGTTTGATTGTTTAATTTTTAATGGTGAGACTTTTTTGTGTCTCGTCTGTGATACCATCTTTTCGCCAGTTCGGAATAAAAGCGGACGTGCGACGTGCATACTCTTCCCACTCGTCGCCGAAGGTTGCACGGGATTCCTGCTCTTCACTGCGCGCTAGCCGTACGTACATCCACACTAAAATTGGGAACATAGCCAGTGTGAGGAATGTTGGCCACTGTAGTAAGAATCCAGCCATAATAATGACGAACGCAGCATACTGCGGGTGGCGGATGCGAGCATAGGGACCGGTCGTTGCCAGTCGGTGGTCACGTTGCGCCGCATAAAGTACTTTCCAGGCCTTCGAGAGGAGCCCAAAGCCGTAAAAAATCAGGATATAGCTGGCAATATGGAACGGACCAAAGTGCGGATCGCCGCCCCAGCCGAAGAGGTCCTCCAACAGGTGGCCCATATCATGGGAGTAAATATCCATGCCGGGGAATCGGGACGAAAGCCAGCCGGAGAGCAGATAAATCGTTAACGGGAAGCCGTACATCTCCGTGAACAGGGCAACAATGAAGGCTGAAAACACGCCGAGTGCCCGCCAATCCCAGGGTGTTTTAGGTCGCATGAAACTGGCCGCAATAAAAATGAGCACCAGCGAAACTATTATGACAAGCGGCCAAAGGCCATAGGGAGGCAAGGAGTCAGCCATAAACGTCAACTAAACATACAGGTAACGGTAGAAGAGCTGCGCCTGATCAACTATAGCCTGCAGTACCGAGTATTCGCTGCGGATTTCAGCCGCTGACTGTGGCACAACGAGGAATCCACGCACCTCTGCCTGATGGTCTGATGTTGGTACCACATGTATCGTAGCTTGGAACCCGGGCGTAGACATTTGCACGAGGCTCTTATTGCTGATTTTAGGTATAAACGCCCCCTTGAGACTTGCCTGATAAAAGAATTCTTTTATGGTACGCTGCGAGGCTACGTCGATGAAGCGTAATAACCCCCACTCCACTTTGGTAATTGAGCTTGTAGCCACACCCAATAAGCTGTGAATAATAGTCCTCTTACCTTGGCTATTGAATTTACCCTGGGATAGAAGGTCGCTACTCAGATTCTTTAGTAGCGGTAGCCGGCGATTAATAAACCCGATGTACTGAAATGCGTCAATGAGTTTCTGCTCCGACAACCCCAACGCCGCTTCAAGTTCTCTGCGCTTATGCTCACGTTTCGCAAGTTCACGACGGTGCAGGTAGTAGGCGCTATAGGCTAACCCCATAATCACCAGCGTAACAATTGATTCCACATACGCTTTGGGTACGAACGACACATGGTCGACGACATGCGGCTGCACTACCAACGCTACAAACAGGAACACATAAATAGTTTTGAACAATTTGGGCATGGTGTAATTCTTAGCTGACGGTAGCTCTCGATACCATCTGTTTTTTGAACTGACTGAGCTTCCACATGAGGTACGCAATACCTGCCAGGTTAAATAGCATCCCTATCCAAAATAACTGCTGCTGATACTGAGCAACGATACTGATGGCACCAGCTACGCCGAGCAGCGGAGCAATGTTCACTAGGTAGTGCGCACAACAAGCCAGCATGGCGGTGGTTGAAGTAGTGCCCGAAACAGCTACTACTCTCCCGCCCACATGCCTTTGCGTAATGCTCTGTCTGAGGTAAGTATAGAGCCCAACTTGAACACCAAAACCGAGCGCCAAACTAACGACAAAGTACCAGGTGGCGCTGAACTGCTGTTCGGCAAACACCCACCCCGATACGGCGACAACGATTACCGCATAGAGGGTGAGGAGCGCTACGGCAGCCAGCAGCCCGAGCGCAGCAGCAGTTAAGATTTGGTTTCGGCTAGACATAATTAGCAACAGTCGTGTTTATGACCGTCCTTCGTAGTGCTGGGGCCCGCCGTAGGCTGTTGGGGCTGAATGCTGGAATCAGCTTGAGCAATGGCAGGTGGGACTGCTGGCTGATTACCAGCCGTACCTGCACCGGTGTTATCCTCATGGCTGTGGCTACCGTGACCACGCATAGCAAAAGCATGCACGCCTAGCATAATCGCCCCGGCACCAAGCAGCCACCAAATAGAACTACGACCGGCTCCCCCGCCAATGAACACTAGAAAAATAATGGGAAGAAGGCACGCCAGCATCATCATCCACATCATCTTGGAATCGTGACCGCCGGTATTATTGGAATTTCCGTGATTGTGCATAAAATTCTGATTAACTAGGTTGATTAGAGGCAAACCTTTCATCGGCAAGCTCACCAGCTTCCACTTCGCCTTTGTTTATTGCCTGCCTGGCAATATGGAAATTGCAGCTGCTATGCGTGCCACACCACGTTTGACATTGTTCCGCAGTTACCTTGTCTTGGTACTTCAATTTGCATATCTTACATTGGAATTCTGTCATACTTAGCAATCTACCTATTTATTAACCAAGCTGGAATTGTGCATCCACACCACGTACCAAGCGAATATCCAGGCGACAATGAAGAAGAACACCGCACCCCAAATCACGCTTCCGGCATTAATCCATGTAAATCCAGGAATGAGCTCAAAAAGTAAATGATGTATTTGGTTAGGACTGATAGGTTGCGCTCCTGCTTGTGCAAGATCAAATACCCGCGTTGGGAGCAATGCACCATAGATCAAACAGAGCACATAGAACACCTCTGCACCTAAGATGCATTTCCATCCGTATTTTTTTAGTGAAAGTTGTTCCATAGTATTATTTGCTTAAGGAAAAATTAGGGTTTAAGTATGTCTACTACTTTTCAGATTTGACCAAGCTTGAGTTGTGCATCCAGACCATATACGAACCGAACAGCCAGGCAAACACGAATACATAAACGGCTCCAAGTAGCACGCTACCGAAATTAATCCAGATGAAGCCGGGCAACGTTTCCAGCAGGACATGGTGAAGCTCGGTGCCGCGCTGGCTCCTGAGCGGCAGGAACCCGCCTAAGATACATAGGGTGTACAGCACTTCACCCCCAAGAACACACAACCAGCGGTATCGTTTGAGTGAGAGCATAAATCAATAAATTAAATATTAGCTATAATTTTTATAAATTTTTCTTCTGCCGCCTGGGCAATCTCAAGTAACGTCGTGTCCCCGACTACACCAAGTGCAACTGTGGGACGCATGGCTGACACCAATATTTTTCCATTATCTTTATAAACAATCACATTGCAAGGCATAAACAAACCAACCGCTCTATTAGCTTGCAACGCTTTATAGGCAAGCGGTGGGTTACAAGCGCCTAAGATAACATAATCGTCGTAGTCAACTCCCATTTTCTGCTTGAGTGTGGCTGTAACGTCAATCTCGGTCAGTATGCCAAAACCCTCTTGGGCAAGAGCGGCCTTGGTGCGCTCCACTGCTTCGTTGAATGGCAGATCAACCCGTTTGGTGTAACTGTACTCCATAGTGTTGTTGGTTAAACATTAGTTTGATAAATCTTTCTTCTTAGCTTCAAACTCTTCCTTATTGATTTCACCTTTGGCGTAGCGTTCCTTTAGAATCTCAAGTGCTCGGTTGGGCTGGTTAGAGCTTGACCCACCCACTTCTCGTACTAACCACACCACGAGCAAAATAATCCCGCCCCAGAAAAGAGGCATCATGAGCCAACCCCATATTCCCCAACCAAACATATGTCCGTAGTAAAAATTTCCCATAATTGTAGCTACTTATTGGATAAGGTGTATATCTTAAGGAGTTCAGTAATAGCCTTTTCATCCTCACCACCGTGCTGCATCTGGTGCCGCACGTGAGTTTTGAGATGGTTCTGTAGGAGTAAGGTATCCAAGCTCTTTAAGGACCGCTGGATGGAGAGCGACTGGTTCAGGAGTTCTATGCAGTACTCCTCCTTCTCAATTGCCTGCGTCAGTCCCCGTAGCTGACCGGCTATAATCTTAGCGCGGTGGATAGCACGTTTCTTAAGCTTCTGGTCGAGCATAGTTATGGTGTTAATACTTAATAGGGTATACCCCTATACCCTATTATAGCTAGATAAACGAAAAGGTCAAGGCTGCTTATCCACAACTTGACTAACCTTTAATCAACCTGAAACTTCATCATCATCCCACTCTCCAGGTGCTCGGCGATGTGACAGTGGGCCATCCAGTCACCGGGGTTCGTTATGTTAAGCAATATGTCCGCATACTGCCCCGCGGGAATGAGTACTGTGTCCTTCCACACTAGGTTGTCACCCTTCTTCCCATTCTGATCCAATACCAAGAACTGCTGACCATGGAAATGAATGGGGTGTTGCATGGGGTGAACGGAATTGGCATCGTTTGTGATACGGATTTTCACCTTATCGCCTACCTTAAAGTTCCAATCAATATCCATGTTGGCTTGACGGGTATCTTCATCAATCAGTTTCCATTCTAGGGTTTGGTTAGTGGAGCCCTGGTTCATCATTGCCATGTCATCTTCCCATTCAATGCCATCACTACTTACGGGCATGGCCATCATGCTGTTATCCATCATCATACCACCCATCATCATGTGCTGCCCGCCACCCATCATGCTCCCCTGCCCCTTCAGGTCTATTCCTATGGTCAGGCGTTTATCAATAGGTCTACCGAAATACTGACGATAAGGATCAATACTTTTAACTGCAATAGTATTTGTACGGAGCGTTACAAATTGTTCTGCATAGGATAGCGCGACGGAATCACTAGAGACTGAAACCGTTCCGAGCGCGTAAGTCTTATCAGGGGTTTTATTTTGAATCGTGAAAGACCCCTCCTTATCAAATAAAACTTCTACAACTAAACGCTCCGAAGGCCCGACTATAACGGCGTCTTTCCATTCCTCGCGTTCGGTCGCACCGCCATCGCCGCCCACAAGTTTCATCTTGACCCCAGGAATCGTAAAATTAAACGTCCTGGTATTGGCCGCGTTGGTAACATAGAAACGTATGAGCTCACCTCTCTTCACTTCGAGTCGGTAATCCGGTTCGCCGTTGACCAGCATTATGTTACCAAATCTGCCCATGAGCGTATGGTCGGCCCCTTGCCTGCTCAAATTGATTTTTTCATTTTCAATCAGGATATCATCAAGGAATAAAGCAACCTCACGGTTGACCGGCGACCAATAATCCTTGTCGTTAGGTACTACAAGATAATTGCCATACAGACCGAGCTCCTGTGCATAGTCCTCCCGAACATGGGGGTGATACCAATACATGCCTGCGTCTGGAAACTTCAGCTTATAGGCAAAAGTTTCTCCGGGCTCCATTTCTTTTTGCGTTGTCTGCGAGCCGTCAAAAGCGTTATCCATCCGGACACCGTGGGAATGGAGCAGGGTCTTCATGTCCGTACCATTTTTGAAGTTTATGGTTACATCCGCACCTTGGCTAACTTTAATCAATGGCCCAGGGATTGAGCCGTTGTACGCCAACATGCGGTACGAACGGTTGCCGAGTTTTTTCTGCACAAAACTGGCAGCAAGGTCAAAAGTACCACCGTTCTTAAGCTCCACCACGGTTGACACTTGCGCTTCTGGGAGTTCTTCAAGTGCCGCTGTCTCGCCAAGGCCTGACGTATTCTCATCAAGTGGTATGCGCTCATGACGCGTGCTCACCGCCACTACCCCACCCACCAACAGGAGTAGAGCGCCAAAGTAGAGTAAAATGTATTTGGATTGTTTCATAGAAATTTAGTAAATGGTTAATTAAGAGATGGAAGAAACTATGGCTTCCGAGGACATGCTATGGTCATCAGTATCTTTCTTGATATCAGGGTAATAGAAACGGCTAGCAAAAAGATACTGATGAGACCGAACTCCAACCCCCGGAGTGGCAACAGCGAGAGAAAACCTGCGGTTGCCCCTAACCCGAAGATGGACGTGAGCACTACGGAACCACATGAAGCACAGCCGACACCCACGAGCCCAAGAATAGTTCCTGTGAGGCTCAGGCCCATCTCTCGCCCCAGGGCGAGGCGTCGCTTGAGGTAGTACACCAACAAACTTACGTTCACACCGGCAAACACAACCAGGATAAACAGAATGGTTCGGCTAATGGGGGTTGAATTTAGCTGTAGCGTCGCGAGTGAGCCGCCGAGTATACTGAGCCTGGTTGCCCAACTGAACGCAGAATTAGTGAATAAATACGACAAGAATGACAGATTTGGCAACCAGATTGCAATGAACAGTAGTAATGTGGCCACAAACAAAGCAAGTAGCCCATAGCGCCATTGCCGAAAAGTTACAGCCAAAGCCTTTATTACCGTTCGTATCATACGTAGATATTATTTGAGCAAACTATCGACTACCGCTTTAAGCTGCTCGTATGGCACTGCCCCCTCAACCGGCTGTCCATTGACGAAGGTGGTCGGCGTACCATTTACACCGAAGTCCACTCCTTCCTGTAAGTCCTGTTGGACATGAGCTGTAAACTCACCAGTATCAAGACAAGTTTTAAACCTTGCATCATTCAAATCGAGTTCCTTAGCAAGAGGCACGAGTGCATCTAGAGCAAAACCAGTACCATTGGAAGTAGTTCGTTCGAATATCTTATCGATGTACGCCCAGAATTTTTCGTTACCGCCCAATTTACCAGCACACTCCGCTGCCTCAGCTTCCTTCTGTGCGTTGGTGTGGAAAGAAAGTGGAAAATGGCGATATACCCACTTCACCTTGCCAGCATACTCTTGCATTAGCTGCCGCATACCAGGGTGAAAACTCTTGCAGAATGGACATTCAA
>Ga0208373_1002897_pt1 | contig 17831 bp, 14 predicted proteins | sample RifOxyC2_FD_184036 | JGI IMG/M metagenome (GOLD analysis project Ga0208373, IMG submission 184036) | Soil microbial communities from Rifle, Colorado - Rifle Oxygen_injection C2 (SPAdes) | ecosystem: Environmental > Terrestrial > Deep subsurface > Rock core/Sediment | place: Rifle, Colorado... | reverse complement strand
AATATTCACTGGCCTCTTTTTCCGTTAAGTTAAAATGAGTAACTAATACATCTTTACTTTGAGATTTGTTAGTTGAAACGGTTTGGTACATTGATGCTCGTTTGAAATCCCAAGAGCCAAAATGCCCCCATACTCCAGCTTTGCCTACCATATCTTCGGAAGCAATATAAAATTGGTCTAATAAATTATCACAGTAAGTTACTTTAATTACTTCTGCTATCTGTTTACTATCTAAGCCTTCACTGCTTAATAATTTAATAGCTTTATTTTTATCATTTAAAGCCATCATTTGAATTAATAAACTGTCAGCTTTGATGGTATTTCCGTTAAAATATTTTTCTAAAACATGAATCGGCTTTTCTTGACCACAGTTTAAGGCTCTTAATAAACCTACAGAGATATTTTCATCGGGAGTTAATAATGTTTTACCTACCCAATAAATCCTTTCTCCTTGATCCGCTCCATCAAAAGTAACCCTTCGTTCACTTAAAGCATAAAATATATGGCCAAAATCCCACCAAGAGGTAATTATCGCATCAGTAGTATTATCCTTAATTTTATTCAAGGTATCATACCAAGCATCATTAACCATGGGAATATCGCTTTTAGCTGTTTTTTCCGCAGATTGGAATTGGGGAATTAATACTAATAATAATAACACTAATATTATTCCTTTAGCTATTTTTGGACTTAAATGTAATTCCTTGCTTGACCAACGGTGAATGAAATCATAAGCTAAACCTCCTGCCGCTCCAAAGGCTAAAGCAAAAGCAGGAACTAATAAAATTGCAAAACGCACTCCTTTAGTAAATGAATAAATAGTGGCAATAAACCAGATTGTTAATAAAATAGCATATTTCAAATCAATTTTACCGTTTTCATCTTTTTTGGTAATGGTTAGTATTAATCCAATTATTGCAATAATAAATATTAAAGTGCCACCCATCTGGCCGATTATATTACTTAAAGCTACTTCATTAAATTCAGCTACAGTGGTTAAGACATTAGGCCAAATGGTTTTGACTCCTACTTCTTTTAAGAAAATGAATTGGACTGGTCGGTAGAATACTCGGGCTAAATCCTTAAAGCTTTTCAAAATAACTACAAATACTCCCATAGAAATCAAGAAAGTAATTAATATGGTTAAGTTAGCTTTTATTTTATCTTGGTAGAATGGCTTTAACCAGTGAACTTTAAATTCTGACCTATGGATGAATAATAGATATAGTGTATAGCCAATTAACCAATAAACAATAAAATTAACTATGAAATACCAACCTGTCCAAGTTATAGCAAATAATCCAGTGAATAATCCCGCAGTAATTATTAATAACATTTTTTTCCAGAATACTTTTGTTTCAAAAGCTTCTATAACTAGCCAAATAATCATTAATGGAAAAAAGATGTTATATGGGTCTGTATCAGAAGAACCAGCTACCGTTCGACTTAATAATGCCGGGTTTATAGCTAAAAGTAAAGCGGCAAAGAATCCGCCAATATTACCAGCAATCCTTTTTCCAATAAAAAATACCGGAATTAAAGATAATATACTAATTAATAAAGGAATATAAAATGAAATTTGAATCAAAGTAACATTCTTACTAAAGAAGTGAACTATATTATATACTTGGGCTTGGAACCAAGGATGAAAATAAACTTGAGTAATAGATTTACCATCTCTTCCGCCACGAAGGCTAAATATTCTTTCCCCATTTTCATCATAATCATCACCAAATTGGCCATATTGAACATAGTTTTTAGATTCAGCATACCAATAATATGGATCATTAGCAATTAAATAAGTACTATCGTTACCATCTTTAAACTCAGCTTTTATTTGTTGGGAAGTGGCTTCTATTTGTTGTGTTACTAACTCCTTATTACTTTTTAAGAAATTATTGAACTCTGTATCCACCATTACATTTTTATTTTGTGCGGGTAAATTGGGATATTGGGTATTAATTGTTTGGGTTATTTGATTTTTATAATAAGAATAAACTTGACTTTCTGCCCAATCATCAGCAGCGGGTAAATAAGCTGGGATTGACCGGAAATAAATAGAGACAGAAACAGTAATTAAGATTAATAATAAAGGTATAAGCCATACGGCATTTTTTTTGAATGAAGATAATACTTTTTTAAAATCTAAAGAGAATTCATCATCCTTTTTTCTTTCTTCAATCAATTGTTACACCCCATGGATAAAGCTAAAATTAGACTTAGTTTATAAAATTTATTGAAATCCCCCTATTTAGTTCAATAAACTTTAAAAGAAAAGGAAGTTTATTATCTGTTCATGCTCAATTGTGAAATATGTGGTCGGGGTTTACCCTTATTTAAAACTGAAATAGAAGGGACTGAAATTAATGTTTGTGATTACTGCTGTAAGTTTGGTAAAGTGTTAGGAAAAGTTTCCACTACTCCAGTTTTAAACCAAAAACCTTTTTTTTCCGCTACCTCATCTCTTCCAGAAATAGAAGAGAATGTTAGTTCTGATTTTCCGGAAATGATTCGTAATGCGCGGGAGAAAAAAGGCCTCAATCAAAAAGATTTTTCTCAATTATTAAATGAAAGGGAAAGCTTAGTTCAGAAATGGGAAGCGGGTTTATCCAAGCCAAAGTTAGAAATTGCTCGAAAATTAGAACGTTTGTTAGGAATTCATCTTATTGAAGTACAAGAAAATAAAGTGATTTCTTTAGAAAAGACTAAATCCGAAGAGTTAACGTTAGGGGATATGATTAAAATTAAGAAAAAAAAATTATAATCATTTAAGAGATAATCACGGTTTGGTATTGGTTACATAAGTCTATAGTTGTATTTTTCATTTTAGGGCAAATATCTTTAAGGATAATTTCTTTAGTAGTAAATCCATCATACTTCTTTTCATTAATAATCAAAGTGGGATATGTTTGGATTCCATACACTTTTTTTAGTAAATCAATGATCGGTTCATCTTTTAGTTGTGAGTCAAACACAAAAGTAAGAAGGTTAGACCCAAATTTATCTTTAAGGTAAGTTAATACTACCGCTTGGTCTTGGCATTTAGTGCAATTTTTAGCATCAGCATAAAAATAAAATATAGTGGCAGCATCAATATTACACATACTTTTTGTTTTTTTAGTAATCAACCAGAATTTAATCTGCGCTAAGGTATACTCTCGTTTAAGCAAATCAAAGTCTTTTTTATTTAAATTAGCGTTAGCTTGGTATTTTTCCAATTTATCACGAAGATTTTCTAAATTTTGGGCATTAATCTCAAATGTTTTTTGGATAGCTTCACAATTTTTTTCTTCTCCAAAGGCATCTATTATTTGATATTGAAGTTGTAATGAATTAATGTCTTGTTTTTGGGTTTCATCTTGTAATTCAATATATTTTACCCTTTTGTTTTCTATTACTAAGCCTAATAATAACCCTAAACTGAATACAATTAAAGTAATTAAAAATGCAAATAAATACTTATTCCGGCTTATTTTTCTAGTTACTACCATTTTTGCCTAACCTTTAATATTAAGTCAAATGCAATATTTATCCAAACTATTCCTAATATAAAAAAATAAACAAAGGTATAAAATATAAGTGGTGTTATCCCCTGTTTAAGAATCTTTTCTTTAGTCATGGTATGGGATTTTTTTAAAACATAGAATGAAGTAAATCCCATACAAATAGACAGGCTGATTAAAACAAAGTTTAAATCTAGTATATTGAATCTGGTGAACCAGGTATAATATGAATTAAATATAGCTGAAAAATCAAAACCAATTAAAGAAAAGTTATGGATATTTTGGATAATTGGTTTTAAAAAAGAGTAAATCATCGAAGTTATGATGGTTAAAACAATTATTCCGGAAAAGAAAGAAGCCGGCATTTCCATTATACCAAAATCGCCGTATTTTTTTTGGAAAATTAATTTTTTATATTTTAAGCTGTTTAAGATTGAGCCTTTATACCACCTATTTCTCTGTTTTAATAACTGTTTAAAGGTGTTTGGGGGGACAGTATAAACTGTGGAATCTGTAGTCTGAACTATTTTATAATTGTTTTTTTGTAATCGGATAGCCATCTCTAAATCTTCAGTTAAATTATTTTCATCAAATCCACCTATTTTTTCAAATACTTTTGTTCTATAAACTGAAAATGGGCCAGGGGTAACGCGAATACAATCTAATTTTCCCATTAATTCTTTATAGAACATATTGATTATGTATTCATATCTTTGTATTTTTTGTAAGAAATTCTTTCCCGTAACTGTTTTCATACAAGGTAATACTACAGCAATATCTTTATTATCTTCAAAATAAGGAATTATTTTTTTTAAAGCATTTTTTTGAGGGTAAGAATCAGCATCTAAGCAAACGAAAAACTCCCCTTTAGCTTTTTTTATCGCAGTATTAAGCGCTGCTCCTTTACCTTGGTTTTTTTGATTAATCAGTTCTATCTGGTATTCCGGGTATTGTTTAATGATTTTTTCTGCTTTTTGTTGGGTGGTATCTTTACTGCCATCATTAACAATAATTATTTCCATTTTTTCCTTAGGGTAATCTAATTGAATCACAGAATATAGGGTTTTTTCAATATTTTTCTCTTCATTATAAGCGGGAATACCAATGGTTACTAAAGGATACTCGGTTAATCTTCTTTTTTTAAGATGTTCCGGTTCAGTTAAGAAAGTTATCAGCCAAAAAACTACAAAGAAAAAAGATATGAAATATACTCCGATTAAAATATTTGTTAATAAAAGGCTCATAATCTATCTTTACTTAAACCTCCAAATTTCCGTTTCATTTTTATCATAAATCATTTTAAATCTTTCGTTTTTGAATATAAATAATATCCCTTGTTCTTTAGGCATTTCCGAAAGTACATTTTTAGATAGATAAATAATAGAAAGGTTGTTAGCTTCTAATATCGGAAATGTTTTTTCAATGTATGCTGATTGTAAAATCAAATTTGACTCTTCATCTTTTTTGGAAAAATCCCCATCATGATAATGAACAAAAGCCCGATTTGGGGTAAAATATTCAATTAAATAGCTATCTTGTGGTGGAGAAAAAATCGTTTGATTTGGCTGGGTTATCTTTATGTAATTTAAACTATCCACTATTTGGGGATCTGGTGGAAGCATAGAAATTTTATTAATGCTTGAAATACTGGAAAATATTAAACCCAACACCACTAAAAAAATAGTAACTTTTTGGATCCATTTCAATTTCCACTCTTTTTTTAATAAGTAATTTAACCCATATGCTGCCCATAGAGTAATGATTAAATTTAAATAAATCCAATGAGCATTTCGATAAATGGTAAAGAGAAAAATCAAAGCAAAAACTAAATGCCAAAATACCTCCTTTTTTGACCGGTAAACTATTCCCATTATAATTAGTATTAACGTAAAAAAACTAAACCCTAACAAACTACCCATATCTGAAGATAAACTCCACACCCAGTTTTGAGTTTCATATGGACCAAGAAAAAAGGGTTTACGTAAATATGTGTTCAAAATGAGAGAGATTATAACAAAAGCAATTACTTGTTTGGTTAAATCTTCTCTGTGGTGGTAATAGTAATATACTAATAGCATTATGGTTAATAATCCACTGGATAAATCTAAAAAAGGAATCAAACAGAAAAAAAATAGAGAAAGATATTTACTCCATTTCTGTTTAGTAATTAACAGATTAAATCCGATTAGGTTAAGTAATATAAAAAAGGAATAATGATTAAAAATAGTAAAGGTATAAATTAAAGCTGGAGATAATATTAATATCAACAAATAAATTATTTTAATATCTTCATCTAGTTCTATTTTTTTAAGTAATCGAGCTAATAAGATAAGAGAACCTATGGCTATAACCAATTGAAAAATAAAATAAATAATTCTATTACCTAAATAATTTAATGAAAGGAAAAAATGATATGGGTTTTGATAAATTCTAACTGATTTTTCTGCTTCGTTTAAGTGATAATAAGAAGGCGATCCAATTAAATAAGTGTTATGATTGATTATTCGTAAAGCGTAAGGCAAGCTTAAAACAATTATTACTAAGATTATTATGTAGATTAAGTGATTTGTCTTAAAATGATTTAGTATTTTTTGGTTTAACGATTGCATTTTAGATATTGGTTAACTTAAGTTGACATCGGGACTGATAAATTTTTACTGTTCCATCAAAAACCCGTTTAAAACATTTTTCATCTAAATATCCTATGGTTTTAATCTCATATTCCTCTTTTGCTTTTGGTGAAAAGAAAATATAATTAATATGATATTGGTTTAATATATTAATTGCTTGTGTTTGGTAAGGAGTGTTATATAAATCGTTTAAATGGTCAAATCTTTTTTTCGTATCTGGAATTAAATAAAAATGCCCGTCCATAAAATTCTTTCTTTGACTAACATAATTTACTAAATATCCCTCTTCTAAAGTTGTTAGTATTGTTGAATCCGGAGGAGTATATTCTTTAATCCACATAAAGGCCGCAATCTCTTCAGTGGAAGGGGCATCTTGGCTTAAGGCTTGATTTATAGATGGCCAGATTGAAGTTAAGCCAATTATCAAGATCAAAATTAACGGGCTATACTTTTTTAATCGAGTTAATTTTGTTCTATTTAGGTAATTTCTAGCATTTAGATAAAAATGAGCAAAAATAATAGTTACAATCAATCCTAAAAACATTAAAGTGATTTTAACTCGAACTAAATTTAAGGTGAATAGCAAAATAATAGATATAGCTAAAGAAAACAGAAAAAAAATGTTGCGGTTTTTTTCTTGAAATAATGATTTATAAGTTGTATATATCCCTAAAATCAAAGGAACTATTCCAATTAAAATTAAAGATTGAAATATTGAGGTTTTAGGAAAATACACTGAAAGTATTTGGGGTGGAATATTTTCCCAAATTACTTTATATCCTTCTCGGAATAATATTTCTTTAAAGAACAGTAATTGTACCCAGATGAATAAAAATAAAGAAAAAATGGTTAATTCAATTTCTTCCATTTCTATTTTCTTTTTTTCTATATATGATAAGAGTAAATAAAATAGTAAACCTATTATTAGTAAGGCAGTAGCTGAGGAAGTTAAAGAAAGTAATAAGACTGTTCCTATATACCAATAAGTATTTTTTTTCTTGTTTAAACTCATCAGAAAATAGATGGATAATAAGGTTAAGGGCAAAAACAAATCATATGGTGATAATGAATTTGTTTGCCATAATATTGGTAGAAAACCCGAAAATATAGCGGCAAATAATGAAGAATAATGATGGTGGGTTATTTTTTTTGAAATAAAATAAACTAATAATAATATTAAAGAGATTAATACATTAGATATTATTTTTGCAGCTATCTCTAAAGGCAAGAACAAATCAAAGAAAGCTATTAAATAATGATACCCAGGAAGGAAAAGTAAACTTCTTCCTCCATAACTTAGAGGGTCTTCATATAACGGTAAACCGGTTTGGGTAATATGTTCTACTTGTTTTAAATGAAAATAAGATTCATAAGTGAAGTTCGGTTGAGCAAAAGCAAAAATAAGGCGTACAGTTAATACTAAACAAAATAAGGCAATTAGTTGCCAGTACTCTTTTTTCATTTATCCAATAAACCAATAATTATTTATAAAATATCTGTTAGAACTTAGAAATTCTTATATTCTATGAATCTTTTTATTTTCAGATGATTCCCTTAGATCGAAAACCACTTATTTTTAATAAAATCTCTTCAGGGATTGATTTTTTGGATTTGTTATTAGGGGGCGGGTATGATTCAGATGTAGTTACTACTATTTATGGTCCTTCCGGCACCGGAAAAACCAATTTATGCTTATTGGCTATGATTCGCATGGCGGGAACCGGTAAAAAAATAGTTTTTATTGATACCGAAGGGGGGATTGCCGTAGACCGCGTCCAACAAATAACTAAACATTATGAAGAAGTACTGAAAAGGGTTATTTTTTTCCAACCAGTCAATTTTAATGAGCAAGACCAAGTTATTGAATCTTTAAGAAGTTTGATTAATGAAAAAATTGGATTAATTATTGTAGATAGTATTGCTATGCTTTACCGGTTAGAATTAGGCCAAAGTGAAGATGTCCATGAGGTTAATTCTATTTTAAGTCGGCAAATTGCTTGCTTGGTTGAAATAGCCAGAAAATGGCACATTCCGGTTTTAGTTGTTAACCAAGTTTATGCTGATTTTGAGAATAAAGACCGAATTAAAATGGTTGGTGGAGATTTGCTTAAATACAGTTCTAAATGTTTATTAGAATTATCTCGCCATGATGATGCTCGTAAACTGATATTAAGAAGGCATCGTAGTTTACCGGAAGGGTTAGAATTAAAATTTAAAATAATTGAAAAGGGTTTAATTGAGATTAAATCGTAAATTGGCCTTTTTTAAGTTTATCTGCTAATTTTTTTAAATTTTCAATGTATTTATTCATATCCGCTATTGGTTGAATTGCTACTTTGCTGTCCATAGCTGCTTGGGCTATTACCGGGGTTACAGTATAAAGAACCCGAGGATCAAATGGTTTTGGAATAATGTATTCAGGACCAAAAGAAAATTTTTGACCATAAGCTTTAACCACTTCTTCTGGAACGGATTGATGAGCTAATTCTGCTAAAGCTTTAACTGCCGCTAATTTCATTTGAGGATTAATTTTACTAGCACGAACATCTAAGGCTCCTCGAAAAATGAATGGGAAACCTAAAACATTGTTAATTTGGTTTGGAAAATCACTTCTGCCCGTAGCCACAATTGCTTCCGGTCGAATTTTTTTAGCTAAATCATAATTAATTTCGGGGGTGGGATTAGCTAAAGCAAAAATAATTGGATCTTTGGCCATAGATTTAATCATCGGTTCATTAAGTAAGTTACCCTGAGAAACTCCAATAAATACATCAGCATTAATAAACGCTTCACTTAAAGTTTTTTCTTGATTCTGGATAAATTTAGTTTTATATTTATTTAATTCTGGTAATCTTTTTTTAGTTAATAATCCTTGACTATCAAACATAAAAATGTTCTCTTTTTTTGCTCCTAAGTCTAATAATAAGTTAGCACAAGCGATTGCTGCCGCTCCCGCACCAGAAAATATTATTTTTACTCGGTCTATCTTTTTTTTGGTTATTTCTAAAGCATTAGATAAACCCGCAGCCACAATTATTGCTGTACCATGTTGATCATCATGGAATACAGGAATGTTTAAACGTTTAATTAATTCTTCTTCAATGTAAAAACATTCTGGGGCTTTAATATCTTCTAAGTTTATTCCTCCAAATGTTGGTTCTAACGAGGCAATAATCTCAATTAGTTTATTTGGGTCAGATTCTTTAATTTCAATATCAAATACATCTACATCAGCAAATCTTTTGAATAATACTCCTTTGCCTTCCATTACTGGTTTTCCAGCTAGAGCACCAATATTACCTAAACCTAGAACTGCGGTTCCGTTACTAATTACCCCTACTAAATTTCCTTTAGATGTGTATCTATAAGCATCTTCGGGTTGATCTTTTATTTTTAAACAAGGATGACTCACCCCTGGTGTATAAGCCAAGGATAATTCTTTAGCTGTAGTGCAGGGTTTAGTTGGAATAACGGCCACTTTACCGGGTTTAGGTAATGCATGATATTCTAATGCTTCTTTTTCTAAATCTCCCATTTATTTACTTAAAAAATACTGGTATATAAGGTTTGTTGTGTTTTGTAAAAATAAACGTTTTTTTTGATTATCTCTAGTGGCCATTAACTTTATATATGTTTTAATCTTAGTATCTAGTTATGTCTTCCCCCGATTATTTAGAAGAGTATAATGTAAATACTAAGTATAATTTAAAAATCGTTTGGCGGTATTTGAAGCAAGACAAATGGATTATCTCGACTTTACTTTTATTAGTTTTAGCTTTAGAATTAATCTCTTTCTCTGATGAATTCTTATTTAAGTATTTGGTAGATGAAGCAACTTTATACCAAGCCGGAAAAATTACTGCTGATCTTTTTTTGAGCTATGTTTTAAAATTAATGATTTTATATCTATTCTTAAAAGGAGTAATGGGGGGAGTTTTTTGGTTTATTAAAAGCCAATTATTTAACCGATTAGAAAGCCGGCTAATGAGTAATGTAGAAAAAAGCTCTTTTTGGCATATTTTGAATTTATCTTATCGTTTCCACTTAAATAAAAAAACCGGTTCCATTATTTCTAAACTAACTCGGGGAGTGGGCAAAACTGAATCTTTACTTGATGCCATTACGTTTCAATTCTTTCCCGTTTTTTTCCGATTAATTTTATCCATTGGCATTATTTTTTATTTTGACTTATATACTGCTTTAGCTTTATTAGTAACTGTAATTTTATTTTTGGCTTTTGGGGTTTATGTTTCTCATAAACAAGAACGGCCACAAAATATGGCTAATTATAAAGAAGATTTACTTAAGCAAAATGTTAGTGATGTTTTTATTAATATTGAAACGGTAAAATATTTTGGTAAGGAAAAAAGGACTCAAGGATATTTTAATGAATTATCCCATAATCTTAAAGAAGCAAGGGTTAAATTTTGGGATTATTTTTCTTGGTATGTTGGTTTACAAACTTTAATTTTAACTTTAGGGGTAGCGGTAATTGTTTACCTTAGTTTTTCTAGCTATGTTGAAGGTAAGATTACCTTAGGCAGTATTACCTTAATTTATACTGCCATTTGGAAATTAATACCTTACCTGTATGGCTTAATGTATGGTTATCGGCAATTCATCATGAGTAATGTAGATATCTCTTCCTTATTTGAAATATTTAAAGAAGAAAATGAAGTGGTAGATAAACCTCAGGCTAAAAAAATTAAAGTTAAAGAAGGAAATATTGAATTTAAAGAAGTTACTTTCTCTTATCCTCTAAGAGACCATCATCACGGGAAACACAGTTTTTCCATTAAAAGTTTAAACTTGAAAATAAATAAAAATACTAAATTAGCTTTAGTTGGTCCTTCCGGTGGCGGTAAAAGTACTGTAGTTAAATTGTTATACCGACTTTTTGATCTCAATCAAGGCCAGATTTTAATTGACGGCCAAGATATTAGCCAAGTAACTCAAGAATCTTTGAGGAATAGTTTAAGTATTGTTCCTCAAGAACCAATTTTATTTGATAATTCTTTGTTTTTTAATGTAGCTTATGCTAATCCTCGAGCAAGCAGAAAAGAAGTTTGGCAAGCGATTAAGTTCGCCCATTTAGACAAATTTATTGAAAAATTACCGAATAAAGAAAAAACCATTGTAGGGGAAAGAGGGGTGAAACTGTCTGGGGGAGAAAAACAGAGGGTAAGTATTGCCCGAGCAATTCTAGCCAATAAAAAAATTTTAGTTTTGGATGAAGCTACTTCTGCCTTAGATTCAGAAACGGAAAAGGAGATTCAACGGGATTTAAGTAAATTAATGAGAAATCGGACTACCATTATTATTGCTCATAGATTATCTACTATTATGAAAGCAGATAAGATTGTGGTGTTAAGTGGAGGAAAGGTTATTGAACAAGGTAATCATAATGATTTAATAAATAACCAAACTGGTTTATATTCCCGTTTATGGAGATTACAACAAGGTAAAGCTTAATTAATTAAATAATAAATTAAAGCTGCAATAATTATTCCTAATATTGATCCAACTAAGACTTGTAATGGGGTATGCCCCATAGAATAATGTATTTTAGTTTTAATTTTCAATTTCTTTAAAATTTGATTTAAAATATGTTCCTCTTCCCCTACTGCTCTTCTTACTCCCATGGCATCCCTAATTACAATAAAAGCTAATACTAAACTAATGGCAAAAGCCGTAGAATTATTCTCAGCTAGGTATATACTGGTAGCTAGAGAAGTAACGAAAGCAGCATGAGATGAAGGCATTCCTCCGGTTACTAATAAATCATGTCCGGTTAGTTTTTTATGCTTAAAATACAAGATAATTAATTTAATTAATTGAGTTCCAAAACCAGCTAGAATAATAGATAAGATTATTTTGTTCATTCTCTTTTCTCTTTTTTTTCATTTAGAAATCAATCTAGTTTAAAAAAGTTATAGGTAAATTTTTAAAAGAATTAGATATTTAACTTAATATTATGTCTTCAGTGCGTAAAACCGGTAGTTAAGTATTGTTCTTTTCTTTTGTTTTATTTAGGAGGTAATTTAATATGAATCTGGAAAAAAAAATAATCAAGAATCACCAATATAATTTACAAAAATGTATGACTTTAGACGATTATCCTCAAATTAAAGGGTATGATTTTGAACAAGGATTAAACTTTAAGAAATTTTTGAAAGCTTTTTCTTTGACTGGTTTTCAAGCAACTCATTTAGCCGAAGGTATGGAAATAATTAAGGCGATGAGAAAAGGAAAAGCTACCATCTTTTTAGGCTTTACTTCTAATATGATTAGTTGTGGAGTTCGGGAGATTATTAAATATCTGGTAAAAAATAAAAAAGTTGATGTTTTAGTAACTTCTGCTGGAGGAATAGAGGAAGATATAATTAAATGTTTAAGGCCGTTTGTTTTAGGGAAATTTGATGCTCCTGGTCGCCTTCTTTTTGAAAACGGTATTAATCGTACGGGAAATATATTTGTGCCTAATGACCGATATGCTTATTTTGATAAATACATGCAAAATTTTTTTCAAAAAATATATTTAAAACAAAAGTCGGGTAAAATCTATTATCCTTCGGAATTTATTCGGGAATTAGGTTTAGAGATTAATAACGAAGATTCGATATTATACTGGGCAGCTAAGAATAAAATACCCGTTTTTTGCCCTGGAATAATTGACGGGGCTCTAGGTGATGTAATGTTTTTCTTTAAGCAATCCCATCCCGACTTTATATTGGATGTAAGTAAAGAAATTTTAGAAATTACTAAAATTGTCCTTAATTCCGATAAAACTGGCGCTATTTTATTAGGTGGGGGGATTAGCAAGCATTTTGTCTTAAATGCTAATATCTTCAAAGAAGGGGTAGATTATGCTGTTTATGTCAATACTGCGGAAGAATATGATGGCTCAGATTCTGGAGCTAGGATTGAAGAAGCAGTAACTTGGGGTAAAATTAAGCCTAATGCTCAGTCAATTAAAATTCATGGCGATGCTTCCATTATTTTTCCATTATTAGTTGCCGGTAGTTTTGCCCAAGAATAAATTAATTTATTTTAAATTTGTTTAAGATCGGTTAATATTTGTGGTAGTTTATCAGAAAGATGATATATTACTGTTAGGGTTCTTTCTAAATCCGATTTCAAAGTTGGGATAGAAAGCATTCCAAATTGGACCATTTTTTGATATAATTCTTCTGGAGTAAAAATATTCTCTAATTTACTTGTTTGATCATCTCTTAAGTAGTTTTGGACGATAATCGGAACTGTATTCCCGGGATTGTGTTTATTTTTCATTTTATCCTCATTATATTTTCTTCTTAGGATATTTAAAGGGATTATTTGTAATCTTTCCATTTCTTTTGTTTTAACTTGTGCTGTTCTTTTCCTCAACCCTCCCCAGGATTTTCCCACAACTACAGTTTGTCTTTGGTATTGTGGATGAAGATAAATATCTAATATGTCAGAAATAGTTAATCGAACATCTTGTCTCTCTTTTACAATTGAGTAATCACTGGTTGTAGTGGTAAATGAATTCCCTTGGTAACTTGCAGAGTGAGTATAAATATTATACACTGCAGTTATAAACGGGTGTTTTAAAGAATATAACCCGTGTATTGCTTGTTCCAAATTTCCTAAAAATTCAACGGTTTTTTTTAACCCTTCAGATGCTCCAGTCATTATTTTTATCTGGCTCTTTGTTCTTTATAAAGTTATTTTAACTTGAAAATAGATACCGAAAGATAATCTTTATATATTTTTGAGTTTTGAGTTTTTTAATGCCTACTTTAATAGCAATATTATCTACAGGAAAAGGAACTTGGAATGAAGTTTTACAGTTAATTCAAGCTCAATCTTGGAATAAGGTTTTTTTGATTACTAATCAGTTTGGTAAAGATAATTTCTCTTTAAAAAAAGATAACCTTTTTTGGATTTTAATAGATAACCAACTAACCATCTCTGAGATAGCTAAACAAATTAAAAGCCAATTAAAAACTGATGATTTAGAAATTGCTTTAAATTTGGCTTCAGGAACAGGCAAGGAACATACTGCTTTACTAAAGGCAATCATGGATTCAGGGTTAAATTTTCGGTTAGTTTCTATTAAAAATGGATTATTAGAAATATTTTAATTATCGATTATTCCATACCACTGCCAAATTAACCTATCTACTGCTTTAACAATTCCATAATCAGTTCCCGTAATTAAAATACAAGTTTGGTTTAAGGTTATTTTTTGTTCTTCACCATATCTTAATTCAATTACCGGTTTACCTTCGGTATTATTACAGCTTAATATTGTTCGGTTATCGGTTTCACAAATAGTATCGTTTTTAGTGCAAACAGCAATTGGTTTTCGTTCTATTCCTTGAACAATATTAAAATTTAGTTCTGATAGAGCTAAAGAATAATATTGATTAAAGGTTTCTGGATTAATGGCAATATACACCTCAGTACCATTATTAAATTGAGTATTATCTAATTTCCCTTCCACTTTAGTATCGTTTACTTCTTTAGGACCGAAATGTAAAGGTATTTTTAATAAGGTATTTCCTTTTTTCATCTCTGTCCACCATAGCCCATCCACATAAACAAAACTATATCCTTCGTATATATATCCCTGTTCTTGCTTTAAGTCGCCATTTAAATTTTTGGTATGTAATTCGTCAATATCAATTACTGGGGCTCCGGTCATTTGTCCGTAAAGAGTAACCCCTCCAAAAGAAAGTACAAATATTCCCACTACCACTGAAATCAGTATCAATAAATTACGGTTATCTTTAGAATTAATCGGTTCATCTTTTAAGGCTTTTTCAATTTGGATACTGTCTTCTTTTTCAAGTTGATTATCCAAATCTTTACTAATTTTTATTTCCTCATCCATCTCTGTTTATTTAGGGTAATTGCTTATTTATATTACTTTCCATAGATTTTATTACATTTGAATGAATTAAGAGAGCCCCTGCGGGGAGTTGAACCCCGGATCTGCTGCTCTCTCAAATTGATTTACGAGGCAGCCGCTCTAGCCACTGAGCCACAGGGGCAAGGAATAATTAAACTAAAAACCATCCTTAATTTAAAGTTTTCTTACGAAAAACATTATATACTGGATATTTCTTTTATCTATACTAAATGGCTTTCCTTAGAACTAAAAAAATCAATAATTTTGTTTATTGTTATTTAGTGGAAAATAAATATCACCAAGGCGGGCCGAGACAAAAAGTGAAAAAATATTTAGGTAGAGTTTATCCACTGTTGCCCATTCAAAAAAAGGAATTTATCTCCAATTTAACTTTTAATCGAGAACTTCTCCTCTTAGAATTAATTAAACATGAGCTTTTAATCCATGGTTTTAAAGAACAGGGTTCTCGGCTAATATATCAAGATTTAATTTGGGATAAAAACCGGGTTTTAAGAAAAGGTAAAGACGTGGTTTTGTCTTTGAATGAAGGATATCTTTGTTCTCATACAGTTAAAAGAATTTTAAATTTCACGAAAACCAATGACTTTTCTAAAGATGGTTATGTTTTAGCTAAATTTTTTATTGAAGCTGGAATCCCCATTTCTCGGGAAATGTTCATTAATTTTTATGAGAAGACTCCTTCGTTTAAAAGAAAGTAATTATTTAATTCCTTTTTTTTGAAAATTAAAAAAAGTAGGTTGGTCCCCTCAAAGGGTGAGGGTGGTAGAATAAGGATATTAAGGGGACCTTCCCTGACTTTCTTAATATTTCAGGAATATATTAGAATATATAAATGTTACGTTTTTGTATACTGGTAGTTTAAAAACGACATTCTCCACTCTATAGTGGGGTTGTTGATTTTAGTTGTTTTGTCTTTCAAAAAAAGAAGAAAGATAAGGTTGAAAATTTTTAGTTACAATCAATCCTTCTTTTGGGAAACAACAAAAATAATTCGGCCAACTAAATCTTTCATCTAAATAAATTACTACTCCTTTATCAGTTTCCGAGCGGATGCATCTTCCTGAACTTTGAAAACATTTATTCATCGCCGGGTATAAATAACCGTATTCCCAACCTTTACCATATTTTTTAGTAAAATAAGTAATCGTTTCTTTAGTTTTTAAATCTGGTTGGCTTAAGGGTACACCAACAACAATTACCCCTTTTAGTAGGTCTCCGGGTAAGTCTATCCCTTCACTAAAACTTCCTCCCATTACCCCTAATAATATCCCCCCTTTCTTTTTTTCTTCTTTAAATTCGGTTAAAAATAATTCTCGATTTTCAGTACTCATTTCGCTTTTTTCCCAAAATTTCTTTTTTTCACTTTCAATTTTAGGTGATATAACATCTCTCAGATAATATGAGGGGAAGAAAATAGCACAATTTCCGGGAATTAATTTTAATATTTCCGTACATTTTTCCCCTATTTGTTGGTACATTTTTTCTCCCCGAGAATTATACTTGGTGGTGGTTTCAGGAATAATTAAAGTCAGCTTGTTTTCTATTGGAAACGGGCTAAAATATTCTTTTTCTTTTCCTTTAACCCCTAAGATATCATTATACATAAAAGTCGGTTTCAAAGTTCCACTCATTAAGATAGTAGAGTTGACTTTTTCGAAAATATGGCTAGTTACTAAAGACGGGTCTAAACAATAATAATTTAAACTAATTATCTTGCCAAACTTGCTTTCTTTTTCTACAATTATTCGACTGAACCCTTGATCTTCACCTAGCCAACAAGATAAGAAATTAGCTATTCCCCCAATATAACTACGCCGGTTAATTTTTCTAATTTCTTCACTTATCGTTTCTAATTCTTCGATTAATTCAGGGTAATTTTTTATTTGGTTAATTAAGTCAATAAATTCTGTTTTAGTTACTATTCTTTCAGTTTCTATTTTCTTATCAAATTTATTTAATTCATTTAAAGTATTATTTATTTTTTCTAACCACGGTATGATTGCTTCTTGCTGGTTTTTTTTGGCTTCTAAAACCGCATTTTTTACCATGAAATTAGTTAGAGATGTGCTTAGCATTTCTACCGCCCTTTTGGGTAAATTATGGGCTTCATCAATGATTAAAATTGATTTTTCTAATTCTTGATTCATTCTACTAAATATTCTTTTTTGGATAAAGGGGTTAAAAACATAATAATAATCGCCAATGATTACTTTCGCTTTTTTGCCTAATTCTAGAGCGATTTCATAAGCACACATATTTTTAGATTGGCAAATATCTAACAATTCTTGATAATGAATTACCCCTTTTTTATTGAGTTGTTCTATTATTTGTTTAGCTTCTATAGTTAATTTATTGTTTGATTTAACTTTATTCAAGAATTCACATTCACCTTTTTCAGTAAGAGTACGGCAAAACTCGTTAAATTCTTGAGTAAACAACCCTTTTACTTCTTGATTACACATTCCCTTCTTACCAATCAAATCCACACTATTGAATTCTAAATTATATTTTTTTTGAATTAATTTTAATGTTTCTATAGCTAATTGGTGTTGTGTATGCCGATTAGTTAAGAACCAAACAGTTAAATCCGTTTTTAAAGCTTGATTCAAGGCTGGGCCTAACGCAGAAACAGTTTTACCTAATCCCGTGGGAGCATCAGCAATTAATCTTCCTTTGGATAATAGGGTTTTTTCAATATCGTTAATTAATTCTTCTTGATATTTTCTTATTTCTTCATGAGGAAAAAGCATTTCTTTTTTTCGCTCTATTGTAGGCATAATT
>Ga0208373_1002896_pt1 | contig 17852 bp, 18 predicted proteins | sample RifOxyC2_FD_184036 | JGI IMG/M metagenome (GOLD analysis project Ga0208373, IMG submission 184036) | Soil microbial communities from Rifle, Colorado - Rifle Oxygen_injection C2 (SPAdes) | ecosystem: Environmental > Terrestrial > Deep subsurface > Rock core/Sediment | place: Rifle, Colorado... | reverse complement strand
TGTTCTCACAGTTGCGATTTTACTCTCAATCTTGTGCACTTCTGGATTAAAGTGCGGATATAGTTTTTTAGTCATAGCGACCACCTCATGCTGAAGGTGGTTGCTTGTATCGTTAGGGGATTCTCGTTAGCGAACCATACATTAAACTTTTAGCTGATAAACGACCTCTGAAAGAGGGAAAAGTTTAAGTGAAATGGTTTGCGTGAGAAACCCCCAGCTTTAGCTGGATTTATTTTGGGAGTATGTCATTTATTTTTTGGATGAAGCCAGGGTTGCCGCAAGGTTTATATAGGCTGTTTCTGACTGACAGGGAATGGAACTCAACAGGCTTGTCCCTCTCTCGGGAGGGTTCATGCTCACAAGCATTGTGGGCTTTCTCATCTCAGCGGTGTTCATCTACGGCAACGAGGCCATCCCAAAATCAAAAGCATGGGGATTTACCTTTGCGCTGTTCTTTGCGGCGATGTTCGTTGCTGCGCTGATTTCTATGACCTATGCTCCTGCTGACCTTGATTAGCAGGACGAGAAATATGGATAATTGCGGTATTTATGTGACAGTAGCCGGAATTACTTAGTGTCCTACTATCGTTCCCAGAGCCTTCCATCCTCCTCGAGGGAATAGTAGGCCAAGAACGATTTAAGGACACGGGGCGCAATTATTCAATCGGCGAAATGCGTGGAGAGGTGTCAGCAGATGCAATCCATCGCGGTGTCACAATATCAACGCATTTCTCCATATTTGTAACCTCTTTTGTTGCTATTGATGCAGAAATATCTGGGCGAACCGCACGAGGAAGACTACCATCAGGATAAGAATGATAAGCTTCACCCCAAAGAAGATGAGCCAGAACTTTCGCCCAAGCTTCTTCTGCCTCTCAGACTGCTCGTGCCACTGCCGATTCAGGCTTTTGCTTGAGATTCCTGAGGCTGAAGGTGTTCTCACTGCCCATCTCCTCATTGAGCACTCTGCTTCCCAACATGATTTTTTTCGCGTATCTTTTTCATAAAGCCAAGAATGCCCCTCATAATCTCCTTGGGGGAAGGCGGGTTTCCAAAAATTTTCAGGTCAACGGGTATGACTTTTTCAACGCTGCCGACAACTGCATAGCTATCCCGAAATATTCCAATGCCGCAGGCATCATCCCCTAATGCGATAACCCATTTAGGCGATGGCGTTGCCTCATAGGTCTTACGAAGCGCTGTAGCCATGTTCAGTGTTACGGGCCCTGTAACGATGAGCACGTCAGCATGCCTTGGCGACGCAACGAAGGTGATGCCGAAGCGCTCAATGTCATAATGAGGAGCAGTTAGATTCACCAGTTCTATCTCAGGCGAATTATCGCTTCCTGTGTCCACTTCCCTTATTGCAATGCTCTTGCCAAAAATGGCGTTGATCTCCCCTTTTAAGGCAATGCCTAATGCTTCGAACTCTTCATCCTTAAACGTGACATCCTCGGTCACTTTTTGCCTCAACATGCTTAGTATAGGAATTGCCATGGCGCCACCTACAGGTCATTTCCCTCATAGGACAGGTTCATGCTTTTATTAATCAGCGGGAAATCCGGGACAATGTTTCCAAGCACTGCATGCTCAATTGCGTTCCAATTGCAAAACGAGGCTGTCCTCACCTTATACCTCTCAATTTTCCCGTTGCCAAGAGAGATAAAATGAATATTCTGGCCTCGGGATGACTCAACAAGAGAGAAAGCATGCCCATCATGAAGCCTGTATTCTGCGCACATTTTTCCTGATGGCAACGACGCAATGATGCGCTTGATGATGCCTACCGAGTCCTTGATTGTCGCTGCCTTCACCCTAAAGCGGGCAAGGACATCTCCCTCTTCGGTAACCTTATTTGACGGCGCTATCTGCTGGTATAGCCCATAAGGATGCTGTACCCTGACGTCGGCATGAATCCCCGATGCCCTTGCAATGGGCCCGCTCAGGTGCAGAGGCAGCACAAGCTCCTTTTTTACTACCCCTGTAGTCTCAAATCGGTCCACCACCATGGATGATGACAGTATCCCATTGATGCCCTCAGTAAATCTTGAATAAAAAGAGCCAAGATAGCGGGATAACTCACTGAGGGCAGCAGGCTGCACATCATGTGCCATCCCACCTATCTTCATCGCGCCCTTTAGGAATCTTGAGCCGCTTAGCGCCTCATTCCACCTGAGCATCTCTTCCCTCAGGATGAAAAAAGGGCTCGCTCCGAGAGGATAAGCAACATCCACAACCATGCCTGCAATGTCACCCAGCAAAGAGTATACGCGCTCCATCTCAGCAAACAATGCCCTTATGTGCTCTGCCCTTGATGGCACATGAATAGCGCAGATTTTTTCGATTGCCATGCAATAGGCAAGCGCGTTTGCAATAGCCTCATCGCCGCAGATGCCCTGCGCTAAGAGAAGCCCTTCTTCGGGAGCCATGCCTTCAGCTAATTTCTCAATCCCCCTATGCTTCCAGAAATGCCTGATCTCAAGATTGAATATAGTCTCTCCAATGACACTGAAGCGGAAATGGCCAGGAGGGATGATGCCAGCATGAACTGGCCCTACAGGAATCTGGTATACGCCATGCCCCTTCACTTCCTTAAATGGATATTCTTCAGACAAGGATATTGCCTTTTTTGCTTTGATGTGCATATTCCGAAATGACCTGAGCAATGGGTGAAAACCTTCAGGATATGCTTCATGCAGGAACAGCCGCCTTTGGTCAAATGCGCGGGCAAAAGCAACCCCAAACCCGTCCATAATCTCGCGCTCATACAAATAGGCAGGGGGAAATATTGCTGCAATTGATTCCATGCTCTCTTTCATTGCAGCCTGAATAACCAGAATCTCTTCAAATCCCTCTTTCTCAAAGACATACCACAGCGTTATTCCATTCGCACCGTTAAAATCCTCCATGGCGAACAGGAGCATAAGGCTGAATCTCTGCTCTTTAAGGCGCTGAGCAAGTGCGGGAATCTCAGTATCATCAGCCTTTACAACTACCTCCCCCTTATTGGCCTCCTCAAACCTGGTGGAGGGGAACAGGCGCCTAACCTCTTTATCGAATTCGCTCATGTTATTACCCTCCTAATCCCAGCAGTGAGACCATCTCAGCTAAAATACCAGACAATGGAAGCGGGAAATATGCCCCAAAAACCAACAGCAGCAGGATTAATGCCAGAATGGGGATTTTCATGCTTGGATATATTTCATACGGCTCTGGTGCGGCTCCCTGCATGGTGACTAACTGCAGTATCAGCCAGACGAACGACCCTGCTGCTATGAGAAGGAAAAGTAGCAGTATGATCGCTGAAAACAAAGATGCCTTGGCAAGTGAGGCAATAATATAAAATTTGGGCATAAACATGGGAAAAAGAGGCGTTCCGATTATTGCAACACTTCCTATGATGAGCCCCAAGGCAGCTAAGGGCTGGAGCCTGAATACTCCCTTAATCTCCGCCATGCTCATGCTGCCATATTGCCGGTGGATTATTCCTGCTGAAAAGAAAAGCAGGGCTTTTACCATAGCGTGTGCTGCGACAAAATACAGCACCCAAAAAATGTTTCCGGCAGCAATGCCGATAAGCATGAACCCCATGCTCTCGACGCTTGAGTAAGCAATTAATTTCTTCAGGTTTGTTTTTTGAAGCATGCTAAGGCTTGCTATTCCTACAGTAATTATCCCAAAAACCAATACCATCATTGATGCTTCATGCCCCATGCTGCTTTTTGCAACCAGCGCATATACCCTAAGAATGGCATATATCCCGATGTTGAGGACTGAACCTGAAAGCAGGACGCTGACATCGGATGCTGCTTTTGAATGGGATGGCGGAAGCCACGTATGGAAAGGGACAATCCCTGATTTAGCCGCAAAGCCTATAAAAATAAACACAAAGGAAAAGAAAAGCAATTGAGGCTGAATCTGATGCGAAGCCTGCAATAATGCGTCCCAATTCAGTGTAGCAGCGCCGCTTCCATTTTTGCTTGCTGCAAACAGCAGAATGAGGCCTATGAAAGAAAAAAGCATCGCTGTTGACGTTATAAACACGTATTTCATGGCAGCAACAATGTTTTCCTTTGCATTCAGAGTCACTATCAATACTGCTGAAACAATGGTCGTTATCTCTGCAAAAATCCATAAGACCGAGAGATTGTTAGAGCTAAATGCCAGAACCATGGCAAGCAGCAGTGAATTATATCCCAGATAAAACAGTTTCACATTGGCCTTACTCAGCTCCCCTTCCTTAATCAGGCAGGCTACATACCCTTTAGCGTAAATTGCAGCAAAGAAGAATATGACTCCTGTGATGAGGATTTCATAGGCGCCCAATGTGTCAACCACAAGATAACGGCTCTTATGAAACACAGCAGGCAGAACCCCCTTAACCAGCAGGTATACCGGAAATAGGGCGACAAACACAGAATGGAACACCGTAACATAATTCATCATGTTCAGTGAGCGGGACAATATGATGGCCAGCATGACGGCAATCAATACCGAAAGAATGACTATCAGCATCATTTTTCATCCACCTTCTTAAACCAATTCCTGAAAGGGTTCAGCCTCTTGTGGAACTCTTCTATCGAGGAATTCATGCCAAACCCCAGAATAGAAGTAATTGCCACTAATGCAAGCAAATCCATGAGGACCATCACTTCAATCAAGAAAGGCATTTCCCCAACGAAAAAGCTTAGCAACACCACGCCATTCTCCATAACAAGATAACCGATAGTTTTAGTAATGATCTTTATCCTGCTGAAAATAATCATGAACCCGATAAGGACAAGAGAGAAGCCCATGACTACTCCAAAATAATTGAAGGGGTCAAGCCCAAGGTCATCCTTGATTCCGGAAAACGCCAAAAAAACAATGATGACGATGAATAAGCTGAGAAATATCGAAGAGGTCGGATGGAGATAGTGATACTCTAAGTCAGTATATATCTTCATTATTTTCTGAGTTCTTTTAAGCAGTGCAGGGATGAGCCATAATTTGGTGATAATGGTAAGGATGGAAGCATACAAAAAGACATTGGCCCCTTCGCCTAAGAAGAACAAGAAGGCTATGGCTGAAAGAACCAGCGAATGAAGAGCGTAGGTATTGATGAGCGATATCAGGTTCCTGCGGGAGATGACAAGAGCAGTCAGCACTACAAGCAGCACCATGCACACCTTTATCAGCTCATCTATGAGTTGAATAGTCACAGCAATACCTCCATCATGATAGTTACCACCGAAAGGAAAAACGAGAGGGCAAACAGGTTTGGCAGGCGAAACAGGCGCAATTTTGCAACTGAAGACTCGATAACGCCAATGCTGGCTGCAAGGAATGCCCCTTTTATTGCAAATGCTCCAAAAGCAATGAGAATGCCAGCAGGGAATAAAACCTGCAGATTAAACCCCATTGGCATGAAGAGGTTGATGATAATTCCCATAAGCAGAAGCTGCTTTATTGCTGAGGCAATCTCAAGAAGCGCAAGGTTCCTGCCTGACTGTTCCAATATCATCGCTTCATGCACCATGGTTAGTTCCAGATGGGTTTCGGGATTATCTATAGGTATCCTTGCAGTTTCAGTGAGAAGCACAATGACTAATGGGATCAGGAGCAGCCAGAGAGAGGCATAGCCACCCAGGCCATGCGACGCTTCTCTCAGGATTTCAAAAAGATTGGTGCTCCTGAAAACAAAGGCAATGGCTGCAAAGAGAACAATTACTACCGGCTCAACCATGGATGAAATGCTCATCTCCCTTGAACTTCCCATGCCTCCAAAGGCGCTCCCCGCATCCAGGCCACCAAGCGCCATGAAGAACTTGCCTACTGCGAGGATATATAGCAATAGGATGATGTTGCCAAAACCTGAGTAATCATCCGGAATAAAAAGCAAAGGCACAAATAATGCAGCTACAAGGGCAGAGATTATGCTGATATAGGGAGCCACACGCATAATAAAGGAAGAATTGCTGGAATACACCACCTCTTTCTTAAAAAGCTTCCAGAGAGAGTAATATGCCTGGAGCAGGCCTGGCCCTTTCCTTCCCTGAAGGAAAGCCTTCATTTTTTTTACCAAAGAGATGTAAAGCGGAGCAAGGGCCATCACTACTACGACATTAATTATAGCGAATGCTATGAAGCCGCTCATCGTATAGCCACCCCAAGATACAGCAGGAGAGCAAGGATTGCAACAAAACTAGACAATAGGTAAGGGTCCAATTCCACTTTGTTCTGCACCTTATAGAGGAATGAAGAGAGAAAGCGGATGAGCCTGACTACAGGAAGGTACAGATACTCCTCAAAAAACCTGAGCAGCAGCACCTCTGCATGCCCCTCTTTGAATACCGCACTATCATGGTCATGAAATGAGCGGCGATTTATTTTTTTTGTGCGATAGATAGAGGAAAATATGGTTAGGATTGGATCTGAAAAGCCGGATGCAGTATATTCCATCCTGCTGTTTTGGGAAGCGATGCCGCAACCCCATGTCTCGCTTATCCTTACATTTCTATTGCTTATGCCCCTCACCGCAATGAAGATGACTGCTCCTATGAAAACTGCGGTTGCAGATATCAATAGCAAATTGGGCAAATCAAACGATATGCCTGCCTTCTGGCCTACCTGCTGAAATATCTGAAAGGAAAAAACTCCAAGGCCAATGCATAACACAGCAAGTATTGCCTGGCCGAGAATCATGGCTGGTCCTGATTCTTTAGCCATCTCCGCCTCTTTTGAGCGGGGCAGAGCTAAAAAGACAATCCCAAATGCCTTTACAAAACATGCTGCGGCTAAAGCGCTTGTCAGTGCGAACAAAGACAAAGCAAAGAACAAAACAAGTGTCATCATTGGCGATGCAATGACACCAGAACTAAAAAACACCTGAAAGAGCATAAGCTCACTAACAAACCCATTCAGGGGGGGAAGCGCGCTTATTGATATGGCTCCGATAAGAAAGAGTGCAGCGGTGTAGGGCATGGTTTTCATAAGCCCGCCCATCTTTTCGATATTTTTGGTGTGTGTTGCATGAACTACTGAGCCTGCGCTTAAAAAAAGGAGACTTTTGAATAATGCGTGGTTCAGGGTGTGGAATAGCGCTGCAAAAAGCGCAAGCAATGCAATAGCAGGTTGGCTATACCATGAAAAGAGCATATACAGCCCAATTCCAATCAGGATGATGCCGATATTTTCTATACTATGGTAAGCAAGCAGCCTTTTCAAATCGTGCTCTTTCAGCGCATAAATGACACCTAATAAGGCAGAGGAGGTGCCTAAAATAAGGATGAGGATGCCCCACCATAATTTTTTATCTGGAAGCAGCAGGATGAATCTGACAATGCCATAGATGGCAACCTTTATCATGACGCCAGACATCAATGCAGAAATGGGGGATGGGCTTGCCGGGTGCGCATAAGGGAGCCATTTATGGAATGGGATGGCCCCTGCCTTAATCCCAAAGCCGAGCGCGAGAGAAACAAAGACTAACGAAGCAATGAAGGGAGGCAATCCCCTTATTGTTATAATCTCAAGGGTTCCTGCATGATTATAGATAAGGGCGAATGCAAAAATCAGGAAGACTGTACTCAACTGAGTCATGACAAAATAAAATATGCCTGCTTTTCTTGTTTCCTCTTTCTCAAAATCAATAAGAACAAGGAATAAAGATGAAATGGACATCAATTCCCAGAACACCAGGAAACCCAGCAGATGGTGAGATGCCACCACAAGCACCATGGAGAGAATGAACACTGCCATCATCGAGAGCATGAAATTCTTTTTTCTCTCGCTGCCAACATGCTCAACGTAGGATAGTGAATAGATAGCGACAGAAAGGCCAACCAGCCCTATAATGCCTATGAAGAAGGCTGCAAGTACATCTATGGACAGCGAAACCCGCAGGCCTGAAAGCATCAGGTAAAAGGCAAGAGCATCACCCCCTAAAAGGACACTCAATGACGAGGCAAGAAACAAAACACATGCCAGAATGATCAGCGCCAAAAAGCATTTTCTGATGCGTGATTGCTTCACATGCAGGAAAACGAGTGCCAGAAAGGAAGCAATGAGCAATAGCCCTACCCCACTTTGGAAAAAGAGTGTTGGCATCATGGCAGCATCACCTTGTTGTGAGAAAAAAAGAGAAGCAAACCTCAGTGCATTGCATGCTCCAACTGCTCCAGGGCATTATGGGATTCCCCGGTTGGATAAACATGCTGAGCATTCATGTTTTTTTGGCGTATGGCCCATATATAAATATTTTTAGGTGTTATTGTTGAGTAGAAAAAATGTTTTTTTTGAAAAATTGAAATTTTCTTTGACTGAGCATAGACGTTATTTGCAAGCTAGGCAGCCTGTGCATTTTCAAGCTTCTGCTTGATCCTCTTGAGGCGGAAGGTGTTCTCACGGTCCATCTCCTCCAATCTCATCTTAATAAAGCTCTGAGTCTTCTCCATCTGCGGAATGACGGCAAATTCAAGGGCGTTAACCCTTCGCTTGGTCTTTTCAATCTCCTTTAGGATCTTTCTCATCGAGGTTTCGACTTCTGCTGCGATAAGCACCTTCTCCACAACCCCCTCAAAGGCATCGGCAGCCTCGTCTATTGCGATGGAATCATAATAGCCAAAGCCGCGCTCAGCAAACTTCTTTTTCACTTCAGATGAAGTGATGCTGGGGACGACCACCCCCATGATGTTCTTCTTCTTAAGCTCAAGTGTTGGCGTCTGGGAGATCGCCAGCGCAACTGACCTTATGTGCAGGTCTGACTCCAGGATTCGTGCCAGGGCAATCTTTTTCTGCGCTCTTTTGTATTCTTCTGTCAATTCCGTTCTGAGGGTTTTCACTTTCTTGAGGATAACAAAGAAATCCAGGATGAGGCCGTCACGCTTCTTCTTAAGAAGATTGTAGCCAGACTTAGCTAGCTTTATCTTCTTCTTGAGCTTCATAAGCTCTGAGCGGGTTGGTTTTATGTCCTGCGCCATCCTTTTAGCTGAAACCTCTTTTATTCCCCTGAGCTATACAGCCTTAACCCTTACGTTGTCACCAGTGTAGGCGTAGTGCTTCTGCTTCATCTCCTTTGAAAGCCTTGAGAGGTGCTGCTCCTCGATGGAGCCTATGAGTTTCCAGCCAAGGTCAAGGGTTTCTTTGATTGCACGCTCTTCTCTCTCGCCCTGCTTTACAAAATGCCCCTCAAAGAGCTCAGCAAACTTAAGGAGGCTCTTGTCTCTTGCTGAGAGCGCCTCTTCTCCGACAATGGCTACAAGGCCCCTTAAATCCCTTCCTTCGGCGTATGCAGCATACATCTGGTCAGATATCTGCTTGTGGTCATCCCTTGTTGAATCCTTGCCGATGCCAAGGTTCATAAGCCGTGACAATGAGGGCAATACGTCAATCGGCGGATAAACTCCTCTGGTGTGCAGCTCTCTGGACAAGGTTATCTGTCCCTCAGTGATGTAGCCTGTCAGGTCAGGGATGGGATGGGTTATGTCATCGCCTATCATGGTCAGGATGGGAAGCTGGGTGACTGAGCCTTTCTTGCCTTTGATGATGCCTGCACGCTCGTAGATGGTGGCAAGATCCGTGTACATGTAGCCTGGATAGCCCCGTCTTCCAGGAATCTCTTCGCGTGCTGCTCCGATCTCACGCAATGATTCGCAGTAGTTGGTCATGTCTGTCAAAATGACAAGAACGTGCATGCCGCGCTCATAGGCCAGATACTCAGCAGCAGTCAGGGCCATCTTTGGCGTAATCAGCCGCTCAACAGCAGGGTCGTCAGCAAGGTTGAGGAAAACGATTGCCCGCTCTAAACTCCCTGTCTGCTCAAAATCCTTCATGAAGAACTGGGCTTCCTCGTTTGTTATGCCCATGGCCGCAAAGACAATGGCGAATGACTCCTCCTGGCCGACAACCTTTGCCTGGCGCGCAATCTGGAGAGCTATCCTGTTGTGGGGCAGCCCTGAGCCTGAAAAAATAGGCAGCTTCTGGCCCCTGATAAGGGTGTTCTGGGCATCAATTGTAGAAATGCCTGTCTGGATGAAGTCGGCAGGCGAATCCCGCGAGTAGGGGTTGATTGCAGCTCCGCTGATGTCAAGCTTGGCATCAGGTATGATGTCTGCGCCACCGTCTATTGGCTTTCCTGCACCGCTTAATATCCTGCCAAGCATATCCTTTGAGACTCCAAGCTTCAGTGTCTCGCCAAGGAACCTTACCGTGGTATTTCTGTCTATGCCAGATGTCCCTTCGAAGATCTGGACGACGACAAGATCGTCTGAGGTGTCAAGGACCTGGCCGTTCTTGATGCTGCCGTCGCCAAGCCTGACCCTGACCTGGTCGCCGTACCCAATGGGTTCGGTTTTCTCGACATAGACAAGGGGCCCTGCAACGCGCGTGATGGTTCTGTACTCCTTCATGTTGATTCCCTCTCCTCTCCTGCGCCCTCAAAATGAAGGCTGCGAGCGTATAGTGAGTTTGCTTTCATGGGGCTCACCTACTTCAATGAACTGAATTCCTGCTCCATCTGCTTTCGGATATCCTCGATGAGAGGCACGTATTTTTTCTCAAACTTAAGCTCAGGAATCCTCGTCCTTGCTTTGGTCTCAAGGATTTTCTGGATTCTGATTCCTGCATCAAGCGCGCTCCCTGCAAGCTCCTCAAACTTCAGGATGATCCTGATGAGCTGCTCAGACTTTTTGAGCTCGCAATAGGTATCAACCTCGTGGAATGCGTTCTGCTGGAGAAAATATTCGCGAATCATCCTTGCCACTTCCAAAACGAGCTGCTGCTTCTCTGGCAGGGCGTCTGAGCCTACAAGCTGGACAATCTCCTGAAGCTTCTCCTCTTCCTGAAGGAGGCCCATGAACCTTCTGATAAGGCTTCGCCAGTCCTTTGCGACATGCTCCGCAAACCATGGCTCCATGGTGTCAAGGTAGAGGGAGTAGGAGGTGAGCCAGTTGATGGAGGGAAAATGCCTTCTCTGGGCAAGCTTAGCATCAAGCGCCCAAAAGGTCTTGGTGACACGCAAGGTGCTCTGCGTCACAGGCTCAGAAAAGTCTCCGCCAGGGGGGCTGACTGCACCGATGATGGTGACTGAGCCCTCTTTATCGCCGCCCATGGGGATAACCCTGCCAGCCCTCTCGTAGAATTCAGCAAGGCGCGTCGAGAGATAAGCGGGATAGCCTTCCTCACCTGGCATCTCCTCCAATCGGGATGAGATTTCACGCATGGCTTCAGCCCACCTGGAGGTAGAATCTGCCATGATTGCGACTGAGTAGCCCATGTCGCGGTAGTATTCAGCAATCGTGATGCCAGTGTAGATGGATGCTTCCCTTGCTGCGACAGGCATATTGGAGGTGTTTGCAATAAGCACGGTCCTGTTCATGAGGGGCTTGCCTGTCTTTGGGTCAATGAGCTCAGGGAATTCCTTCAATACCTCAGTCATCTCGTTGCCGCGCTCGCCGCACCCGACATAGACAATGATGTCAGCATCGCACCATTTGGCAAGCTGCTGCTGGGATACCGTTTTTCCTGCGCCAAACGGCCCTGGGATTGCTGCTGCCCCTCCTTTAGCGAGGGGAAAGAGGGCATCAAAGATACGCTGCCCTGTCACAAGAGGAAATTCAGGAGTAAGCTTCTTCTTTGATGGCCTGGGATTCCTGACTGGCCAGCGATGGGAAAGCCTAAGATCAGCACCGTCATCAAGCTTTCCAATCACCTCGTCTACCGTAAATGAACCTGACTTTATCTCCCCGATAACCCCTTCTGCTCCTGGAGGAAGCATGACGTAGTGCAGCACAGTCTCGGTCTCCTGGACAGCCCCCATGATGTCACCGCCCTTCACCTTATCGCCTTTCTTGACTGATGCCTTAAATTCCCATTTCTTTTTGTGGTTGAGGCCGTCGGCATAGACGCCGCGCCTGATGAAGTCACCCATCTGCTCCTGAAGTACCACAAGGGGGCGCTGGATGCCGTCATAAATACTGGTGAGAAGGCCAGGGCCTAATTCGACGCTGAGTGGAGCGCCGGTACTCTCGACTGGCTCTCCTGGCTTGATGCCCGAGGTGTCCTCATAAACCTGGATTACCGTCTTCTCGCCGTCGAGCTGGATGACCTCGCCCATGAGGCCTTCATTGCCTACGCGAACAACGTCATACATGCGTGCTGATATGCCTTTTGCGACGACGACAGGGCCTGCTATCCTGTAGAGGACGCCCTTTGCTTCCTTTGGGTTTGATTTCTGAGCTGCCATGATTATGTAGCCTCCAACAACGTTTTGTGTGTGGCCATTCACCTCTCTTTTTTTCTGTCTTCTCCCGATGCTATTGCTTCTCTTCTTCCACGCTGTCCTGCCAGAGATCAACGCCAATTGATTTCTTGACAAGCTTTCGCAGGTTGTCCTGGGATGCAGTATCTGAGAGCGCTACAAAAACCGGAGCGACACTTGACTCGATATCAGCTCTGTCGTGGTAGTCAAGGCCGTCCAATATCTTCTCGTCTATGATGATGACGCCGATATGCTGGTCTTCCCTGAGTTTCCTGATCTCAGCAAGATGGTCGCCGCCGCAATTGACGGCCTTAGCAATCCCCGCAAGCTGAAAGCCAAGGGTGAATTCCTCGTTTCCGATGACTGCAAGCTCTGCCATGTCATATCACCAAATGATCTGCTACTTCAGTCTCAGTGAATCCTGCCTGCTTTGCCTTAACAAGCGTCCTGATGTTCTTTACCTCGTTCTCTTTTGCGAACATATAGCCGATGGTCACTTCAATGGATAATGGATTTTTGTGCTGAAGGGTAAGCGTCTTTTTCAGGACCGCTCTGGCAAGGGCGCTTTCAATGGGGATAAGGCTTGCGTCCTGCTCATAGGATCTGATAGCATTTTTGAGCTCGGGGCCAAATGCTGAGCGTGCAAGCTTTTTGAAAAGCCCCTGTAAGCTCTCTGACCTTGTGAGACGGATATCTTCTTTGTCGGGGCTGATGAGATGATGCGCTATGTCCTCAGCACTGAATCCCTCCCGCCTGAGCTTGATGATTGCCATGACATTGGTCGCCTTGAGTTCCAGCTTGAGAAGCTCCCTTACAGCCGCACCTACCTTTGGAAGGGATTCTGCAAAGGATAATAATCTCTGGTAGTATGCCTTATCCATGGCATTGCACAGCCGCTGGATGTCGTGTGCTGCTGCTGCCTCATGCATCTTTCTTGTTATCTCTTCAGGAGCAATGATGCCTGAAGCCCTGATGACCTCAATGAGGCTAGCTTTTTTGAGCAGCTCATCCATGTCCTGCATAGAAAGTGAACCCACAGGGATGAGCACCTCCCTTATCTCATCAGCGCTGCGCTTGAGATAGATGGCTCTGATAATCGCTTTCACGTTGCGCACGTCATATTGCCTGAGATAATGGGAGATGAGCTGCTGTACGCCGCCTGGCGATATGCGCTTGAGCTTCTCCATGGAGTTGGCCATGCTCAGGTGCAGGCTGCGCTCAATAAGCTCTGCTCCTGCATACGCTGATGCGAGGCTATTGATCTCCTCGCGGTAGCCGTGCTCGGCAAGATAGCGGGCAATCTCTGCAAAGCGCATCTTGAGGAGCTTGTCATAGTCATCCTTCCCCAGCAGGGAAGTGCGCATGACTACGGTGCGCACATAGGCATAGGGGGATTCTTCTAGCCGCAGGCTCATCCGAACAGCACCTGCGCTATCTCTGGAAGATTTTTTTCACGGACTGAAGCAAGGATGCTCTCGTAGCTGTAGTCAAGGCGGACTGTTGCATCGGCATTCTCAGCTATGAATCCTCCAAGCAGGTCATGCTGCCTAATCTTTGCGTCCCTGAGCGATTTAGCGTCCTTTACGTTGCAATAGATGACCGCAACATCGCCTGCGGCTCCTGCCTTTGCAAGAAGTGCCCTCAGAAACTCTTCAGATGTCTTAGCAGGAAGCCTTGCGAGCTCTTTCTCTGCATCGGCAAAGGCAGCATCAATCCTCTCCTGCTTCTTCTCAAGGAGCATGCGCTTTGCCTCTGCTCTGGCTTTTGCTATGGTTGTCTTCTTGAGAAGGTCTGCCGCGCTTTCCTCGCGTTTTTTGAGAATCTCAGCGAAGGCTGCAACCCTTTCTTTTGCCAGGTGCTCAAGCCTCTGGCGCTCTTCTTCTACTTCAGCCCTGAGGCGCGTTGCTTTTGCTTTCGCGCTTTCCATGATGTCCCTTTTGACTTCTTCCAGTCCCATAGTCGCTCACACTATTTATGGCTCACAACATCTATTGCACTGTTGCCATCTGGATGATGAGATAGGCAATAACCAGGCCAAAGATGACGATGGTCTCGGGAATGACGGTCAGGATAAGGCCTTTTCCGAAAAGCTCTTCCTTCTCCGCCATGGCTCCAACCGTCGCTGAGCCTATCGCCTTCTCTGCTATCGCTGCTGCAATTGCTGTAGCGCTTATTGCAAGACCCGCGCCGATTGCAATCAATCCTGTCCCAATATCTGCTGCCATTGTTGTTTCCTCCGTTATTTTTCCGCTTATCCTTTTGCGCCGAACGGCTTGAAACGCTCGCCGCCTCCTTTGTAAAATTTGGTGAAAAACTCGACGTACTCGAGCCTTAAGGAGTGCAATCCTCCGCCAAGAATGCCCAATGCTATGTTAATGGTGTGGCCGATGACAAAGACCAGCACGCCTGCTGCAATCATGGCTCCCCCGCCTGCCGCAAATTCGCCTGCAAACTGGTTGACGACTACTGCCAGCATCACTGATGCCATTCCCACTGCCATCAGGCGCAGGTAGGAGAGTATGTTGGAAAAGATGCCGGGAATCTCAACTAGCCCTGGGATTCCTTCGCCCTTGTAGAGCATGATGACTGCAAGTGCCAGAAGCGCTGCTCCGAGCCCCCAGTGGAGGGAGAGAATGCCTGTGAGGGAGAGGGCAAGCAGGGCAACGCCTGCCTCAAGAACTATCCATGAGAGCTTAGCATTTGCTGCATGCACAAAGCCATGGCTCCTGAGCTCGTTAGCAAATCCTGCCAGAACACCCCAGTTGACATGCACCACGCCGACTGCGACAGCAAACCCCATAAGCAGGTCTATCTGGTTCACCCTGCTGAGCAGACGGGGAATGGCATAACCAAACAGCTCCTCATAGCCGAAGAACTCACCAAAGGCAAAGCCAAAGACAATGCTTCCCAGTGAAGAATAGATGAAGATGTTCATGAGGGCTTTGGCTTTTGGAAACCTGCTTCTGAGCCACAAAAAAAGCAGAAGGCAGACAGCGCCATAGCCAAAGTCTCCAAGGATAATGCCAAAAAACAGAGGGAAGGTGAGCGCCATGAAGAGCGACGGGTCAATCTCCTGGTATCTGGGCAATGCATAAAGGTCAAGGAAGAACTCGAATGGCTTGGCGCCTCTGGGGTTGTCCAGCTCGATGGGAACGTTATCGTGCTTGCCAGGCTCGCTTATCATCAGATGGATGCTGTTTCTGGTGGCCTTCTCAAGCTGCTCCCGAATCAGGGAGATTTTTTCTTTTGGCGCAAAGCCCGTAACCAGATAGGCAAAGTCTGATTTAGCGAACTGGAGGGGAGCTTCGGCCTTTTCCAATGCCTCTGCCAGATGCTCCCTCAATGAAAGGAGGAATTTTGCGTGCTTCTCTCCCATGAACGTGATGTACTTTCTGGCAAGAGCCATCCTCTTCTCGACATCCTCAAGCTGCTGCGCTGCTGAGCGCTGCAATTCTGAAGGCGAGCCTTTCTTTCCCGCCAGCGCTGAAAGGTCAATCTGCTGGAAGCCATGGGACTGGAGGAGCTTTGCAATCTGCTCTTCTTTGCCTTTTCTCATGAAGAGCGCAAGTATATTCTCTTTCTGCATCAGCGCAGAATCCTTTGTTATGGCATGGACCTTTTGTGATGCCAGCTCCTTCTTTAGCGTCCCAACGAATACTGCAAGAGAGCCGTATCCGGAGAGCTGCTCAACATGCAGGCCAAGAGGCGCTATCCTCTCAAGGACGTCACGCAGCTTCCTTATTTCAGCCCTCTCCGCTTCAAGGAGGGATATCTTCTGCTGCTTGTCCTGGTGGGCCTGCTCAATCCTCGCCACCTCAGCCTCATCTTCAGCGAGGTTGCGCCTGAGTTTTTGGTAGTCCTTACGGGGTGCCGCCAGCTGCGCTATGAGGGATTCAGTCCTGTTGAGGAGGGAAGAAGTCTGTTCAGCTTCGGGAAAGGGCTCGCCTATGTCAAGCTCATCCTTCTTGTGCTTTCTGATGTGCACAGCGCCTAAACTATGGAGCGTTCTGACGACATCTGCAAGCCTTGCCTGTGAGCAGACCAATGTTAATTTCTGCATGCGCTTTGCTTTGAGCATTTTATCCCTTGATAGTCTCTTCGAATGCATTCAGAACAAGGTCAACTGCCTTCTTATGGCTCTTTTTGGCTTTTGCCTCGAACTCAGCTATGTCCTTTCTGGTCTCTGCCACCATCTCTGAAGAGCTTTTCTCAAGGTCGCTTTTGAGCCTGTCAAGGCTTCTTTGGCTTTTTTTCTCAAGCTTTGCCTTCTCTTCAGCCTCGAATTGCGTAACAGCCTCGCGCACCTTGGCAAGCGATTCTGCCTTCTCCTGCTCTGCACGCTCGATGATGGCGTGAGCCTCTTTCTCTGCTTCCTTAATCTCTGCCAGAAGTTGCTTCATCGTTAATCCCGGGTTAGGCAGGGTTTTATAACCTTTTACTATTTGGTATATGGAATCTATTTAGTAGCTGCTGCGATGTGAGGCAGGTGCATTTGTTCTTGCAGATGCCTTGCCTTCTCCCTCATCCATCTGCAGCGTCATGGACCAGTCAAGGAGTATCTCTGAGACGTTGATAAGGTTGTTCCTGATGAGGGCTATGTTGTAGGCAGCAATGCTTTCCATCTTCTTCTCCTTCAGTTTCAGCGCCTTCTTTGCTATGTCTATAGCACTCGCGTAGGAAATGCCACCTGCGTCGTCAAGTGCAGCCCTGATGAGTTCGACAACCTCAAGGACCATCTTCAGGTAGGGCTGCTCTGAGGGCTTCATCCGGATGATGACGTCAGCGATGCGCTCAAGGTAGACCGAGATGAGGGAGACGTAATGCAATTCAATCGGCCTGAGCCTTGCCTGGTCGTGGTGGGTGAGCCCTGCGAGCACTGCCTTATTGATGAGAAGCTTGCTTCTGTCTATCTCCTCCTCGTATTTTGCTATGGCCTCTGGCGCAGTGCCGGTGAGCGCTATCTCAATCATGCCGCGCAGCCTCTTTGCCATGCTCCGAAGGAGCAGGTCAGGGTCGTTGACAGTGATGGCAGCTTGATAGGTGACGACGTTCCGGTCAAGATCGACAAACTCAAAGCCTGCGACGAAGTTCTTCCTGTCAAGAATTCTAGTGATGTCAACATCGCCTTTGAGCTCTATCCTAAAGGAATGCACGGGGTTGATAAAGCAGGCCATAATGAGCATAATGAGGACGTCCTCGTTCTTCTCATCAATTGCTATGCTGATGCGCTTCTGCACCCGCTCTTTCACTTCTGGGATAATGGTCAGGGATCCATCGTTGTTGGTCTCCATCGCTACTTTAGATGCTGCCAAGATGCGGTATTTCCTGCACCATCCTGTCGGCAGGTAGATATAGAACATGCTGCCCGTGCGCTGGACGTTCCTGACGTTCATGCCATGAGGATTTTTTTATGCTATTTATATCTATCTAGCCTAATTAATCCTCGATATCGGGTATACCTGTTTGAGAACGAGAAAAGAAAAAACACCTCGTGTCCTAATATCGTTCTATCCCTTGTTTTTCTTGTTGAAAATAAAGGAAAACGTCCCATTTTTATAGGACGCCTTCCCTTTAGTCATTGTTTCGATGACAAGACCAGCATTCATATCAAGCA